>VFQP010001745.1_pt1 | contig 27165 bp, 45 predicted proteins | sample 3512351 | NCBI WGS metagenome assembly VFQP01 (sample SAMN10412372, study PRJNA504923) | tailings metagenome | isolation source: Relicate 1 Philex TSF1 revegetated site | place: Philippines: Tuba, Benguet | collected 2017-08-29
CCACGCAACCCGTCACTGCACCAGCAATGACACCCACATTATTAGACGAAGAAGGTGGCGGATAATAAGGTTCTGGTGGTGGTGGTGGTGGTGGTGGTGGTGCGGGGCTAGGTGGGCGAGCCATTGCTTGAAGGCCTACGGGGAGGGAAACGGTGATATGTGGCAAAAGCATCACACAACCCTGTGCCACACCAGCACATACTTGGTGGCACAAGCATGGAATCTAATCCATGCAGTACAAGTAAATTACAATCATTAGTGCGATTGTACCATCCAGCTCTTGGAAAGCGAGCTCGATTGTCATCTCCGAATGCACCTGGAATGGAATATCCGGTCGAGTCATACCAATATGTGACAGTGAAGTTTAAGTCGGTGTTTACAGGTAGTGCAAATGGTATCGGCCCTCTTGGTGCCTGTGAAGAAGAAACTTGTTGTACATGTTTATTTTCTCTTTCTACTTGACACATGCACAAACCACATAAATGAAGACAATGTGTACAACAAGTACCACATAAAACCACCTGGACCAAGAAATCTGCCACATCAGCTGCATAATCTGGATCGACTGAATGCATATCGACAACTTCTCTAGTAAGAGTCTGATTGTTCCATATTCTTAGTGATAGGTTGAGCCTAGTCAGTGTCCGATTCACCGCAATATCAGTGGGGACGGCCACAACAAAAAAGCGCCCCCCAGAACCTGTGATAGAGGGAGGGTATGTTGTGCCTTGGATTGTGGGCATATGTACAGTTTACCGCACTTCATACCCCGATCCACTTCACCGTCTCCATACGCAGTCTGAATCATTTTCACTGTTCATTGTTGGGATAATCAGGTGTATGCATTCAAGGTGTTTGTAAGTACATACCACTGCATACGTACAGAATATTGTGTAATCAGCGACTTGGGTAGTAAAGTGGTCAAGAACGTTGCGAAGTGTGACAGATTGGCAGGGTGTGTTTGGGGTAAGCGGAAACCTTTGGGCATTGGAAACTGGAGCTGGGGAACCCTGGGATTGACCCTGGGCATGCGAAACCCTACTTGTTGCGAGCACAACCAACACCAACCATATGGCTGATGCAGGTACGAAAGCCTGTGTCGTATTGAGGGGGGGTGTTATTTTCTGGGCGCGCCACTTGTTGCGTATCTTTTGCGGGTTTTACGCATCTTCTGCGCCTTTATCTAGGATCCAATCTGCCCATGACGCCAGCGCACCTTGTGCATCTTGAGCCACGGCAAAATACGACAAATGATACGACACAAACTACTACAAATACATGTGGATTGGAAAACCATTCTCAAAACATTCTCACATGATAGCGATATTACGTATTACCTAAGAAAGCATTCAAAAAGTGATAATCGTGTCAACCTCATCCCCACAACTTGTGTCTACCCTCGTGGCCGCTTGGGTGGTGGCAGCATGTCCACAGGTGCTGCAGACCTCACCTGCCCACTTGACCTGCTGGGGGAGCTGGGCAGCGAGGACATGGGTGTGCCAAAGAGTTCCTCGTCATCTGACGACAAGCTGGGCAATACACCGTTGACGCCAGCCTGCCATGCAGCATACGTTGACACCTGTTGTGTGTAGTAAGGCCGCACTTTTTGTGGTAATACTGTGTATACAGTAGTATCCCACTACACATCCATACCTGAAATGCGCCACTGCCTGCAGTTTGCAACGCTGCACATGCTGCAGCAGCTTCCACCTTGACGTCCCGTGGCAACTCCACAAACCCATGTTTCTTGTTAAACTGCAACACCACCCGCGCTCCAGCTGTATTTTGAGTGTGTTTTGAGTGATGGTCAACAACAGCAATACATCACAACATCACAGCATCCCCCTGACCATCTTGTGGTACCCAACATACCCAATTTGGCACTCCCAAGTGCCTTTTGCACCTCACCCACGCGCAGCCCTGGGCTGAGGTGTGTGAGTACCAGCACATGGCTACGATCCGGGACCGCATCCTCACCCAAAAGTGCAATGTATGGAAAATCGCTACGGCTCACGTTTATGCGCCCCACATGCGGCAACACCACATCCAGTGGCTGTTGATTTGGGCTTTCCTGCATGTGCTGGTATATGGACAGAAGGTGAGCAAAGACTGCGCCCGTCATCCATGCATCAAAACCAGCTTCGTGTGCCTTGTCATTCACTGCCACATCCTGGGCGTGAAGGTGGGTGTGTTTTCTAGTGGGCATGGAGACACACCATGCTGGGTACACCATGACCCAACCACCACCCTATGCATACCGCATACTGCTCATACCCAGGGGCATGGGTCACCAATGGTGCCACCCAATCTACCGCCCCCCTTTCTCCATCGTCCTCATCCTCCTGTGCCTGGGCTGCCCAGTCGACAAGAGCATGTGCCCCTGCAGGGTCACGCAGGCGATCATACAAGTCACCAAGTCCTGAGGAAAAGTCATCAGGGAGGCCACCATCCCCTGGGAGGCGCACAAGTCGGGTGGCGAGGTACTTGGTGTCAAAAATGCCCGCTGGGTACCAATGCCGCAACAAACCCTGTTTATGTGTGGGTTGTTTTGTGTGGAGTTTTCGTGTAGGTTTTTGTCTTGGGTTTTTAGGTCACACAAAGGGTGTGTGGGGAGTGGGTACAACATGGGTTGTGGTGTGCCTTGTGCATGGCACACCCACACGACGGCCACCACCACACACACACCTTGTAGTCCTCCCATGTGCCTGGCAACCCTTGTGCAAAGCTTGCCAATGTATACGCCACATCAAGCATACAATTGTGTCCCACAGCGGGCTTGTTGGCCTTGCGTAGCATGTCCCACACAACGCTAAAGCCAGCTGCATTGGCAATTGCGTCCAGGCGTGCCTGACGCAGCTCTTCTGTGCGGGCCACCACCGTTTCTGGGTCAGCCCGAGTGAGCAAGAGTGCTGGGCGACCATTGTCCACTTTTTGCACGTAAAAGGAAGGGTGGGGTTGCACACCAAATACGTCCTGCTCCAGGGTCTGGTATTGGAGGGCACGCTGATAGGGGTTGACCGGGGGAAGCATCAGTGTGTCGCCCATCACTGCCTGGGTAGGTTGGAAGGTGGGTGGGTTGAAAAGGTGGGTGACGATGTATGTGCCATCATCATTCTGTTCCACACCCATCTTCATTGTGTGTACATAAACCACAAATAACATACACATACCGTGCTCAACCATTCCCGCACACTTGTTTTCACTCCCTCCACAAACTGCTTATCGTTGTCGGTTTTGATCACAATGGGATCACGTGACTGTTCTTGACTTGCCTGAGAGAAGAGGTGGTTGAATATGCTGCAGGAATAAAGTCTCCTACTGGTACACAACGCTGCAGAAATGAAGTCTCTTACTGGTACACAACGCTGCACAATAGTACATTTCCCCCATACCACCCCAAGCAACTCTGCACAAACACACACCACCCCCACATCATCACACACCCTTCGCAGCATGGCATCTCGCAGCTGCAGGGGCATGTAGGGAATGCCATCATGTATGAATTTGTTAAAGTCAAACCCCTGCTGTGCTAGAAATGCAATGGACGATGCCTGACATAAAAAGCGGCGGTCGTACTGCTCAAATGGTGCGGGAAACAGGTACAAGTTGAATGTTTTTGCTGAATAGCTGCCGGCTGCTTCATCGTATGTGAAAAAGCTCAAGCCAAGCTGATTGATGCAAAAGGCATTGCCACTCGCCAGTGCCTGAGGAGTGAGAAGAGTGGTTGGGCACGGTGGGTTGCAGGGTGCGTTGGTGGTGCAACTCCATGCCACCCCAACGCATGTGCCACCACTCCCACACATACTTGCTGGTATCGTTCCTCCATGGTGTCTAGAAACTGGTAGCGCACATCATCCACATGCAAGCCGGTGAATTCACAGTCAAAGGCATAAAACAAACACTCGTCAATTGCTTGCTCAATGGCGGGAAGCGCTGCTGCAAAATTGTGTTTGGTCACCTGTGTGTGGGTGCCACTATGGGTGCCACTGGTTGGGACATACATACAACTCAAACACACACACACCTCCATTGGAGAAAACGATGGCGTGGATTCTGATGCAGTCACTGTACACCTCAATAATGAACCAATGTTGGGTTTCGTTGCAATGTGATGATTACCAATACTACTATGTCTGTGCGGTGGCTGTCTAGGTGCACGTTGTAATGGACAAACCAGGTGTAGATGTGGGCATGCACCGTTGCGGCCAAGGAGTGCTGTACCCACACCACCTCCTACGTGGCTTGTAATGTTACCGAGCCTTGTCATTTGTCCATTTCCATATCATTTGGAATGATTGACTTTGTTTGACTTTTGCTGTAAACATGTATCGGGTGAGGGGTGCAAACCAACAACAAGGTGAGCATCTGATCGAGGATGTCGATGTCTACACGGTGATGGTAAGGTGATTGCATAGGCCTTGTTTGGGATAGTCACACATCCTTTCAACATACTCTTTAGAGGTGCATCACACCCACCAGACGCTCCACAACCTACCCTGGAGCACGCCCAATCCTTTTCCACTGTGGATCATCATTCGAGTGTGCTTGGTTTTACGTTCCTCACACACACTTTGCATTCAAAACCTTCACCATACTACTGCACCGCTGTCCTACCTCACCCCGCTCTTGACATACGCAGAAATGGCCACCACAATCGCCCCCACCAAGAACTACCTGGGCACCAGCCTGCCCCAGCGCAGCGCCAGGTGCGTCGCAGAGTTGTTTGGCACTTGCAGCAAGTGCTGCACCGCACGCAAGCATCACCCGTGACTGTGTGGTTGCAGCTAGTGGGATAGCAAATTGCGGGCTAGATCTACGCCTGTCTTGTTGTTATCTCTTGATTGCCATACCCTCCGATGCACATCGATGTGCTCATGACAAGTGTCGTGTTGTTGTTTGCATGTGTGAGGTTGAGGCTGTGCACTGCCAGCCAATGGCGTGTGAAAAGGACACTCTGACTGACTCCTTCCCCTGCTCCCCACAGCCGCCGGGCACAGGTCAACACCACCGTGGTGGCTTCTTCTGGCAAGAAGATTGACATCAAGAAGCAGGGGCTCAACAGCGTTGAGGACAAGACCATCCAGCTCAACTTGATGGGCAAGTCCGAGTCAATGGAGAAGAAGGGCTGGACCGATGCATCCGGCCGTGAGGGTATGTGAGTGTGTTGTGTGATGATTGTTGATGGTGTGGCTGATGGTCGGGTGTATGGCTCATTTTTTGCCTGTACGTTTCATTTTTTACCCCCATCTTTACGCAGGCAAGGGCATTGGCGTGTACAAGTTTGCCAACAAATACGTACGTATTGCTGCTTGTTGCATGTTGCTTGTTGTATGCTTTGGAGGATGTGGATGATCCAGAAGCATGCTCATAATAATTCATCACCATAAACAACAGGGTGCCAACGTGGATGGCTACTCTCCCATCTACACCCCCGACATCTGGAGCGAGTCTGGTGATGAGTATAAGCTTGGCACCAAGGGCCTTGTTGCATGGTATGTTGGAGTGTGTTGGTGCATGTAGGTGCATATAGGTGCATGTAGGTGCATGTAGGTGCATGTAGGTGCATGTAGGTGCATGTAGGTGCATCATATCAACACACCTGTTGCCACTTATCACACAGGGCTGGTCTCATTGTTGTGCTGCTCGGTGTGGGTGTCACACTCGTGATCTCCACATCTGCTATTGGCCAGTAAGCAATTGGTTGTGTGAGTGTTTTTGGTGTTGAGATGAAGCACGTATGCGGTGTATACCAGTAACATAAACAACCACTGATTATGTTGTACAACCCCCAGACGTGTGAAGTTTTTGCAACAGCCCCTCTCCATTCACAATTATAAAAGCCCTCATATTGCTCCATTAGAGCACACCAATGTTTTGACATTTGTATTCCTTTCCACACAAGCTCACGCAGCCATGTCCGAGCTCGACAGGTGGATTGAGCAGCTGAAAAACTGCGAACCCCTGAAAGAGCACGAAGTCAAGTCTTTGTGTGAAAAAGCAATTGAAATACTCGTAGAAGAATCCAACGTGCAGCGCGTAGATGCCCCAGTAACGATATGTACGTCCATGATGAACCATCACACGTTTTACTTTCTGCAGCAGCAGCCCCCCCCATCACACACACCCCAACAAACAACCAGGTGGTGATATTCATGGTCAGTTTTTTGATTTGATGGAGCTCTTCAAGGTGGGTGGGGACTGCCCCGCCACCAACTACCTGTTTATGGGTGACTTTGTCGACCGTGGCTTCTACTCTGTGGAAACCTTTTTGCTGCTGCTGGCACTCAAAGTACGCTATCCAGACCGCATCACATTGATCCGCGGCAACCACGAGAGCAGACAAATCACCCAAGTGTATGGCTTTTATGACGAGTGCCTGCGCAAGTTTGGCTCTGTCAATGTGTGGCGGTATTGCACTGATGTATTCGACTACTTGAGGTATGTTTTATTGTTGTGCAGCAAGGAAGGAGCTCTGCATACAACAGCTGGATGTACAGCAGAGGGGGCTACTGTACATCGCTCTTTGTTCAACAGCATATGCATCCTCACCAACACAGTTTAGCGGCATTGATAGACAATCGCATTTTTGCTGTACATGGTGGCCTGTCACCCAACATCAAAACCCTTGATCAGGTAGGCTTTTTGTGTGGCTGTCACAATGACACACAACACATCACGCATACAACACATCACACACACAACATGTGCACCATTCTTTACCTACTACAACCCTTTTTCACACACACACACGCCCACCATACCTCAGATACGCATCATCGACCGCAAGCAAGAGGTTCCACATGACGGTGCCATGTGCGACCTCCTGTGGAGTGACCCAGAGGACATACAGGGCTGGGGCTTGTCCCCCCGAGGTGCTGGCTATTTGTTTGGCCCCGACATCTGTGCTGATTTCAACCACAGCAATAAAATAGACATTATCGCCCGTGCACACCAGCTGGTCATGGAGGGGTACAAGTGGATGTTTGATGAGCAGCTGGTGACGGTGTGGTCGGCACCAAATTACTGCTATCGATGTGGGAATGTGGCGGCGATACTGGAGCTGGATGAGCATACGAACAAGACGTTTAAAGTGTTTGATGCTGCACCGCAAGATGCACGTGGGGTGCCTGCGAAAAAGGCTGCACCTGACTACTTTTTGTAGGGATGTTTTGTTTTTCTGGTGGATGTTTCTGGATCCATGGTGGATGTTTCTAAAACCTAGATCTACCGGTGGTGATTTCACTGCTCTTTGTAGTGTGACGCATTCATTTCTTTTGTTTTCCGTGTACATTTTTGACCACCCATTGCATACTTGGTGTTGTGGGGCGACATTGTTGCTTTTTTGGTGGTATGTGTTTTTTGTGTTGTATGACAATCACGACATAAGTGCTTGAGTTATCTGATTCCAGTTGCATCACAACACGTACTGCTGCTGTTTTACTCGTCAATACACGCACACCATCCTGACACAACCGCTTCCAAGTAATTCATCACGTTGCTCTATGCTTTCCTCGTGGTGCTGCCTGTACCACCCAGCATAGCACCTGCACATACACCTTTCCATAGGGCCTACATGGCACCCAATGCAGCACGTGCCTCACTTGCAGTCCCTGTCATTTTTATACACCCCCCCTCCATGACTGACACTGCATCTGCATACTCCAATTCCTCGAGCCTGTGTGTCACCCACACTGCAGTGACTGCACGATCACCATCCACTACCCGCCGTACTGCCTGGGGAGATGGTGGTCATAATGATCATCGTGTGATTGTTGGCTGCTGTTTTGCCACGTGCATGTTGATGCATGCACATAAGGAACAGGTGCGTGTTGGGTGCATTGCAAACAACCAAAGCAGCGGTTTCTCAAACCACCCACCACACATTCCCCCCACCTGTACAACGCTCATCTGATCCTCGTCATCTAAAAACGTTGTCAGCTCATCACACAGCAGCACCGACGGACGTTCTGCCAACACCCCTGCAATGGCAACCCGCTGCTTTTGCCCCCCACTCAGGGTGTGACATGGTCGCGTCCCAAAGCCCCCCAAATTGACCGCCTCGAGTGCATCTGTCACCCGCTGTGACACCTCTTGCTGCGGCAGTGTGTACCGACCAAGCCCAAACGCCACATCTGCTGCCACTGTGGGCATGACGACCTGGTTGTCGGGATTTTGAAACACAAATCCCGCGGGTTGGTCTACATGAAAGGAGCCCTGTTCTGGGGTGAGCAGTCCACCGAGGACACGTAGGAGGGTTGATTTGCCACAGCCGTTGGCACCTGTTTTTTTTTATGAGATGTGGGGATGGTGTGTGTGGTGGGTAGTGAAATGAACATGGAAATGTTTGCCGCGTCCTACCCAGGAGCATATGGAGTGTGCCTCTAGGAACCACGAGGTCGATGCCACGCAACACCTGTGTGCACAGAGATGGGTGACCGTTTGACCATGTTTGACCGTGTTTGAAACATGGTTTTGACAGCCATACCTGCTTGGGGCCCTGCTGTTTGGTTGCTGGGTATGTTTTGCAGATATTGTGGGTATGAATGGCGGGGGATGCACTTGCGTACACCGTTGCATTTGTCCTGGGCATTTGGCAATGGGCAGCACCGGTCCACAGCATAGCTGTCTGCGTGCCAGACAACTTTCAATCACCAGGCAATGTGCTTTTTGGGGTATGAGCGATGGATCAGCGATTGATCAAGGCTTGTATTGCCAAGGCCACACCCGAAAACCGAAACACAAAAAACACCCTCGTTGAAAAACGCACAAAACTCCCAAATATCACACAGTCAACACCCACATACGGCCACATTTACTCTACAAACACATAAAGAGCCCATTGAGCAGCGCCACGACAACGCCAATAGAAAAGAACACCAAAAAGAGCTCCTTTGGCGCGATTGCAAGCAATCAGCACACACAAAGCACCGTCCCATCTGTATCAGGCGATCTTTGACATGTATGTACAATAAGAGCAGCTCCAAGCGCGTCAGCACAGACAGCGCAGCCGGGTGACATGCACACTGCGAGAAATGCCCATGTCGAAGGCGTAGAAGAGGTGCTACTACCCGCTAGGTATGTCGTGACTGGGCATTGATATTGCATTTCCCGTAACCAGCAACGCCGATTTCACGGATCCCACAACACAACACAGGACATCACAGCTGCCCTGGGATGATGACGAGGCCCTCTTGCTATCTTTGCCACTGCAACGCCCCAACACCTACCAGAGCACACCACCAGCAGCACTGTTTCATCAAACACTCCCAACAACATCGTCCCTGTACGACTTGCTGCCGCCGCAGGAACTCCTCTGGTCACAACCCGCACAATTGAGAATGTCCCTTGAATATGCACCCTCCCAGCACAGCCTCCCTGCAGTACGCTCATTTCCTTCACTAGCATCCAGACAGCGAACAAGCCTCGAGGAGAGCACAATGTTTTGGGATGACTACATCAAAGCAGGCATGCCACTTGCACGATCACGGTCGTTTCATGGAATTGAAGCGTCAGTCCTCGATACAGTGCCTGCAAGTGCTGTACCATCTGTAGTGCCACTGTCACAGCGACAGCAGCAGCGTGCTTTTTTGGACATGCTTGCCTCACAGCCGGCGGGGGGGGCCATACCCGCACAACCATCCATGGTGTCCAACTCGCAGCTGCGACACGTCATGCTGTCCACGGTAGGTGGGGTGACATGCACTGCTTCTTTTGTGTGGTCAAGACCAATTTTTGTGCATGCTCTGGTTGAATCCCCATCATCCCCAAATCAACATCATCACCATCACCCAGGAGGAAAACCAACAAATAGAAAGGGAAAGTTCAGCAGCCATCTTCTTTGACAACCCTGCTCGTGGGATGGTACCACTACCAGCACCCCCTCCCACCCCCACCTCGCTCAACGTGTTTGGTGGGGAGAGCGATCGCGGCGATGAAAATGGTATGGACACCGACATGGCGGCCGATCGCGAGGATGATGTGGGGGATGCTGCCATGCAGCGTGAGATGTTTGGGGAGTACCATGGGGAAGCGTTGAACACAACACGCAAGGGGATGGCCACAACCGATGCCATGGCGAGCAGCAGGGCTGGTGGATCCAATGCCAGAGCGATTGGGTTGGGAGCACCGTTGACGTACACTAGCAGTGCACCGCCACCCTATCGAGACACCACTGCTGGTGCAGCTGCTGCATATGACGCACGTGTGTTGTTTGCACAAGTCCTGTCGAGCATGCCCCCTCCTCCACCGCCACATCACGGCACAACTGCGAGAGAGACGGATGGGTCTGGTGTGGGTACTGCTGGTGGTGGTGGCATCAGGGGGCTGCCAGGGCGCCTGATGGTGCGTACAGCAAGTGCGCCTGAGAGTCGTGGTCCTGATAATCACACCGTAAACAGCCCGACTGCTGGTATGTGTATTGCGTTGTTGCTGTTGCTGCATGGATGCGTGGTGTCTTTATTTGTTGATTGGACATGTGTGCTGGCATATGTACTCATACACGCACATTCATCAAGCAGCACAAATACCCCACCTCACCAACACCCCACTTCACCAACACAGAAATGGCAGCAGCATCACGTGCACGTTGTCTCGAACGCCTGCGATTCAAAAAGTTGCATCGGCACTCGAACAAAAAGATACGATATGAGCAGCGCAAGGTGAACGCTGACAAACGCCCTCGATTCAAGGGTCGCTTTGTCAAGGTCATGCCCGCTGAGGATGTGCCTGAACATGGTGCTGCAGAGCATGGTGCTGCTGCGGAGCATGGGTTTATGACAGAGGATGATGGAGCTCCAGGACCCTCAGCAGGGCCCTCCATGGAGCCCATGGTGTAGGGGTATACATACCCGGAGGCCAATGTTTTTGGTGGGGAAATGTTTTTGGTGGATTGGGCTTGGAGCGGACATTTGCCCAGAAACTTCTCTCTTCTTGTTCCCGAAGCTATGACATCCCACCTGCTGCATGTATGCGTGCCACATGTGTTTGAACATTGGCTGATGACAAGAGGACATACATCATCCTTATCTTTGGCAGCAGCAGCAGCAGCAGCAGCATGTGCATGGATACCTGTATGCATATCCAAACTTTGGCGTTTGTGTTTTGGTCTTATTCCCATCTGTTTTTTGTGTGCCCCGCTCATGTGTGTATGATAAACATGTTTTTAAACAAACCACCTGCTGCATCCTGCATGTCTTGGTATTCTTTTGCTGCACATGGATGTGTTAGTGGGCAAACCCACAATATCCCTTCCAGCACCTATGTGTCATAAACATTATTATGCAGGATGCTGCATGTGAGGCTGATGCAGGGAGCACATTTTTTGCTGGGTGTTTCTGCATTGCCACACTGCCAACATGATGATGATAATGCATGGATATACTATTGTGTGTGTGCCAGTTGTGGATAGTGGTTTTGTACACATGTGTTTTTTTGCAGAGTCCGAAGTGCTTTATCCGGGGAATCAAGATCAAAAGAAGACAGACCACTATGTGTCTGGGACTGCAAGTCTTTTGTAGGATCTCAAGCCGAGCTGCACTGTTGCTTGGGCACACATTGCATTGTAACGAATATGATAACATCCAATGAATTCATGAATTGTGCTTGAAGAGCTTGATACAAAACCAATTTAGTGTTGCCTGTCGTGGGAGGGGCGGCTCACATGGCACACACTGTTTTTTTTGGCGGTCAATTCGCCTCGTACCGCTGCGAATGTGACAGGGAGGATGCATGGTACAAGCATGACATAGTACAGTGGTCCATCCCAGAGCTGCGCTTGCACCGTGGCCGGTACGAGCAAGCTTGCCTGGAGGGAGCGACATGCATGTGGTGCATAGCACACGATGGCAAATGCTTGCACAACAATAGCAGCCATACCAAGCATAGTGGTACAGTGATGAACAAGAAGAGTGCCGCTGCAACAAGAATAGACACCCTGCGACATGGACGAGGTGGTGAACAACCCCCCACGCTCGAATCACACACCCAAAACCTACCCCCAAAACACAGCAGCTCGTTTGCTTTGATTATTTGGGGTATCGCTTGCTTGAAGTAATTCCTGATGCGAGAATAAATGGTTGTCATGCAGTTGGATCTTGCATCATACATCATCATCCACACCTGCAACGTGTGTGTGGATGCTACCCTCCTCCATTTATGCTCCAATTCAATTACATCAGCAGCCATGGTCGACTGAAGAATAAAAATGCACCTAAAAATGCACCTAAAAGCACCACCGTTGGCAGACAAAAACACATCAACTGCGAAGCACACGGCGCTGCTGGGCAAGCTCTGCCTCCAGCTCCTGCTGCCACCGTGCACGCAGTGAATCTGGTACTGAAGCATCCAAATCCGTGCTGCCAGCACTCATTCCGGATATTCTGCATGTGGGTTGGGGGTGTATGAAAGGTACACGCTGCCACAAAAAACAGGCAAACACCCCGTGCAAACACTTACTGGGAAGCATGCCCCACTATGCCAGGAGAACCGTCACCTCCCCGCAGTGCCAATGCACTTCCCAGGCGGTACATGTCCACAGCCCCCCCCGCTGATGGGCTCCCGCGAATGCTCTCCCGAAATGGCACTGACAAACGCAACAAATCCTGATTGGCCTGTACAAGAAAAGTAGATGATGAGCATGTGCACCGTCGTCATCATATGTACAAAGCATCCCCCCAACAACAAACAAGGTCACCTTGCTCTGTACAAAGCGAAGGATTTCGCGCTCCTCACGTGTAGGACTAGCCCCACCTGTCCGACCCCGCTGCTCCCCGCCGCCACTGCGGTCGTACGCAGCACCAATTGTGGGCCCATCATCGTTGTTGGTAAAGGATGCGGGCCCTGCGAGTGGGCCCAGTGGGGACACATCAGGCTGCAGCCAGGATGGTTCCTCCACAGGGTTGAAGCTGTCGCTGCGCGTGGAGCCTGCTGCAGATGATGCACGGGAGGGAGGGCCGGGTGGGGCGCTTGGTGGGGTGGAGGCAACACGGGGGAGGCCAACCCTGCTGCCACGATCGAGTGCATTGCTGGTGACACCTGTGATGCATTGTATGTTGGCCAATGGGTGTGGTCAAATAGACCTGCGACAATAAATAAGTATGGATATGCATCATGTACCATTGCTGAGGGGTGACAATGGTTGCATGCCTGTGGCTGTGGAGGGTGATGCACGTGCACCACTGGACGAGTCTTCTGGAATGGTTGAGGGTACAGAAGGAGATGACTTGAGTTGCACCTGTGTGTGGGACATTGCATTGTTGTAAGGCACATGTGCTCAAAACTACCACCATCACATACCCTGAGCGCATTGTCGGGTTTCATGCCCAGATACGCAGCAGGGGGTGGTACGGTGTTGACAATAAACGGGTGCTGCAGCAGCCGCGTCGCATTGGCACGCAGCTTGGGGTCCCTGTGTATTTTAAAACAAACAGTGGTGCTTTTTGAAATGTTGTTTGCATACATGTGTACACCGACATACCTGTGAAAGCAGAGCAGCAAAAAGTCTTTGCACTCGGGTGATAGGGTATCAGGGATGGGTGGTGGGTCCTTGGACGTGGCAATCTTGAACAACGCAGACATCTGTGCATGGGACATGGTTGGCTTGAGCACACCCGTTACGTGCATGTCAATAGCAAACATACAAACCTGTTCTGTATCGCTCCATGGTGGCTTGCCAGTGGCCATTTCAATCACTGTGCACCCAACCGACCAAATGTCGGCCGGACGCCCATGCCCTGTCTGCTTGATCATTTCAGGTGCCATAAAGTAGGGGGTGCCATGCATGCTCTTGAAATTGCCAGAATCTGTGGGGGGATGCATTTGTTGCTGAAGCAGAGAAGGCAATCAAGTAGGGGCACATGAACAGCACATACCAATCGTGGCGAGTTCCCTCATGCTCTTGGATGCCCCAAAATCTGCCAGTTTTACCACCCCCGTGTTGTCTACCAGGATGTTATCACCCTTGATATCACGATGCTGTGGTATGTGGGTGAGGACGTGACTTGTGTGCAGTGTTTTTCCCGAAGAAATAAACACCTACCATAATTTTGTGTTTGTGCAAATACTCCAACCCTTGCAGTATTTGCCGTGTGTATGCACGAATGACGGCTTCCTTGAATGAGCCTGCGTGGTGATTGGGTGTGTGGTATGTTTTCGCAGGTACACAGTTTTCATAAATGATCACCGTACCAAACTTGGCAAGCAGGGAGGCAATAGACCCCCCTGGGACATATTCCAGAAAAATGTTGAGTGTGTTGTCTTGCACACATGTGCCCTGGGTGTGGTGTGGAATGCTGTGCCACAATTGATTGCAACATAATGATTGCCCACATTGCCCACCCACCCACACATACATAGTATTGCACAACGTTTGGGTGGCTGATGCGCTGCAACACTCGAATTTCATCTTCAAGTGCCTTGATGTGGCGTGCCACACGCCCCGCTACAACCTTGTCACGGTTGAACGGCACCTCTTTGATGGCCATGAGCCTGCCTGTGTCGTTGTTGAGACCTAGGTACACACGGCCAAAGGCGCCGGAACCGATGAGTTCACCCTTGATCCAGCTGCTTGGGGGCTCAATTTGTTGTGCCTGGGGTAGCAGGTCTTGTTCAGACTCGTCCGACGTTTCTAAAGGCGGGGAAGGGTGTGTGTGTTGGTGTGTTGGTGTGTATGCTTTCCTCAGGCTGCCGTACCCTGCTGTGGCTGCATGTCGAGTTGTACAGGGATGAGGTTGACATCCTCTGGTCTGTTTTTCTTGACAATCTGTGTGGGTTGTTGACGGGTGCAGACCATTGTGTTATGTTGATATATCAACACCAACAGACCTCTTCCAAGGGCCCCTCCTGCGATGCATACGGTACTTTTGTGCGGCTGTGTGACCACGCCTGTGTAGAAAACAGTAGCAGGATGTGCCCATAACAATCAAAATCTTGGTGTCTAGCTCGATCAAGCCCAACCACCTGTCGATCAGGGCTGTCTGTTTTGATCGTGCTGCATATTGCACCCATGTTGTTGAAACCTGGTTACATCTGTTGAACGGTGCAGCAGCTTCGATGGCAACACGATGTGGTTGTTGAGTGTGGTTTTTGCCTTGCTACAGTAATGTGTTGTTTGTGATTAATCGTGAGGTTTTCGTCAAGGGGAAACCATGTATAGCAAAAAAAGTGTGCCATAAAAACATCATGAGCACCCGGTCGACGTCATAGTCATGTCCATTGACTGCTGAAACACAGCCAGCCTACCTGTATTGTGTGTATGATACGTTCCACAGCAATAGGAGCTCTGTGTGACCCGTGTGCAAACAAACGGGACCACAAACACTATGGGACCCTGGTTGCCTCACTGTGTCACCGCTTTGTGAACATGGTCGCCTCACTGTGTCACCGCTTTGTGAACGTGGTCGCCTCCCTGTGTCCCCGCTTTTGTGCAGTGGCGCCTCCCTGTGCCACCATCCTGTGCCACCATCCTGTGTGGCAGGCACAGACGCACCACAACAGCCACAACAGCATCCGTGCAGATCTGGATTGCAAGTACGTGGCAAGTAACCAAGTTGCGCTGTGACCATACTACCATTGCGCAACGCCATTTTTCAATCCGCGCGCCCCACACAATTCACACAATTAAACTTGCAGCTACTGGACTTCACCAAAGCGACAACGCAATCACCAACAAACATCAGAAAAGCACCCTCCCCCCCAAAATCACACCGCAAATCGCATCGATGCTGCGGTGTAGGCCCTCCAGGCCCATTGCACTCAACGCACGGTGTGCACTGGACAACATTATACGTTTTCCAGCTTCCAGCCCGTTTAGCACAGCCCCATACGATGTGAAACAAGCAACCAACATTCGTTGGCACGAAAGCACCGTGTCTCGGGAGCAAAAGGAGCTCATGCTCGGTCAACGAGGTTGTGTGCTGTGGTTTACCGGTCTCTCGGGCAGTGGCAAGAGCACAGTGGCATGTACCCTGGAGCATGCTCTCTATGAAAGGGGACGTACCACAGCACAGCTGGACGGTGACAATGTCCGACATGGCCTCAATTGCAACCTGGGCTTTTCTCCAGAGGATAGAGAGGAAAACATTCGACGAGTTGGAGAGGTGGCAAAGCTCTTTGCCGAGAGCGGGATCCTGACCATGGCCAGCTTTATTTCTCCCTACCGCAAGGACCGTGATCGTGTGCGTGAGCTGCTGCGAGACGGTGACTTTTTGGAGATCTACATGAAGGTTCCTCTGGAGGTAGGTGACTGTGATGGTTGATCATGAGGATCAAGATCATGGTGAGCAACGAGGGGATACCTCGTGGGACTACTCATCTTTTTCATCAAACGTTTCCAACCACCAACAGGTGTGTGAGTCGCGCGATCCCAAGGGTTTGTACAAAAAGGCACGTGCTGGGCTGATCAAGGGCTTCACCGGCATTGACGACGTGTATGAGGAGCCCATCGACCCTGAGATTACGCTGACCACACATGATGCATTTGGGCAGCCCATGTCGCCTGAGCACATGGCCACAGAGATTCTCAACTACTTGCAGGAGCGTGGCTACTTGCGCCCACCCCTCAAGATCACCACCACGGACGAGCCCCAGCTCGAGTGGTACATTTGAGGCATAACCTGGTGGGCGAGTGTGAACGAATACGACAGAGAGTACACATGTTTTGGCTGGCACATGACAAGAACTATGTTTGGTAGTATTGGGATGATTTGTCCCTTTTTGTATGTACACTATTGTTTGAGTGGCCTCTTTTTATGATGACTATGTGTATACTACACACACAAGTTGTTATTTTTGGATAGCCTGTAAATCAAATCGGTTGTGGTGCTGGTTGAAACCTTTCTGCCTCGTGTCAAATCCTTGCCATTCCTCCGTCCGTCTGTACTTGCGGAGTACCTACGTTGTCAGTGACATCAACGTTATCAGTGATAACACAACATCCAGCAATATGGGAGCCTCCTGCAGCAAACAGACATCAGCAAATGGTTCAGCCCCTGCACAAGTATCTCCTGGTAAGCCAAAAAATGTTCCTCCGCCAGCCCCACCGCCAGCACAAACAATTGTACCACCAGCTGCTACCAAACATACCTCTAATGACGACGGGTATGTGTAGATGATGTAAGGGGGGACATTGGGGACATGTACTATTTTCGCGTACCCCATACACAGGCCCAAGATCCGATACGACAATGTGAAAGATATCTACAAGTTTGGGCGGTCATTGGGGCAAGGAGGTATGTGGTTGTATGTGGTCGGTACGCGGTCGTGTGAAGACGGGTGGACACCACCACACGACCCACGCTGCCCAGGTTTTGCAACGGTTCGTGAGGTAACCCATCGCACCACGGGTGAGCAGTATGCATGCAAGGTGATGAACCTTCCCAAGGAGGGTGCTCAACTGTCCCCCGACGAGTTTACTCGGTATATTGGGTGTGTTGTGTGTGGCCTATGTTTTTGGTCAATGTATGCACAATGCACACATCATCATCATCAGGGAGGATATCTTCAAGGAAATTGAGATTCTCATGAAGGTGGATCACCCCAACGTCATGTACATGAAGGAATGCTTCATTGCTACAGACAAGGTAGTGGGTGAGTGCAGGTGGAGGTGTGCATGTGTCTCACAGGATCACATACACACACATCTTTGTGCTCGATGCATTTTTTGTACAACATTTTTTGTACTATAAAAACACCCCCCATGTTGTCTTACAACAACAAAACAGGTCTACTTGATTTGCGAGTACTTGCCCGGTGGTGAACTGCTTGATGCAGTGTTGAAGAATGAACGCTATGGTGAAGCTGATGCACGACAAGCATTTGTGCAGCTATTGGAAGGGTTGCAATACTTGCACGACATGGGCATTGGTATGGGTGATTTTGGGTGATTGATTGGGTGGGGTTGTTTTTACACTCAACTGTGTGTCAAACTGTCTTGTATATGGTGTGGATGGAGTGCAACACAGTGTTACAGCATGTAAATGCACCGCCACGTCATGCACATCACACCCATGCTATACACACAGTGCATCGAGACCTCAAGTTGGAAAACCTCCTGCTAGCACGTAAGGATGACATTAGCAGCATGAAAATTGCCGACTTTGGACTGGCCAAGTCACTGGACCGTGGTCAGGCACAAACTGTGTGTGGAACACCAGCATATGTCAGGTATGGTTGTCAAGGGGTGCATTGAGGGGTGCATTGGGGGGAAGAGTGTCACAAAGCACTTTGTTGAAATGGTAACAAAATGCATGATGACACACAAAAGATGTGCTGATATATGTGTGCGTAAGATGTGCCTACCATAGCCATGGTATCATCAAACACGTCTACTCCCAACACAGTGCCGAGGTGATTTCGGGTGGTCCCGGACACAAATACGGCCCCAAGGTGGACCTGTGGAGCGCAGGTGTCGTGTTGTTCATCCTGCTTGCAGGCTACCCACCCTTTCACGATAACAGCGAAACAGCCATGTTTCAAAAGATCCGTCGTGGCGACTTCAACTTTAATGATCCTGCGTGGGATGATGTGAGTGTGGATGCCAAGGATCTCATCCGCAACCTGATCGTGGTGGATCCCAACAAGCGATTGTCTGCAGCAGAGGCACTGCAGCATCGATGGATTGTGCGACGCGAGCCATCACGCAAGGTTTTGCGATTAGGCAAGGTATGAACGTGTTTGTGGGGGGGGGGGGGGGGGGGGGGGGGAGGTGGGCGTGTGGTAGTATCAAGTGGTTGGGCACACACACTGTACACAACGTCCATGCACCAGGATCGTATTGAAAAGACACTGAGCGCACGTTTGGCAGCATGATTTGCTGGTGCTCCCATTACTGGTGTCATGTAAGTGTGATTATTGTTGTAACCGAATTCTTTACATGCATGTGTCGACGCCCGATGGTTATTTCCACCATAATATACTTTTTCGTCTCCTGCATCAGCCTGATGTATGAACTATGTATGAATTAGCACAAACAGCAGCATGTCGAGACAGAGGACATCTTTGCACTATGTGTTGGCCATGCTTGCATCAACGATTGCCAGGATGGAAAACAAACCCCCAATCACGCTATTGCTTGTGGCAGGTACGACGTGATGATACACAGTGCGAATTATACAACCAATAACACCTTTGCACAGCCAAAACCATCCCCCATCAGTCAACGTGGCGCTGCATGCAGGTGCACTCCCACCACACCTCGCTGCATTGATACCCCCACTCTCACGTTCATGCTTGCAACCAGCTGCTATTGTGCAGGTAGGCATCAGGCACACACATTTGTGAAACACCCTGCACACACAACAATCACACCCATTCCCAGCGTCACCAGTGGCGCCGATTCCTGTTTGCCCCGTTGCTTCATGCGGATGATTGGCACTTGTACAACAACATGGTATCCCTGCTGTGGAAGGTGCGTGCAGGTGAATGGCACAGCACCCGGTCGTACACACAGTACCCAGTGGTACCCACAACACCCTCACTGCTCCATGCCTAGTATGGCAATGACCACATACATACATGACAGCCTATTTCGAATTACATTGAATATATTATATTTATCCACATTATCATCCATGCATAAACCAACCGCAGGGCAGCCAGCTGGAGCCTTGCATGGGCCCCTTGTTATTTTCTCTATGTACACTTGAGCTCCTAGCAACCACCAACCTCATCTACATACTGCTTGCTTGGCTTGCAGCGGTGTTTGTGCCTACATGGGGTGGGTGGGCATTGTACAATACTACCTGTGCGGTGGGTTTCAGTGGTGTATTGTTTGGGTACAAGGTATGAACAGCACGTGTTGTTGGTGGTGGTGGTTTTGTGGTGGCAGGTGCTGCTGTGTATGGTGTGCAATATACATGCAGTATACATGCAGTACATCACCTGCACGTGTACGACAACAATGCAGGTCATCTTGTACCATACAAACTCTGGTTGGTCATCTATTGCAGGCATCACCCTCCCAAACAAAGTATGCTGCATATGTTTCGACATGCATATATCCGCACATAATGGTGTTATGTTTGCAGCCTCACGCATGCACATTCATACTTGGATTCAGCACAATAGTACACATTGCAACAGTACAAACAACACCCTCATGTACACAGACACACACACACAAACACACACATACATACACACACAAACACACACACACAAATAGTATGTTGCATGGGTGGAGCTCCTCTACGCCCAACTCCTCAGCCCCCATACCTCTTTTGTTGGGCATTTGGCTGGCATACTCGCAGGACTGATGCACTGCTGGGTCACCACGCCCCTCTTGACATCCATACTTGATGGAACAGCAGGAAGGGGCAGTTGGGCCAATGCTCACAGATTTGGGGTGCATACAAGCGGGGAAGGATGGGGAAGGCAAGGAAGAGGGTATGACACTGTTTTTGCTGGGTGGAGGCAGCAAAGGCAACAAGGATACAGGGCATGGCAGGGGCAGGCGTATCAATGGGGTGCAAACACCAATACCCATGCTGATACCCACACGAGAGGTGGCATGTCCTCCTCCTCTACAACTCCTCATGATAGGGGAAACTCTGCTGCTGGTCGACGGCAGCCTGTAGTGGATCAACATGGTGCGTCACAGCGGACACGTGGTCGTGTGCATCAAGATGATAATGCTACTGGTGGGGTTGGTGCGTCATATGGGAGCATGCGTGGTACACAGCAACAGCAGCAGTTGGTGCGCAGCGTGTTGCTATGTGGGTGGGGTGTGCTTGTACTGGCACTGGTATTGTGCTGCCCCACTGTGGAGGATGCTGTACACTGGTTGGCATGGTGTCGCATAGCAGGTTTGTAGATAGGTGTGCATGTGTGTCATGTTTTTCATACACACAGACATCCTCGTCCACACCAGATATACCAGGGTATGCATCATGGCTGCGTGCACTTCGCAACAACACCCATCCCATCCTTCGCACTCCCATAGTCCTCCTCACCTCGCATCACCGTGTGTGTCTTGTGGGCCTCCTCCACACCTGGCTTCTCCTCGACCTCCGCTGTACCTGGGGTGCCATGCAGTGGGTGGGTTGGGTATGTCGTGCTATCGTGGCCCACAACAACCCCTACATCGCCACACTCCCACGTGTGCCTGCCACCCCACCCGCCCCAACACTGACCGAGGTTGTGCTGTGGTGTGTGGGGACACACATGGTGTTGATGTGGCGGAATCATCACTGTGGTGACAATACGTACAAACACGCAAGGACGCTGCTTGTTGCAAGGAATGGGCGTCCAGTATATTGGCAGCATGGGGTGTGTCGTCATGTGTGGAGCGTGTGTGTCGAGGTGTGTCGTGCTTGCATACAGCGACCATGGTCGGCAGTGTTGTCAGTGACATACCAGCGATGGGCCCTCTTGGGTGGCTTGTATACATTCATCATGCTGTCTGTAGCACCCATAGCCATGCAGAGTATAGGCAATAGTGTGTGGCGCGCAAGTGCCGTGTGTGGTGTTGCAGCTCTATTGGCACAGGTCGGCCATGGGTGTGTGCGTGGGTCATCCACACATGAGAGACGTCCACGAGGGGGGGCATGGGCGGGACTCCTCGCACTTGGATGGACAACAGCTGCATTGAACAGAAAGCGTGCTCGGGCCTCAGGGGTGTGGAAGTTGTTGCAAGTGTGGATGGGGCAGGGTGTGGGGGGGACGAAATTAGGCACGCTCCATGCATTGCCGTGGAGCGTGTTCGTGTTGGGGCTGGATGTGTGTGATGCATGGATGTCCTCCATGCACGATGGTGGGGGGCTGTATGGTGTGGTGGGGGTGGTGGTGGCAGATGTGGTGGCAGCGTTCAGTGTGTGTGCGAGTATTGTTGTGTTGACTTGACAAACCATTCTTTTTTTTGCAAAGTGATTTACCATTTCGTGTATGCAATCAATCCTATATTGATGTTTGCACGCTGTGTCGTGGCACGACCCACGTTGGTTGCTCGTCATCAGAGATCATCAATACCTCGCTCTCGCATCAACACCATGGCCTCAATGGACGCCAAAGCCAAGGAAATAATTGAATACTGGTGAGCAAAGTATCCTACGTATGCTGATGGATCAGACATTTGGTCAAAACACACCAGCACAACATAAAACACGCAGGGTCGGTCTGGACACTGACAAGGACACCAGTCTCACAGCCCTTTCCCTCGCCAACGCGAGCAAATGGTTTGGTGGTGGCCCAGAAGTGGACGCAGAAATTAGTTCAAAGTTTGGAGCAGATGTGGAAGCCATACGGAACACCACCAAGTATGATGCATGGTTGCATTCCAGCATCCCTCAAGAAGCTGTGGCTGGCATCATACTCATGGACCAATTCACACGGTAGTGGAGTTGGTGAGGGAGGGAGAGATGTTGTGCATGCCCTTGTATGACATTATGTACTACTTAATGGTCTCTACACCTCTAGGAACATCTATCGGGGAACTGCAGACATGTTTTCCTTGGACCACAAGGCACTGAAATGGAGCAAAACACTACTGGTATGTTGCTGGCTGGTACTCACTGGCTGATCCACCCAGTGCACACACATGAACAATGATGATACTTTGAAGTGAGATTATGCTTTGAAGTGAGATTATGCTTTGAAATGAGCTTCCACACAGAATTATTGTCAACACTATGGAAATTATCATCCACAATATATCTACCTCAGGCAGATGGGAGGGACAGACAGGCCCGCTTTGGTGACAGGGTGTGGATCCTCATGCCCTTTATGCACAGTGAAAACGTGGAGGATCAACGTACCTGTATAAAGGGGTTTGAGCAGCTCCGAGACGAAGGTTGGGGGTATTGTTGGATACGTGTTGTGATCCATGTGATTCATACCGCTACAAAAAAATCTCAACATACACACACACACACATACAGCAGCGGCAGCGGGTCAAGAGGAAGCGGCCAAGCAGTTTGATATCAATGTCAAGTTTGCCATCAAGCACCTGCACGTAGTGGAGCGTTGGGGGAGGTTTCCGCATCGCAATGTATTGTTGGGGCGAGAGAATACACCAGAGGAAGCAGCAGGGTTGGCAGATGGCAGTATTGCTGCATTTTGATGATGATGATGATGATGATGATGATGGTGTGTGTGTGTGTGTGTGTCAATGAGAAAACGGTGTGTATTGTCACAACTTTTTGTTTTCCCACTTTCGTACCATGTAATACATTCTTCAGTAGTGCAATATACATACGTACAACGGCAAATTCAACACACAACCACAAAGCCACAATGTTGCAGACTGCATGCCACTCGCATGCCTGCACCAGCTTGGGTGCCTCTTTCCACAAGCCTAGGTATGTGTTTGTACGCCATCGTACATGTACAGCAACTGCAACAACTGCTCAACGTACTGTGCACGTAACAACACAGCGTGCGAGGAGGACGGATGACACGACGATGCTCCGTTGTGCCTCGTGCACAAGCAGAGGAGAGGCCAAGCATTCCTGCCCCCAAGGTACATCTTGTCAGCCAAGGATGTTCAAGAGAGAGTGTTGGGGTTGCTGCAAGTGTCAAGTTGGCACACCATTCTCACTACACACCTACGCACAGGGTGTTACACAGCCACCATACCAACCGTCTGTCCCCCCCGCCACATTTGGCTTTGTGGATAATGCGGAACGACTCAACAGCCGTGCCGCGATGGTATGTAGTTTGGGCAGGATTCTGATAGATGCACTCTCCACCACAACGTCGCAATGGACATCCTCTACACACACAGATTGGCTTTTTCGCATTGCTCGCTGTGGAGGCCATTGCCAACAAGGGCTTGTTGGAGATGCTGGGCTTTACTGTGGGTCAGGGCTTGGGCTTTGAGTTGTAAGGAGGATGTGTGCGACATCCCCCCCATCAGCAAAATATGTGTGCTTTGGGGTTGGTACCCTCAAGAGCGCTGCTGTGTGTCGTTTCATGTTGTTGATCATATTTACCACCATGGTGAGTTTATATTATTTCCTTTGTCAGTAACACACTGTCCCATCAACACATGATTGGCATTCCACTATCATCATCATCGCCGAATTATGAGGTACAAGATCAAAAACAAGCCCACAGTGCCAGCAATATACACTCCCATGCGTTTGTTTTGGCTATTGTCAAACACGTGCTTGATGCGCTGCATACTCGCGCCCAGGCCCAGTTGCAAACCCCCCATCCCCTTGCCGAGGTCGTCCAGACGCCTGTTTTGCCCATCTGCTTCGTCTTTAATGCTTGTTGTGATGTTTTTCAGCAGTCCCACACGCTCTGAGAGGGCATGGATCTGGGAATCGTTTTCCTGCTCGAGCGACTCGACATCCAGGTGGCTCCGTCCCCGCATGGTGTCGCTGCTTGTGCTTGCTCCTCCTCCCTGATTGATGATATGAGATGGGGGTTCTATGATGTGGAGATAATGGCACTCAAATGGCTGGGGAAGCACAAACAGGTGATGCAATCACAGGTTAAAAAACCAATCTGCGTTGGTTTGGTAGAGCATCTTAGACATCAGCCTCTAGGCAGACCTGGGACGCTCCAGTTCTCCGCACAAATGTGTCTCTCGTAGAAGCCAGGCCGTCTACACGCTGGCTGCTGGAGGAGAAGAGTGTATGTTTTGATGATTGTGTTGATCGTTCGCAAACACCTCGTGTGGACACTGCTTGTTGTTAAATGTGCTACTGTAGGACGTACTATGTACTATACAGCGTGGGATCATGCAATACATTCGTAATCACGGTCAACACTCGAGGTAAAACCAACCTAAAAACAACCACACCTTCATACTCCTGATGATCGTCATGTTGTCTAGGTTGACGACACATCGCAGTCTTTCCCAAGTTGCAATCAAGACAAACGTGCATTTCACACCCAAGTGTTGCCCGATCCCATCCATCCCTCACACTCGATTGACACCAGTGTACCTGCCAAGGTACACTATTCATGGTGGCTCAAAGTGGATTGCAACAACAAACATTCTGATTTCCATTTATTTCTACCTCACATTACTACCTCACTTCAGGCGCAGCGCACCCCATCGCAGCATCAGCATCCTCGCGAGTGCACCCTCCACCACCACAACCATGGTCACAGAAGCACCTGCTGGTGCATGGGCCTCCCCAGTCACCTCCCAGCTTATCACCAGCAAGAGCAAAATGCTCGGTGGTGCATGGTTTGATAGCCAAGGTGTGTGGGGGGGTGCTATTGAGACATGAAACAATCCATTCTCACAATGAAGCAACACGTGTGCAACATTTCACATGCGCTTTATGCCTACAGCACACACACGCACATACCCCTACACACCTACACATCAAACCACCCATACCCACAGGCAATGCATACTGGGCAGAGGGACGCCCAAGTGAAAAGGGTCGCCAAGTCATCGTCCGCAAAACACCCGACGGCGTTGTGTCAGACGTCACACCAGGGGTGGATAGTGGGTTCAATGTGCGCACCCGCGTGCATGAGTATGGTGGGGGTGCATCATGGATGGGGGCAAAGGACTTGTATTTTACCAACTTTGCGTATGTGGGTGTTGCGTGGTGGTGTTGGGTGTTGCTGGGTTGTGATGCTGATCCTGTAGATAGGGACATCTAGACACATACACCCACACTCAACCCACACTCAACCCACATTCCACACCCACATTCCACATTCCACACCCACCAACCACACACACCAACCACACACACCACATACAGTGACCAGCGTCTGTATGCTCAGGCACTGTACCCAACCCCTGGTGCCCCTCAGGCAATCACCCCTGAGGGTAGCAAACTGCGCTGTGCTGACGGTGTGGAGGATGCTGCACGAGGGCGTGTGATTTGTGTGGTGGAGGATCACGGAGAAGAGGGCAAGGAGGCGGCCAATTACGTTGCTGCTATTGGTGTGTTTGTTTGTTTGTTGTTGTTGGGTGTGTGTGGTGGGTGGTGAATGTGGTGGAGTGTGTGTATGAGGGGGAGAGAGAGAAAGAGAGGGAGAGAGGGTGTGTGTGCAATAATTATTGATTATTATTATCGATCATTGTTGCTACCCACCAACAACACCACCACCACCACCAACTACAACAACACCCACCCACATAGATATTGCAACTGGTACAGCAACCCCCCTCGCACAAGGGTGTGATTTCTACAGCTACCCCCGCCTGTCACCTGAGGGGGACAAGTTGTGCTGGGTGCAGTGGAACCATCCGGTAGGTGTCATCTGTGTGTTCTTGGGTTCTTGGGTTCTTGGGTTGTGTGATGTGTTTGTTTTGTGTTGTGTGATGTGAGCTCTTGTGTTGTGTGATGTGAGCTCTTGTGTTGTGTGATGCGTACTCACAACTACCCCAACCCCCTCACACACGTACAACTACACCACATTCACAACACCCCCACCAGCCCACACAAGCACAAACACCCACACACAAACACCCACATATACACACACCACATTCAGAACATGCCATGGGATAGCACTGAGATGTGGGTAGCTGATGTGACTGATGATGGTGGCCTGGCCAACCAGCGCAAGGTGTGTGGTGTGTACCAGGGGTGTGTGGTGTGGGTGTATCAGGGGTGTGGGGTGGGTGTATCGGGGGTGTGGGGGGTGGGTGTGGGGTGGGTGTATTGGGGGTGTTACCAGTGCTTGATTTATCTACCATGTCCAATACAACATTGACCAACACAATACATACATGTTTCACCAACACAATACATACATGTTTCACCAACACAACATATGCATGTTTGACCACCACAATACATGCATGTATACACATTCCTATATTTACATATTCCTAAATACACATTCCTATGTACATATTCCCATATACATATTCCCTCACCCCAACCACCAGGTGGCAGGTGGTGAGGGCATCAGTGTGACACAACCATCATGGTCAAAGGTCAACCCTGGTGTGTTGTATTTTGTCAGTGATGAGTCTGACTGGTGGAACCTGTATGCAGAGGAGAGCCCTGGCAAGGTAGGGGGTGGTTGTAATGGGGTGGTTGGTTGTGATGGGGAGAGTGTGGAAAGGGTGTAGAGGGTGTGGAAAGGGTGTCGGAACGGTGTAGGAGGGAGAGTGGATTTTGAGATTGTAGAGAGGGTGTATTGAGATTACATACAGAATACACATATGTATTGATATTACCATCTACTTATTTCACACACACACACACACACACACACACACACACACACACACACACACACACACAC
>VFQP010001746.1_pt1 | contig 27164 bp, 17 predicted proteins | sample 3512351 | NCBI WGS metagenome assembly VFQP01 (sample SAMN10412372, study PRJNA504923) | tailings metagenome | isolation source: Relicate 1 Philex TSF1 revegetated site | place: Philippines: Tuba, Benguet | collected 2017-08-29
CTACCGGAAGCAGCTTAACACCCTGCCAGCCAGTAGTGCTTTTTGCGATCGCGCCATATAAAAAGCGTCGCAAATTGCGCGCGAAGTCGCGGGTGGGAAGTGCGTCAGCGCTCGTGGTACGCAGCTTAACCGCGACTTTAGTCCGCGCCATTTAGAAAGAACTCCCGGGAGATTAGTCCATCCATCATTCAACCGAAGTCGTCATATCCCCAACTTTTATCCCGATCTGCTTCCGGAATCATGGACTATTTACTTTCCGAAAGATTTCTACATAAGCATCTCAAACCTTCAAACTTTAAACCCTTTAAACTCTTTAAACCCTTTAAACTACCCCCTCCCCAACTTTTTATCTTTATCCCCAAAAACTTAAAACAAAATGACGCAGAGAATCTCAATAGATGATTTTCTCTGCGTCATTTTTATTCCTGATCGTTGTCACGATCCCCAACTTTCTTAGAAAGCTTTCTTCTCTGCTGGCATCGCCGGCGTTTCTTTTTGCGTATACATCGTCGCGTTCACTTTTTTCGGATCACCTTGATATACCCACGTGATGTTATTGATATATTTATTGAAAGCTGCATTCAACTGCTGCAATGTAACCTTGTCAACTTCTTCTTTTATCGTAATAGATCTTTTCCAGTCACCATGCAATACTTCGTTCGATGCCATAGAAGAAGCCTGCGCCTCATTGGTCTCATTACGGTAATAAATGCCAGTAAGGAAACCTGTCTTTTCATTTTTTAACTCATCTGCAGAAAACCCATCTTTCTTGATCTTGTCGATCAGGCCTCGCGCAACCGCAATGTACTTGTCAGGCTCGGTAGTCGTCACAGAAAGCGATGCATAGGAAGTGTTTCCACCATTGAACCAGGCCTGAGGAGCATAAGACAGACCATGCTTGCTACGCACTTCAAGGAAATGCTTGCTCGCAAAGATGCTCATGGCAAGCGAAAATGCTGTATAATCAGGAGTGCCTGGCAACGGGCCACTTGCAATACCTCTTACATAGTTTGTAGCATTCGCTCTTTCCTCTGCCTTAAAAGTATTGGTCGCCGGTGTATAATTTTTCTTTTGACTTGCAAATTTTGTTCCCGCAGGTACTTTCGCCAGCAGGTCTTTTACTTTTGCCTCAATCGCTGATTTTTCAAGATCAGCAACAATGATGATCACGATGCGCGATTTTGTAAAAGTGGACTCCCAGTATTTCTTCGTTTCAGCAGCAGTAAGCGCTGTAACGCTTGCAACTGTCCCCCTTGGCTCCTTTGCATAGCTTGTACCTGCAAAAGCAGTTTGCTTCGCCAGTTTGTTGATGGCATTGTCGGGGCTTGATTCATTGGAGCGAATTCCATTGATCGCATCCTGTTTGATACGTTCAAATTCCTTTGCATCAAATTTCGGAACAGTCAGCGCATCTACATAGAGCGGCCAAACCGCATCCAGATCGCTTTTGATACAGTTGAGGTTGAATGATGCATAGTCCATACCTGAGCCGCCACTCACGTAAGCGCTTACTTTATCAAGTTTATCTTTGAAACTGTTTTTATCATCTTTCATGGTCCCACACTCTGTAAGAGCGGTCAGTGCCATGTTCTCAATACCCGCTTTGTCCGCCGGATAGTTCTGCACACCACCTTTGATCACAGTTTGAATAACCACGATGTCGTTGCCACTTGGTTGTACGATCACTTTTACGCCATTGACCATCATGTCATATGGCTTCGCCTGCTGTGCTGACGCGATGAACGGAGAGGTCATCGCTAATAGAAAGCACGTATATTGAAATATCTTTTTCATCCGAATAGTTTTAGTTTAAGCTGGATAATGATGATTAGTTTTTGAAGAATTCCGCTGGATTCAGTTGTTTGTTCATTTCTTCATTGATGATCATTCCGGCTATAAACGGTTTTCCGATCACATATTTTTTCAGGTAGTTCTGAATATCGGTGCGGCTGATGTTATTCAATGCTTTGATATAGTCAGTGTAATAATCGAATGACGCACTGCACCACCAGAATGTGAGTGAGCTTGCAAGAGCTGATGGCTTTTCTTTTCCCCGGATAAAATTCCGGCGAAGAATATCTTTTGCAGTTTGTAATTGCTCATCGCTGAAGTAATCATTGTCGGCAAAATGGCTTACCTGGTTATTCACTTCTGCGCTGAACTCCTTCAGTTTGCCAGGATTCGGAACTCCAAAAATGGAGATAGGCCCAACATGTGCCGCAGTCTGATAAGAGATGCCCGCATAGCTCGCATTTCCTTTGTCAACCAAAGCCTGTTGCCATTTTGATGAGTTCAATCCCATGATGGTAGAAAATACATCAGCAGCAAGGGTACCGATTGAATCATGTCTTGTATCAGGGCCATGCCACATGTACATCACGTAGGGTGTTTGTGCAATGGATGATTCTTTGATCACATATTCTGTTTTTTCTATTGGCTTGAATTCCGGGATCGGATACTTTTCGTGCGGATCAAAGCCACTGTGTTTCCAATCACCAAAGATTGCTTTTGCTTTTGCAAATACATCTTTGGGATCTACATCACCGGCAACAACAAGAAGAGAGTTGTTTGGATGATAGTATTTGTCCTTGATGATCATCATTTTTTCAGGCGTAGCTGTATTGATGATATCATGATCTCCGATCGGGTTCTTTCTTGTAAACAGATCACCCCAAACTTTTTTACCTACGCTGTAAGTAAGCTGAAACCCGGGATCACTTTCCGCACGTTGAAATTCACCATCAACAACCGGTCTTTCTTTCTGCATGTCTTCTGTGCGATAGATAGGGAAACGTATGGCAGCGTTCATGAATTTCAAGCCCGCATTCAGGCTATCCTTGTCAAACGTAAAGAAATAATTCACTCGCTCATCGCCGGTTGTTCCATTCCAGATCATTCCCAGCTCTTCGGTGCGTTTGATAAACTTCTCCTGGTCCGGATAATCTTTGTTCGCCTTAAAGAACATATGTTCAAAAAGATGGGAAAGACCGCTATATTCAGGCCCTTCTGTATAGGCTCCATTCTTCACCGCGATCTCGATCGTTGCAAGGGGGACTTTATGATTTTCGATTACGACTACTTCCAATCCATTGTCAAGCTTCTGCCAGTGATAGTTATCGGGTAGTCTTGGCTGTGCAAATGCAGTTACGCTGGAAGCCAGCATTGCTGCTACAAATAATTGCTTATTCATAGAAAAAATTTGAACCTGCTCTTATCAGGTTTAGTTATGGGATAATTGGAAAGGTACAGAAGTTGACTACAGCCTTTCCTTAGAAATTGGTGAAAATTTAATAGCGGCGTTAAAGCAGGATACCCGGTTTGTTTAAAGGATATTTCACCCGAGAGTAGAGTGGTCCGGGTGCCAGATACTGGTGAATTCGCCAACTTTGGCCCGGTTATCTTTCCAGCTCAGCCGATGCAGCCTGATCAGTGAAATATCATCTGCGGTCACCTGGCGGTTGCGCGGGTTCATCGTGCCTCCATTGGTATTGTCGCCGGCCCGGGCTGCCGGATTGTATTGATAAGCGGAATCTACAATTGTTCCTCGTGGATACATTATTCCTGGTTTTCCCTGACCCCGTATATCGAGATTCGTGGGATGGTCGAGACCGACTGTATGGCCATATTCATGTGCTGCCGTTGTTGATCCATCCTGCAGATTATCTCTTTTAAAATAACCGGTATTACACCCCAATCCGTCAACAAATGAAATATTGCCGAAGGCAACCTCTTCAATCCGGAAGTAATTATTCAACGGGTCTGTATTCTCAAAAATTTCTTCAGGTATGAGCGTGGGATGATAAGCAGCCGTTATACGAAAGACGACACGATAGTCATGTTGTTTTATCCGGATGACCGCTTTCGGCTCATTCCACATGTCTTCGATCTCCTTGCGGATAGAAGCTGTAATGTTTTCATCGGCCGCATTGCCATAAGTGATGATATGAGAACGAATGATCAGTTCAGAATGTATCAGCTCTGCATGTCCCATGACACCGCTTTTGATGTGAAAGGTAATAACCTTGTTATCGTTATTGGTATAACGATAACGGACTTTATGATTCTTACCGTACTTATCGTTTTACCGGTTAAGAGTAAACTGGCAGACTATAAGGGAGGTAAAAAATTATAATTACATGATCAGTTTCTCACTGGCTTCCCGCTTTTTAACACGCTTTGTATTCTTTCCAGCGTTTTCTTCTCGCCGCAAAGAGAGAGAAATGCTTCTCTTTCCAGATCGAGCAAATACTGTTCTGTAACAAGTGTTGGTTCACTAAGATCTCCACCGCACATTACATACGCCAGTTTCTTCGCTACAAGAGAATCATGGTCTGTTGCATAATTCGCCCGCCACATGCCATTAATACCTGCATACAGTGCGCCCAGTGCAGAACGTCCCAGCACTTTCACATCTTTGCGTTGAACAGGTGCTGTATAGCCGCTGTCATATATTTCTATAACGGATTTTTTGGCTTCGGCAATTCTTCTTCCCTGGTTTACCACTACTTCGTCCAATCCTTTACGGTAAACTCCGATATTGAAACCTTCAGCAGCTGATGTGGCCACTTTTGCAGTTGCAATAGTTAAGAAGCGGTTTTTAAGTGTGATCGTCTCCGGTTCGTCTTCGTGCATTTCATCTGAAGCACGCAAAACAAATTCTTTGGTACCACCGCCTCCAGGGATAAGACCAACTCCCAGCTCAACAAGACCTGTATAAGTTTCAGCCGCCGGACAAACCTTATCTGCATGAAGACTCAATTCGCAGGCACCACCAAGTGCAAGACCATGCGGAGCCACCACTACCGGAATGGCGGAATATCTTGCACGCATCATGGTGTTCTGGAACAAACGGATCGCCATATCAAGCTCATCATATTCCTGTTCGATAGCGAGCATGAAAATCATGCCGACGTTCGCACCCGCAGAAAAGTTAGGCCCTTCATTTCCGATCACCAGACCTTTCGCAGACTTTTCCGCTTTTTCAATGGCTGTTTGAATGCCTGATAAAACATCGCCACCAATGCTTCCCATCTTTGTCGCCCACTGCAATCCAAGCACATCATCTCCCAGGTCATACAACTTGCAACTGGCATTTTTCCAAACGATCTTATCCTGGTAATTGCTCATGATGATAAACGATTCACCACCAGGAATTGCTTTATATGTTTTTGATGCCGGATCATAGCTCAGTTTTCTTCCATTCTCAATTTTAAAGAATGACTTGTTTCCGGCCGCCAGCATTTCGTCAACCCATGTTGCAGGTTGATAACCGGCGTCTTTCATTGCTTTCACCGTTTTTTCAACGCCCAGAACATCCCAGCTTTCAAATGCTCCGATCTCCCAGCCAAAGCCAGCCATCATGGCATCATCTACACGATAAAGTTCATCGCTGATCTCCGGGATCCGATGAGAGATATAAGCAAAAAGACCGTAATGAAAATGACGATAGAATTCTCCGGCTTTATCAGGGCTGCCCACCAGCATCTTCAATCTTTGCTGAAGATCGTCTATCGGTTTTGCAGCTTCCAGTGAAGCAAATTTTGATTTCGCTCTCGGTTTATAGTCAAACGTTTTCAGATCCAGTGTATAGATCTCTTTTTCTCCTTTTTCACCTTTTCGCTTGGAGAAAAAGCCCTGACCGGTTTTATCACCAAGCCAGTTATTTTCCACCATCTTATTTAACCAGGCAGGAATAACAAATGATTCTTTTGCTTCATCATCCGGACAATTATCATGAACACCTTTGGCTACTTTAACCAGGGTATCAATACCAACTACATCAGCAGTACGGAATGTAGCAGATTTCGGCCGGCCGATAACCGGACCCGTCAATGCATCCACCTCGTCGATGGTTAATCCGAGTTTGTCAACCAGCCCGAAGATGGCCATAATGCCATACACTCCGATCCTGTTGGCGATGAATGCAGGTGTATCCTTGCAAAGCACAGTCGTTTTGCCAAGGATCAGATCACCATAATGCATCAGAAAATCGATCACATCCTGATCTGTATGCGGAGTAGGAATGATCTCCAGTAAGCGCAGATATCGTGGCGGATTAAAAAAATGCGTGCCACAGAAATGTTTTTTGAAATCATCGCTGCGTCCTTCCGCCATCAGGTGGATCGGTATACCCGATGTATTGGAGGTAACCAATGTTCCCTGTTTGCGGAACTGTTCTACTTTATCATAGATCAGTTTTTTGATATCAAGTCTTTCAACTACCACTTCGATGATCCAATCACAGGATGCAATATCCTTCATGTTGTCATCAAAGTTGCCCGTTGTAATTTTCTTCACCACATCTTTATGGTAAACTGGAGAGGGATTACTTTTGATAGCAGCCGTCAATGCATCATTGACAAGCTTATTTCTTTCAGCGGGCTTAGTGCTTTCTGCTGCTTCCTTCGGAACCATATCGAGTAACAACACCTGTAATCCCACACCTGCAAAATGGCAGGCAATTCTTGAACCCATAACACCACTACCTAATACAGCCACTTTCTTAATGATCCTGTTCATATAGCGTAGATTAAAATTAGTTAGCTAAACAACTATTTTATAGTTCGAAGATAAATCTTTTTTTGTTCCAATGCCAGTCCTGTTTATTAATAAATAAGAACCTGTTCTGATGCTACTTATTTCTGTATGAAGCCGGAGCTGTTTTTGCTTCGCGTCGCAGATAGCGTTTTAATTGACGCTTGTTTTTCCCCAGGCCGGCACTGCTTCCAACGCCGCTCATGGTGATTTTTACGAGGTAGTTTAATGCTGATCTATCCTGGAAACGGACAAAGAACACAACGCCTTTCCGGCTGGTATTTTTATTCTTCAGGATCGTATTGGCAATTGAGTTGATCAGTCCTTTCAGAAAAGATCTTTTCTCCTGATGCGGTTTTCCCGCGATCGACACTTTTAGATCATGATAGATCATCAGCATTTCTCCATATGCTACTTTATCATTGCCGGTAACAAGCATGGTCATGGTGTCAAGTGATCCGGATTTAAGACTTGCACCAGCCAACGGTCCAAGTGCATTATTCAGTACCCGCAGATCGGCTTTTCCCATTTGCACTTTCATTACAAATCCCTGCAGCGTATCTGTGTAAGAGCCTTTCAACTGTAAAGCTGTGAAAAGCGAGTCTTCCAGGAAGGCTGTTGCATGTATTGTCATGCTATCCTGTACGGTTGTTCCATGATTTCTTACGTTCGTAAGCTGCCCATTAAGCTTATTAACGTGTATCCATCCCGGTGCCTGTGTTTTGTCGTTATATTCACCGTACCTGATATCTGCATTCCTGAGTTGTATTGAATCCACATTCAATTTCACGGGAAGTTTTGCGAGATGTTTTACCGGTAAAGGTTTGATTACGCCGGGTTGACGCGGCATTCTTTTATCGCGGAAATCATCCAGTGATACATCATCGATCGTAATCGTCCCGAGATCAACGATCGTATCTTTCAAAAAGCTTTCAAGGTTTACACGGCCTATTGATATGGAGCCCGTTTTCAGTTTCGCGTAGTCTGACTGATACGGATGCGTTTGCATAAACTCTTCCTGCGTCTGCACAGGAAGATAGGAAAACGAGTCAAGTTCCAGTTGACGCGTGTTCTTATCAAAGCGCATATTATTCCAGGTAAACCGGTTGAGCTTATTTTCGTAAATCCCCGATGCTTCTCTTAATGTAAAAGAAGTATTTCTTTTTACCAGCTCATACATATTCAGCAGAAGGGAAGAGCTGATATAAAGATCATTAAGCCTGGCCGAACTTACCTCAAGCCTTCCTCCCTGTTTGTCAAGGCTATCAAATATGAAATGATTTGCGGAAAGATTACCCAGTTTGCCTTTCCAGTCCCATGCTCCTGCATCATTTCTTCTGATAAATACATTTTCAAGCCATGCGTTAACGTCACCCTGCTTTGTATTGAATGTTTTTCCTTTTGCATTAGTGAATAGCAATCCATCCATTGAAAAAGAGATTTTTCCCGCTTTCATTCCCTGTACTTCGTTGCTGTCTGTTGCAATTTTTTGCAATTCCAGGTAATTATTGTCTTTGCCTTTCCATTCCAATCGGCTATTTCCCTTTGGCGAATGCATGGTTACGTAAATAACCGGATGCTGCATTTTTAGTTGTTCAACACGAAGTTTTGGCCAGGGAGTTGCTTCCTGTTCAGGCAACTCGTCTTCCCGGTTAGCGATATGTGCGCGTATATCTGGTTGTGCGATTTCGAGTAACTGTATATCGAAGCGTCCGGCAAGCATTGCGCTAAAATCTGCGATGGTTTTGATCAGCGCGATCTTTACACGGATAGAATCAGTATGTGAGTGAAAGCTATACAGGATCTTTTGCAGCTGTGAAGGTTCATTATCTGCAAGCCTGAATTGATCAACGCTTAAAATATTTTTGTCTTCCCTGCCAATAAGGCTGTGCCCGGAAAGCTTCAGTTGTTGTGTTGTCCATCCTTGTCCTTCATTGAGTAATCTGGCAGCTTCTATCTGATCCACAAATAGTGAGATCTCCCGGCTCGAAGAATGGATAGACACTTTTGTTTTCTCTCCCCTGATGCGGTTGATAACAACCGGCATCAGGTTGCCTGAAGCACCCGGCGGCGAAGCCGTGATCTTCACGTTGCCACTACTCCATTTTACATCATTGATCGTTACACTGCGTTTAGCTTCGTCAATGAGTATGGAATTGATAAGGATATTGTTCGCCTGCACATTCAGCTTGTTTTTTTGACTGATGAGCAGCGATGCGGCCTGTACTTCATTGCTTTTATTAGAGAGAACCGCATCTTTGATGTCTATTCTAAGGTCGTTCATGGTAAAATGTCCGTCGGTGAACATAAGTGTGCTCACTGCAGAACGGACGCTCCCAATATCTTTTGATCTGATCAGTTGCCGGGCAGATATGAAACTGGTCACGTTATCCAGTTGCAGACGCGCGTTGTTTTCAAAATCCAGGTTGACCTGCCCATCAATAATATTAAGGTTGTTCAACTGCAATAGGCGATTTACTTCTTCAAAAGCACCAAATACATCAGCGGATTTTCCTTTTTTGGGTTTAATAGTGTAATTGATGATCGGTTTGTACAAAACAAGCTGCTCGGCTTTTACACGACGGCTGAATACGAGATCATCCCACGACAAACCATATAATTCGAATTGCGGCATTCCAACGCGGTTATTGGCATTACCACTTTTGTATTCCCGGAATACAAAGTTTGCAAGGCTTACTCTATTGCCATAAAGAAGGATACTATCGAATTGTATTGACAGGGAGCTGTCTCGCAGGAAATTTTCATAATTGCGGATCGCCATCGCGAATCGTTCAACAGTAACAGGCTTTGGAGAAGATTTTTGTACCCGCAGCCCGGCAACTTCGAAGTTGTTGTGATCAGACAGGAACGAGCTGGGATGTCCGTTTCTTTTTATGTTAATGTCAAAAGATCCGTTTTCTACAACGGCAAATTTTAAGTCGAGACTTCCTGCCAGTTGCAATAACATCTCATCAAGCTTTGGCGCATTGCTCAATCCTTTTTCTTTCAGGTTTACATCAAGTTTGAATTGTGGGTTGACGCAATAAACCGAATCGGCTTTGATCACTTCTGCACGGTAAAGCGTGTCAAAATCGATATTGGTCATTTTAAGTTTATCGAAGAACACCGTAAATGAACTACTGTCACTGTCTCCTTTGCGTGCTGTGATCGTACAACTGTCGAATTCTGCAAGACGGTGTTGAAGGTTAATACGGAATTTGCTGAAGCTGAGCCGGTGTCTGCCATCGGGAAAATGAATATCCTGGTCAGTGGTCTGAAGAGCGACGTTGTCGCTGAACAGGATCTTTTGATGACTTGTTCCTTCGGCACTGTCAACGCGCAGATTGTCCAGCCGTAAATAAATTTTTGAAACGACAACCGGTTTCGCATCCGGTAATGGATTTATTTTATTGACCAGTACAAACTGACCGTTGCCGATTACAAACCGGTCGACTTCAAGCACCTTCATCGCATCCCTGATCGAATTATAGACCTTGCCCATTTCCTGTGCAAGTGACACGTGTTCACGTTTTACATTTTCGGAGCTGTCCGGCGGACGAAAATTCGTCACCGTGATTGTCGGATTGATGAGGTTCAGGGAGTCTACCAGGAATTTTTTATCTGCAATAACTGCATACAGGCTTTTGAGGCGGAGCTGTAACTGGTCTACTTCAATACGATATCCATTAGTAGCAGTTGAATCGTTGGTTGTATAGAAAACGGCTTTGCGGAGTTCCATTTTTTTCCTGAACCAGTTGAACCGGAATTTTTCAACTTTTAGTTCAAGTTTGCCGTTTGATTGTTTTTTAACAAGGTCAGAGATCAGATCTTCGGCATGGTTAATAAACCAGAAGTGAAAACTCACTAAGATCCCGGCCAAAATGGCGACAATAATGGCAATGATCTTAAGAATCTTTCTGGATATGGTAATTGCCGTCAAGGGGCGGACATTTTGCAATGAATATAATGAAATTCAGCGCATTGAGCAAGACGGAAGTAAGTAAAAAGTCAAAAGTAAATATTAAAAAAGTTGTTGCTCAGTTTACTAGCTCATCGGTGATGGTGATTTTTAACAATCACTTTGCATGGCCGAGGATCTCCTGGTGAAGAAAAAGCTGAAGTTTTTCCGCCCATAAACCAAGATCGCTTATCAGGTTAAGCATTTCCGCATAATCCAGTCCTTCAATATTTCTTTCGGTCACGATGCAAACAATACCGCGTGCTTCATCAGCTGTAAGTTTATAACCAAGATATTTGGCATTAATGGCAAGTGCTGTTTTATAGAGGGAAAACTGTTTGGTTACATCCCGGGGAATATTGCAAAGGGGTGACATGCATCGGATAAAAGTCTGAGGCTCCTGTTGCGGATTTTTTTGTTCAGTGAGAAACACTTCGATAGTTGATCCATCCTGGGAAAAATACCAGGCACCAGTCTTACTATTATATATGCGGTCCGCATCTACGCCAAGATCGGCGCAAAGCCGTCCAATGTAGGCTTTAATAAGATCTGCTGTTGCTGTTGACATATGAAGAAATTGACTTTGTCATTAACGGATGGAGGGCAGATTATTGCAGCCGGAGTGTTATAAAAAGTAAAAATTCAAAAGCAAAAAGTGAAAACCGCACTCGGGCGATCTGCCGCATATACAGGATTTTTTACTTTTTACTTTTGAATTTTACTTTGCTCGGTCTAGCTTACTCCTGATCCATTCGCTGTTGCCTCATCTGGGTTCACGAATTTGAGCTTACCATTATCTTCAGCCATCAGGATCATTCCATTGCTTTCGATACCTCTCATTTTGCGTGGTGCCAGATTCGCTACCACTACCACTTGTTTACCGATGATGGCAGCAGGTTCGAAATGTAGCGCGATACCTGATACGATCGTTCTTTTTTCAAAGCCAAGGTCTACTTCGAGTTGGAGAAGTTTGTCGGCTTTGGGGACTTTTTCTGCGGCGGTGATGGTTCCCACTTTGAGATCGATCTTTGCAAAATCGTCATACTGGATTTCTGCTTTGGCTGGTGCTTCTTCTTTTGGTTGTTCGTTAACTGGTTCCACTGCTTTGATTAATCCTGCTTTTAGTTTTTCAATTTGTTCATTGATCTCTGTATCTTCTATTTTACGGAACAGCAATTGTGGTTCACGTAAACTATAGCCCACGCTCAGCAGCTTCATATTGCCGGCGTTTTTCCATTCCAGCATTTTGTCAACCACCTTCATCATATGAAGCATGGTTCTGGCTGTGTTCGGAAGAAACGGATTGATAAGAACAGCAAGGTTCGCGGTCAGTTGCAAACAGATATGCAGGCAATTATCGATCTGTTTTTGCAGTTCCGGATTCGCTGCAAGCCCTTTGGCCACGATCCACGGTTCTTTTTTCTGCATATACTGATTCCCTTTCCGTGCAAGATCGATCACTTCATAGAGTGCTTCACGGAAACGATATTCTTCCAGCATGGTTTCGATCTTCTGCTTGCCTTCGGAAATGTCGGTGATCAATTGTTTATCCAGATCATCGATCAGGTCATTATGGAATACTGGTACTTTGCCTCCGCAAAGTTTGTGCATTAACACGAATGTGCGGTTAACAAAGTTGCCGAAGATATCAGACAGTTCGCTTTTGTAAGCCTGCTGAAACCCTTTCCAGGTGAACTCGCTGTCTTTGGTTTCAGGCGCGATTTGCGTCAGATAGAAACGCAGGGCATCTACCATCTGACCACCCCCATTTTCTTTTTTCACAAAATCGTTGATGTAATCCCGCATTTCCAGTTTCCAGTTACGGCTTGTGCTCATCTTATCTCCTTCGAGATTCAGGAACTCATTTGCCGGTACATTATCCGGAAGGATATCGCCATGCAGTTTCAGCATCACCGGGAAGATGATACAGTGGAAAACGATATTGTCTTTACCGATGAAGTGAACCAGTTTGGTTTCTTTATCCTGCCAATAAGGTTTCCAGTCTTTATTGTTATCAAGCGCCCATTGTTTGGTAGCACTGATATAGCCGATCGGCGCATCAAACCAAACATAAAGCACTTTTCCTTCAGCATCGGCAAGAGGTACTTTCACGCCCCAGTCGAGATCGCGGGTGACCGCTCTTGGCTGCAGTCCGCCTTCGATCCAGCTTTTACACTGGCCAACTACAGTCGGCCTCCAGTCTTCTTTGTGCTCTTCCAGTATCCATTTCTTCAGAAAGTCTTCGTGCTTGCCAAGAGGAAGGTACCAGTGTGTGGTTTTCTTTTTTATCGGCGCACTTCCGCTGAGCGTGCTCACGGGATTGATCAGCTCATCAGGACTTAATGATTTGCCGCAGCGTTCACACTGATCGCCATAAGCGTTTTCATTGCCGCAGTTGGGGCAGGTACCTTTGATATAACGGTCGGCCAGAAACGTTTTGGCCTGTTCGTCATAATACTGTTCGCTTTCTTTCTTTTCCAGTTCGCCGCGATCATTCAGGTTGGTAAAGAACTCCTGTGCTGTTTCGTGGTGAAGTGGTGAACTGGTGCGGTGATATATGTCGAAGGAGATGGACAGGTCTTCAAAATCCTGTTTCATCGCCTCGTGGTACTTATCGATAATAGCTTGTGGCGTAGTGCCTTCTTTCATTGCCTGGATGGGAATGGCTGTTCCATGTTCGTCGCTGCCGCAAACAAATACTACGTCGCGTTGCTGCGCGCGGAGATAACGGACATAGATATCGGCAGGTATATAGGCGCCCGCAAGGTGGCCAACGTGTTTCAGGCCATTGGCATACGGGAGGGCAGAAGTGATCAGGTATCGTTTCGGATTCGTCATATTAAAATTTAATTTGGGTCGATGGCCCGGGTATTTAACCCGCAAAAATACCGAAATCGGTGCGATTGGCAAGTCCGGGTTAACGACAAACCTGGTGATTCGAATGGCGTAGGTTTCCGCAGATTTTAAGACACTTAAGAAAATATAGAACAAGGTTGCTAACAGAGGTATTTCATCTGGCGTAGAGCCCCTCTAAATCTCCCCCTTCAGGCTAATCGTTACCCAAATCTATGAAGGGCGTAGGGCTCCCGCAGATTACGCAGATTTTCCCTGTACTATTAACGAAAAAACTGTACAAATCAGCATACTTTTTTATTTGACTGTGCGGATCACGCAGATTAACTACTGACATAAAGATGTCAGCTGCGTGATCCGCGCAATCAAATAAAGAACTGATTGCTTATGAAATGAATGCTGGATAGTAGTAAGACAAAATCTGCGTAAATCTGCGGGAACCTACGCAAAACAACTATTTTCCGGCGACTGTGCCTTGTTAGCAGGAACGGAAATTGAAGTGGCTAAGCTGAGCAAAAATTATGTGTTTATCGTCTTTAGAATGAGTTCGCGGTTTAGTTTTATTTCCCATAGTTTTAGTGCATGGATCGAAAACATTTTCTTTCATCTTCTGCCAGTATCGTCGCGGCATCAGTACTTCCGGTTTCAGGGATTGAATTGAAGGATCGTCCGGCTGCGGTAATTCCGCCCTATCTGAAAAAGGGAGATCTGATCGGTATTACATCACCTGCGGGTTATATCACTCACGCGGAAATCCTTCCGGCAGTCCGGCTGATGGAGAGCTGGGGTTACCGGATCCGTCTTGGTAAAACAATTGGCAGGCGTGATGCAACTTTTGGTGGTACCGACGAGGAAAGGCTTGCGGATATGCAGCAAATGCTGGACGACCGCGAAATAAAAGCGATCATGTGTGCGCGTGGAGGCTATGGCTCCGTCAGGATCGTCGACAAGTTGAAGTGGGCTAAGTTCCGTGAACATCCGAAGTGGATGATCGGTTTCAGCGATATCACCGTTCTTCATTCACATATCCAGCGAAATCTTGGCATCGCTTCGATCCATTCCAAGATGTGTAACAGTTTCCCGGAAACCTGGGAGAAGGCAGACAGCGTTCAGAAAGAAACGATCGAATCGATCCGAAGGGCATTGGCCGGTGAGGAAATGAAGTATTCTGTTGCAGCGAATGCGGTGAACCGGCAGGGAACCGCGACCGGAATACTGGTAGGCGGAAATCTTAAAACACTTGAAACGCTTGCCGGGTCAGATGCTGATATTCATACAGCAAATAAGATCCTTTTTGTAGAAGATACAGGTGAATATCTTTACAGTATTGATCGTATGTTCTGGAATCTTTCTCGCTCAGGTAAACTTCGTGGTCTTGCCGGCCTGATCATTGGAGGGTTCAGGATCAAACAGGATGATCCCGGGGAAGAGTTTGGAAAGAATCTTCAACAGATCGTAATGGAGAAAGTGAAGAATTATAAGTACCCGGTGTGTTTTGATTTTCCTGTAGGCCATCAGCGGGATAACTTTGCATTAAAATGCGGTGTGCCGCATAAGTTAATTGTACAAACAGGTGCATGCACCTTAACAGATAAAATATGATCAAAACGCCTCCATACCTGGTGCCGGGAGATACTATCGGGATCGTTTGCCCTGCGGGATATATGGCTTCCGAAAAAGCCGCAGAATGTATTCGCGTGTTGAAAGAAGAATGGGGATATAAAGTAAAAACAGGAAAGACGCTTGGTGGTAATTCTGAAACCTATTTTTCAGGAACAGATGAAGAACGACTGGAAGATTTTCAGACAATGCTGGATGACGACGACGTAAAAGCCATTCTTTGCGGCAGGGGCGGTTATGGTACAGGCAGGATCATTGATCAGATCAATTTCAAAAACTTCAAAAAGAATCCAAAATGGATCATCGGGTTTAGCGATGTAACTGTTTTGCATTCCCATCTTTATTCTAATTATTATATTTCTTCTTTACATGCGCCGATGGCAGGGGCTTTTAATGAAGCGGGATATATTAACCGGTATGTTCAGTCGCTTCATACTGCCCTCCGAGGGGTTTGGGCCAAATACACCTGCGATGCACATCCTTTTAATAGAACAGGAGAAGCCGTTGGCGAACTTGTTGGCGGCAATCTTTCACTGATCGCGCACCTGATCGGCTCGGAGTCGGACATCAAAACCAAAGGGCGAATTCTGTTCCTCGAGGATGTGGGTGAATATGCTTATAATATCGACCGGATGATGTATCAGCTAAAGCGAAGCGGGAAGCTAAAAAATCTTGCAGGCCTTGTGATAGGAGGGTTTACTGACATGAAGGATACTGAACGGCCTTTTGGAAAAACCGTTTATGAGATCATCCATGATGTGATCAGAGAATATGATTACCCGGTTTGCTTTGGTTTTCCGGTGAGTCATGGCAAGGAAAATTATGCCTTAAAGATCGGCGCCGGGTATAAGTTAAAAGTAACAAAGAATAAAGCAGTCCTGGAAGAATAGGGAGCTGCTTTGTTGGACTAAGCACACCTGTTTTCCGGTCCACCTCTTCCGGGTCAGTTGCCGTCAGGTTAAGACGAACTCTGACCATTTTTTTGAATACCGGATTTGCATAATAGGAACGCAGCGAACGCTGCGAAAACAGCCAGGGGAAACTAGTGCATTTCGCCGCGCCCGCCGCGTTCCTTATTACGCCAGGATCGCTTTGCACCTTAACCTGATGGCTATGCTCCCAAGTCCCTGAACAGCCTCTGCTTTGTGTCTATTGTTCGCGCCCATCTGGTCAATAGTGTGATATAAGTCGAATTGATTAGTTTTATCCCCTAATAATCAGCATCTATATCATGACTTTCGTGCAGCTTGAATATATCATTGCCGTTGACACCTGGCGCCATTTTGCCACCGCCGCCGAACATTGTTTTGTAACGCAACCAACGCTCAGCATGCAGATCCAGAAACTGGAAGAGGAACTTGATGTCAAGATCTTTGATCGTAGCAAGCAACCCGTTGTGCCAACAGAAACCGGGGCCGAGATCATTGAACAAGCGCGTGTGATCATGGCGGAACGAAATCTTCTCCTCGAAAAGCTGCAGAATAAAAAAGGCATACTTACAGGTGAATTAAGAATAGGTATCATACCTACGCTCGCTCCCTATCTCTTGCCGCTGTTTATTCAGCCGTTCACTAAAAAATTTCCTTCAGTAAAGCTGGTGGTGCATGAGATGATGACGGAGTTGATCGTAGCCCGGCTCCGGGAAGGGAAGATAGATGCAGGTATTCTTGTAACGCCTTTACAGGAGGCCGGTATCAAAGAGTTTGTATTGTTCTACGAAGAGCTGATGGCATACGTGTCAAAGAAAAATGCGATCTATCAAAAAGCATATATTCTTCCCCAGGATATTGATCCGAATAAACTATGGCTACTGGAAGAAGGCCATTGTTTCCGCTCACAGATCGTCAATCTCTGTGAGCTTCGCAAAATGAGTAAGGAAGGCAGTTCTTTTGATTATGAAGCTGGTAGTATCGAAACCCTGCGGCGTATGGTGGAATTGAATGACGGAATTACCATCATTCCTGAACTGGCAACCCTGGATATGCCAATCAAACAAACGCAATTGCTCCGTCCATTCAAAAAGCCGGCGCCAATGCGTGAGGTAAGCCTGGTAGTGCATCGCAACTTTGTAAAAAAAGCGCTGATTGACGCATTAAAGGAAGAGATCCTTCGTACCGTCCCTGAAAAGATCAGAAAAAATAAAACAGCTAATGTTGTTCCGATATGAGAAGGAAGAAGGGGGAGGTGAAAGTTTGAAAGTTTAAACCCTTAAACTTTCAAACTCTTATCCGTTCGTCGCTCACTTCAACAAAGAGTCCAGCTTTTGCTGAAATAGAGGGCTTTTTGGCAGATCGTTATGTCCACCATTTTCAATACTGATGAGTTCTGTTCCCTGCGGGGCCAGTTTCATCAATCGTTTTGCATGGCGATAGGGGATCGTATTATCGTCCGTTCCATGAAAGATCGTTATTGGGGCGCGGATCTTTTCAAAATACTTGTAAGTGGGTATATGGAAATTCATCATCCAGTTTACTGGATATATAAATGCAAACCTGGCTGCCAGTGCATCGATGCTGTAATACGGCGTTTCAAGAATAAGCCGTTTGCATTCCCTTACAGAGGCCAGTTGCGCGGCAATGCCTGTCCCCATCGATTTTCCGTAGATAATGATACTGTCGCTATTGATACGCGCTTTCGCCATATTATACATTATCAGTGCATCACTGTATAGTATACCTTCCGTACGTTCGCCACTTGTTTTGCCAAACCCCGGATAGTCGATCATCCATACTTCCTGATTTTGGGAGGTGAACAGCTGCGCATTTTCCGCATAGTGCTCGATATTGGACATGTTGCCATGAAAATAAAGCACGATACCTTTCCGTAATGAATCCGGAACGGTGAACTGAACGATGCTCAGGTTTCTTTCATTGTCAACCGGCAGAAATACTTCTTTAAATGGTTGCTGAAAATGAAATGTATACTCAGCCGGCAAGGGTTCCGGATGAAACAAAAACTTCTCCTGGAAAAAATAGAGTGCGATGCCGATAGTGATGTAAATGACTGCAAATATCTTCAGCCATTTCTTCCACCTGCCTTTTGCCTGTTGTTGCATAAGCGATCTATTGAACTAACATGTCATAAACGACCACCCTTGCCCAAAGATGACTGTATTTTTCTACGAATGCTTTATGGATGGGGTGTACCTGGTAAACATCCTGATCTTTGGCCGAATCAAAATACATCAGCTCAGATACATCAAAGCTGCTGTCCACCACCTCTCTTTTCTCCGTGGAAGCCGGAACGCCTATCAGTAATTTTTTGATCTCTTTGATACCCGTCAATGTTTTCAGGCCTTCCATCAATTCTTTTCTGTCTGCCGCATTTCCAGGATTCTTTAACCAGAAGAATACATGGTGAATTACCTGTGTGGATGTTTGTGTCATAGCTGAAGAGGTGATAATAGTTGGTGCCGCAGCCAGTACAGCGGCGGAGGTTATAAAATCGCGTCTGTTAAGCTTTTTCATAGGTGATGAAGGTAGGATGAATTGTAAAAAGTAAAAATTAAACTTCCTTCTTCGATTGCCAGCGATTTTGATAAAGCGTATTGCGGGAGCTGACCAGCCACGATCTCAATCCTATCGTTAGGACACATCTTTTCGATCGAACTCCGATTCCTCATTCTATGTGCAATCATTTTCCTGTCAAGATCAAGAAATAGAAGTCCCGATGTCATCCGGGCCCGGATCAAGTCTGGGGTAAACTCGCCCTTCCCATTTAACAACTTTAAACGACGACGCATGTCATCCCGGGCGTCAAATTTCATACTACAGCAATCCCAAACGACGCAGACCCGGGATAAGCGTCGCCTCTCCTATAGAATTTTTATGCCGGGCCTTCTTTAATTCTCTATCAACTTTACTGCAGGCAGACCCGGCATCTCCGCGTTTGGAAAAGCATTTCCTCATTGCGGAGATGCCGGATCAACAATCTTTCACTCTGTTATTTGCTTATAACAGGTCCGGCATAGGCCGTCTATGGAGGGATAGCATGTCGTCCCGGGTCTGCGTCGTTTGGGATTGCTGTAGTATGAAATTTGACGCCCGGGATGACATGCGTCGTCGTTTAAAGTTGTTAAATGGGGAGGGCGAGTTTATCCCGGACGAAGAGCCGGGACATGGGATGACATTTCTAATTTCTACCAGATTCGATTAAAGAGTAAACGGTGTGTCTTAGCGGTAGGATTGAAATCGTGGGCTTCTGTACAAACATTGCCATCTGTATTAAACAAAAACGGGAGGCGCGCCTCCCGTTTCTATCAAAATACCCTGTTATAATAATCACTTATGCCACACTGCGCCTTGTTCTGTACATCACTCATGATAACCCGGATGATCTCATCATTGGAAGGAGGAAATTGCTCCCGCTGATTCAGCAGCTTTTTATCTTCATCACTTAAGGCTCGCTCGTCACCGGTATAAGTTGAGAATGTATACACCCATCGATAATCCGCGCGGTAAGTGTCACTCCACAGGTGACGACGATCAATATCACTGATCAGTGCCTGCAACAATCCATCTGCCTGCAGTGTGCGCGTAATAGTAGTGATCTTTGCTTTAACGGTTGTATACTCACGTTTTACAGAGTCAGTCTTGATCACGATCTCTTTTGATACCACTTGTTTACTTACCTCTCTCACAACCCGCTCATCCCTAAAGCGACCGATGTTCACGTCACTGAAACGCATCTCGACAGTATTGTCAGGTCGTACCTGCCCGGCTTCATTCGCGGAGTAAAAACGAAGAAAAGAAGCACGGCTGTTATTATTTAAATACCGGAGTAGATCGTAATTGAAATTATTAAAATCATAAGAGTACGAAGTGTACTGATAACCAAAACGTGTTAAAGGGAGTACCACCACGTTCGTAACTGCGTTGGCAAATGCTTCATCCATTTTTTGTTTGATGGAAAGATCACCAGGCTTTAATGCAAGTGCTTTTTGAAACTCACTATATGCATCCTTAAACCCTTTTTTGGTGTTCTGATCCATCAGTTCCATACCCCTGTCAACCCGCACATTGCTCGCTTCTTCTTTATAGGTATTCATAAAGGAAGTATAGTCGGTTGGTTGCACTATTTTGTACACAGCTGGTGAGCGGCGGATCGATTCATAAAGACTTTGAAGGCTGGCATATTCACGATATATGTTTTCAAAGCGAAGATCTGAATTGGTAGCCGCCAGGTTCCGGACGTTTCTTTCGTGGTCTTCTACTGCATAACGGTATGCATTCTGAAGAATATCCAGCGTGGCGGCATCATCTGGTTTCTTGCTCAGCTTTTGCGCTGCGAGACTGACCGCTTCGTCGTACCGGCCCTGCTGATAAATTTTGCCGAGGTTCTTGCAGGATGTGAATACGATCGCAAGAAGAATAAAATAAGTGTAGAGTTTCAGTTGCATAACATCCGTTTTTTATTGGACGGTCCGGGAGAAAGATAGTTAATTCAGTTACCACTAATTAGAGAAAACTTAACAAGTAAAATCCCGTTAAGCAGGTTGGTCTGTTTCTTACCGTTCTTTCTGCCTGACGGGTTCATTTTACTGGTCAGGCAGAAAGAATGGTAAGAAGATGTCTAACGTTGAAACTGTTTTAATATTTCAAAATGTCCCGCACGAAGTTGTGGTATTCGTCAAACTTCGGGAGGTTATTATGCCCGCCGCCATGTATCCTGATCAGGGTGATCTTGTGTGGATTCAGCTTTTGTAAACGTTCGCTGTGCCTTACCGGGATCAGCAGATCACGCGTGCCATGGATGATATAGGTGTGGCAATTCACTTTTCTGATCCATTTATCCGTTCTCAAGTGATAACGCAATACATATTTCACCGGGAGGATTGGCAGAAAGCGCTCCACTACCTTTCTGAAATTGTAATAGGGCGCATCAAGAATCAGATAACGGGGCTTGTTATCGGCCGCTATCTTACTGGCAAACCCGCTTCCGATGCTTCTGCCGTAAACAATGATGTGGTGCTCCGCATAATCTTTCAGTAACGAATCATACACAAACTGCATATCCGTCATCATTTCTTTCTCACTCCGTTTGCCGGTGCTTTTACCAAATCCGCGGTAATCCACCAGCACAACATCATAGTTATAGCGATAGAAATCACGGGCATACTTTGACCAGCCTTTGATGCTCCGGCTGTTCCCATGAAAGTAAAGAATAAGCCCTGCCGGGTCTTCGCGATGGAAATGAAGACCATTGATCCTGACACCGGGCTCCACATCAAAGAAATATTCCCGGAACGGGATATCATACCTGAACTGAAAATCCTGCGCCAGCTTCTCCGGTTTAAAGATGAACTTCTCCTGCAGAAAATAAGCAAGAATGGACAAAACGGTAATACCGGATAATATGTACCAAAGAAATGTCGGCAAGGAGGGTGGTTGAGTAAGTAAAAAGTCAAAAGTAAAAAGTAAAAAAATAACCCGAAGAAATTGATTTCTCCGGGCTATCAGGGAATATTTTTTACTTTTTTTTGAAAATGTCGGCAAGGGGGGAGTAAGTAAAAAGTCAAAAGTAAAAAGTAAAAAAATAACCCGAAGAAATTGATTTCTCCGGGCTATCAGGGAATATTTTTTACTTTTTTTTGAAAATGTCGGCAAGGGGGGAGTAAGTAAAAAGTCAAAAGTAAAAAGTAAAAAAATAACCCGAAGAAATTGATTTCTCCGGGCTATCAGGGATATTTTTACTTTTTCCCAACTCCTGGGATTCCGAATCGATCAGCGTATATTTTTTACTTTTGAATTTTTACTTTTTACTTTGCATTAATCCTCCACTCTTCGCAGCCTCAGATTCGTCACCGGTGCCACGATCAGCGGGAATTTCTCCACGGTTACGTTTGCCGCATCCAGGCCGAAACCTCTTTCTTCCGAAAGGCTGTGTTCCTTCAACCAGAAATGCAGTTTCATGATCACACGTTCAATAAATGGCAATTCATTATCCTGGCTCAGGTATTTTTCCATTACCATGAATTGAAAATCGCCGACGGTATTGCTGCTCGCAAGGCTTTCGTACCGGCTGATGATGTTTACCTCCTTATTGGCCACAAGGTCTTCCACCACTTTGCGGAACATGAGGTTGATCCGCGGCTCCATTCTGAATCCAAGCCGGAAGTCGATCCGGATGATATCATTCGGAATAATATGCTCCACCTTATACTCGCAGGTATAAGGGTCATCCAGCGTATCCACGTGCACGAACCAGTAGATATCTGCCCGTTTGGGTTTCCTGTTCAGGATCGAATAAATGATCTTATGTTCAATCTCCTTTGGATTATTCGCACTGGTCAGATAGATCAGGTGGGTTGCATATTTCGGAACCGCCCGGTCATTGCTCAGCTCCTGGATCTTGGGGATATAATGTTCCATGCGTACAAACTCCACATACCGGTTTTTGATCTTACGGGCGCGGTACCAGACATACATCACCAGGAACATCAGCCCTCCGACGATCAGGGCAATAAAGCCGCCATGAACAAACTTGTCCATCAGCGCCACACCATATGCCGTTTCCACGATCAGGTAACCTATCAGGAATATGTATACCCATAGAGCCTTCCACCGGTGAAGCACCAGGTAATTGGCAAAAAGGATCGTGGTTGATACCATCGTCATGATAATGGCAAGTCCATAGGCTGCTTCCATTTTCGAAGACTTTTCGAAATGGAGCACCACACCAACGCAGCCGATGAACAGCAGCAGGTTGACCGCAGGAATAAACAGTTGTCCTTTTTCTTCCGATGGGTAACGGATCTTCACTTTTGGCCAGAGGTTCAGTCGCATGGCTTCGCTGATCAGGGTAAATGCACCGGAGATCATAGCCTGGCTGGCCACGATAGCGGCGGTAGTTGCGATGATCACGCCCGGAATGATGAACCACTCCGGCATCAGGTTATAAAATGCGTTAAAACCCTGTTCCTCTTTAAATGCCTCCGTTATCGAAACACCTTTATAGCGGGCCAGCAAATTTGCTCCCTGCCCGAAATAATTGATCAGAAGGCAGGATTTTACGTAGATCCAGGTGATCCGGATATTCCCACGGCCGCAGTGGCCGAGATCGCTGTACAATGCTTCGGCTCCCGTTGTACAAAGAAAGACGGCACCGAGCAGCCAGAATCCTCCGGGGTAGGTACGCAGGAATTCGAATGCATAATGCGGGCTCAATGCTTTGAAAATACTCAGATCGTCTGATACGTGCAGGGCTCCCAGAACGGCAAGCATGGTGAACCAGATAAACATGACCGGTCCAAAGATCTTTCCGATAGAAGCGGTTCCGAATTGCTGAAGAAAGAAGAATACACAAAGAATGATCAGAACGATAATAACAATGACGTTGGTGGGAAGACCTCGTAAGGTCTCAAGTTTTGTCAAACCTTCAACGGCAGAAGTGATAGAGATAGGAGGAGTGATAATACCATCGGCGAGAAGGGCGGCTCCCCCGATCATGGCGGGAATGACCAGCCATTTTTTTCGTCGCCGCACCAGTGCATACAAAGCGAACGTGCCTCCCTCACCACGGTTATCGGCTCTGAGTATCAACACCACATACTTGATGGTCGTCTGAAGCGTCAGCGTCCAGATTATACACGATAAAGATCCGATCACAAGATCATCGCTGATCTCCCTCCCTCCAATGATCGCGTTGAATACATACAAAGGAGAAGTTCCTATGTCGCCGTAAATAATTCCGAGAGCAATAATGAGTCCTGCGGCTGTGACTCTGTTAGTGGGTATTTTCACTATGTTTTTTATTAAGCTGGTACAGACCTGCTTTCCGGGCTATATCGAATGCAAAGGTATAGGCAAAATCTGCATATTGGCAAAGACTAAATTTGACGCTCAAAATTTCGTTGCCCGTTGCCCGTTGTCCGTTGTCCGAAGAACGGAATTTAATCCTGTTTTAATTCGGACAACGGACAACGGGCAACGGGCAACGAAACTAATGTTAAACCTTCCCTGGCACGCAACTATTTTCCCCTAACATCCGTTCATGTAATCGCTGGCTTTCCTGCATCTTTGGGAAATAAGCGTTACCTTTTCAGCGGGCAACCAGTAATTTTAACGAGCAAAAATTCAGAATATTATGATGGGTGGAAGATGGATTTTATGTCTTATCACGCTACTTGCCGGACTGTCAGCCAAATCTCAGCGGATCCTCTATTCCGACCCTGATCGAGAAGATTCCCGCCGTATGAATTTTGAGATCATTGGAAAAATGAATGGCAACTTTCTTATCTATAAAAGTATTCGGAATAAAAACTGGATCTCTATTCTCAATAATGAAATGAAGGAGATCGGAAAGGTTGATCAGGACTACCTTCCCGATAATGACCGGGTGATCAATGTCGACTTTTTCCCATATGGTGATTTTGCCTATATGATCTACCAGTACAGGAAAAAAAGCATTGTTTATTGCGCGGCCGCGAAAATCGATCCGATGGGACAGAAAGTGGGAGAACTGATCTCACTCGATACCACCCAGATCGGTTCCGGAGACAGTAAGATCTACTCCGTTCTGTCCAGTGAAGATAAGAGCAAGATCATGGTGTTCAAGATCAATAAGAAGGATAGAAAGAACTTTATGACCACCACCATTCTGCTGGATGACAAGCTTCAGCTGATCAAAAAGAGCAGACTGGCGATACCGATGCAGGACCGGGATGATGACTACCTCAGCGAATTTCAGCTTGATAATGAAGGCGATCTCATCTTTTCCAAATTCAACCGGGTAAACAATGAAAATATCGGAGAAGCATCCTTCATGGTAAAATATGCTCAGTCCGATACCCTGCTGACCCGTACGTTAAAACTCGATAAGATCTTTCTTGATGAGATCCGTATCAAGCCCGACAATGTGAACAAACGCTATTTCCTCACTTCATTCTATGTAAAACAAAAAAGAGGAAATACAGACGGATACTATTTCTATATCTGGGACAAGGCAACGCAGCAACCGGTTGTGGAAGATACTTTCGCGTTCAGCGATAATTTACGCCGGGAAGCCCGTGGCAATGCCAGCATCAAATCAGCCTTCAATGACTACTTTATCCGGCAGATCGTAGTAAGAAGAGATGGAGGATTTGTGATCGCTTCCGAATCATTCTATACCTCATCACGCGGGAACAGTATGTGGAACCGGTACAACTATATGTACTCTCCCTACTTCCGTTCCTACGACTATTACTACTACTCGCCCTATTACAACAACAGCTTCTGGGGTAACCGGTTCAATGACTTTCAGAACACCCGGTATCAGGCAGACAATATAACCATTCAGTCGTTTGACAAAAATGGAAAACGCGAATGGAGCAGTGTGATCACAAAAGAGCAGTTTGATGATCAGTCGGATGACCTGATCTCGTACCAGATCATGAATACCGGCGGCCAGGTACACTTCCTTTTCAACAATCTCGAAAGGCGTGTGCAACTGCTGACCGACTTCTCATTAAAACCGGATGGCGAATTGACGCGTAATCCAACACTGAAGGATCTTGACAGGGGCTATGAATTCATGCCGAAGTACGGAAAACAGGTATCCGCACGCCAGATGATCATTCCTTGCATCTACAGGAATTACATCTGCTTCGCAAAATTGGAGTACTAGGTAAAAAGTAAAAATTAAAAAGTCAAAAGTAAAAAATAGACCCAAGGGCCTAAGTGAAAAGTCAAAAGTAAAAAGTAAAAAATAGATCCCGGAGAGGGAATCGGACCTCCTCCCTTCGGGATCTATTTTTTACTTTTTACTTTTGACTTTTTACTTTAAAACACCTTTCTTCTTTCAGCAGCTATTTTTTACTTTTGACTTTTTAATTTTTACTTTCCACGTGACTGGTTTATTTAAACAGAAAAGCCCCGGAAACCTGCTGCTGCTTTTGATCATGGGCGTATTGATCAAGTGGCCCATGTTTGCGCACCCGCATCAGCCGGTATCAAGACCAGCAGACGGAATTCTATTCGATTTTCTGCTGGACTTTTTTGGCCCGGTTGGAAAATCGTTCGACCTGTTCTTCCCGCTGCTGGCATTCCTGTTACTGTTTGTTCAGGCAGTAGTGCTGAATGCTTTTGTCAATAACCAGCGGATGCTGAATAAAGCGACCTATTTACCGGGTATGTCGTATATGCTGGTGACATCGCTGATGCCTGAGTGGAACTATTTTTCCGCACCGCTGCTGGTCAATACGATCCTGCTTTTTATCCTTTCGGGGTTATTCAATATTTATAACAAGCAGAATGCAAAAGCCGCGATCTTCAATATTGGTCTGGCTTTAGGCATTGCGGGTTATGTATTCATCTCTTCGCTGATCTTCGTTCTGTGGATCCTGCTTGCATTGGCGGTGATGCGGCCATTCCGGCTGAACGAATGGATGATCTGTCTGCTGGGCGTAACCACCCCTTTTTATTTCTACGCGATCTATACCGTGATCGACGGCTCCTGGAGCTGGCAGGAATTTGTACCGCATATCACACTCGGCGTGCCTTCTCTGAAGCAATCCGCCTGGCTTGCCGGTAGCGTATTCCTGGTGATGGTTCCATTCCTGACCGGCGGCTATTTCATCCAGGAAAATATGAGACGTGTACTGATCAATGTACGCAAAGGCTGGAGCCTGCTGCTGCTGCTGCTGCTGGTTTCATTGCTCATGCCTTTTGTCAATACCACCGGCACCTTCGAAAACTGGGTAATGGCCATGCTCCCGATGGCCGCCTTCCATGCCTGCACTTATCTCTATGCCACCTGGCGTCCCTTTCCGGTGATCGTATTCTGGATCACGGCAGGGTTTATCATCGCCTATCAATACTGGGGACCAGGGTGGGCGTGAGATAAGTAAAAATTCAAAATTCAAAAGTAAAAATTAAAAAGGCGGTTTACGGGTGGTGCCGGCATTCCTGATGTGAGTGGCGTAGGGCCCCCTCTAAATCTCCCCCTTCAGGGGAGACTTTACACTCCGATATAAAGAAAGTTCACATGGATATCGAATATTGTATCAGATGTCCACGTGAATTTTTCCTAATTCAAACGACTTCAAGTCTCCCCTGAAGGGGGAGATTTAGAGGGGGCCCTACGCCACTCGATTTCAGGCTATGTACTCAACACAAGCTCGCGCTCAATCCGTTTTCTCAGTTCCTGATACGCATCGTCTTCACGCCATTTATCGGCTTGTACCATCAGGAGGTTCACCTGTGTGCCAAGTGGTATGGTA
>VFQP010001748.1_pt1 | contig 27148 bp, 20 predicted proteins | sample 3512351 | NCBI WGS metagenome assembly VFQP01 (sample SAMN10412372, study PRJNA504923) | tailings metagenome | isolation source: Relicate 1 Philex TSF1 revegetated site | place: Philippines: Tuba, Benguet | collected 2017-08-29
GTCGTCGGCGAGGTCCCACGCGCAGCGGAACCCGACGGTCGCGCCGCGCGCGAGCCCCAGGCCGGGGACGAGGAGCTTGACCGCGTAGTCCGCCGCGTGGCGCCCGCCCTCGACGTACCAGTCGGAGCCCTCGGCGCGGTGGTCGCTGCCGCCCTTGAGCATGACGAACCGGGTCCGGCCGTCGGAGTGCTCGGAGCCCGTCCAGCTCCACACGGCGGGCTCGCCGCGCGTCCAGCCGGGCTGCTCGGCCGCGAGCTGCCACTCGTCCTCGGAGGGCAGGCGCCCGCCGCGCCACGCGCAGTACGCGCGCGCGTCGTCCAGGTCGACGAAGGTCACGGGCTCGTCCTCCGTGCCGGGCGCGGGACGCCCGTCGACCCAGTGCGCGAGGAAGCGGTGCGCGACGGCGGGCGCGTACCCCGTGGCGGCGAGGAACTCCGCGAACTCCGCGTTCGTCACGTCGCGGCCCACCGCCACCGGGGCGGCGAGCACGCCGTCGCGCTGGAGGGTCCGCGCGTCGTGCAGGCGCGGCGGGAGCGGCTTCCACTCGTCCACGTACGGCGCTCCCTGGTACATCCCGGTCTCGCGCGCGCGATAGCGGACGGTCAGCACGTACGGTCCCGCGGGCACGACGACGGCGCCCGCCCCGGGCGCGCCCGTCGCCCGGGCGGCGTCCTGCCCGACGACGGCCCCCGGCCCGGCCGGTTCCGTCCCCCCGGTCGGAGCGGGCGTGGGGACAGAGGCGTCGAGGCGCCGCGCGAGCCGGTGCGGGAAGCGCGCGTCGGGGTCGTGCGGCGCGGTCTCGTCGAGCGAGGCGACCACGTCGCGCAGGTGCGGCAGCCACGCAGGCTCTGCCGCGCCGTCGGCCACGTGCAGCGCCGCGGCGATCCCTCGGCCGGGCACGCGCACGTCCGCGCCGTCCCCGCCGCCCGCGAGCAGCGGGCCCGCGTAGTCGGCGTCACCGCGGTTGACGAGCGTCCACAGGGTCACACCGTCGAGCTCCCAGCGCGACGCGTAGACCCCGGCGGCCTCGGCCTCGGGCGCGAGCTCGGCGAGCGGCGTCCACTCGCCGTCGAGCAGCAGCGGACGCGCCGCGCGCTGGACCGTGACCAGGCGCGTCACGGTCGCGGCGTCGCGCCGCGACCAGCCGACCCACACGCCGAACACGACCTCCCACACCATGACGCCCACGCCGTTGAGCCACGCGGACTGGAGCTCCTCGGAGTGGTCACGGTGCCAGCGGCGCACGTGGTGCTGCATGTGCCGGCGCTCGTACCAGTGCGCGCGCAGCACGCCGGGCACGGGCGAGTCGGCGAAGAACTGCGCCCACGAGGACGAGTGGTCCTCGATGCGCTCGACCGGGAGCTTGGACTCGCCCTCCAGGACGATGCCCGGGCGCGCGGCCTCGAGCCGCGCGACGAGCTCCGGCTCGGCCTTCTTCAGCGTGTCGAGGAAGACGCCGTCGGCGCCGAGCTCGCGCACGACGGCGGCGAGCTCGGTGAGGTCGTCGTCGCCGCGGCGCGTGCCGACGTCCCACGGGTTGTAGTCGACGAACACGTGCAGGCCCGCGTCGTGGAAGGTCCGCACGAGGTCGACGATCCCGGGGACGTCGCGGTAGAAGTCCCACTGGTTGCGGTCGTCGATCCCGATGACGGGGTACGCGTGCCACAGCACCACGGCGTCGAGGCCGCCGAACCGCTCGCGCGCGTCGGCGAGGAACCGCTCGGGCGTGAACCGGTGCTCCTCGAACGAGTACAGCAGCTCGTCCCACAGCCACACCTGCGCGACCGTCGAGCACCCCGCGGCCCACGCCGCGTCCGGGCGGTCGTACGCCGCGCCCGTGTACCCGTGGCGGCGGCGCGCGTCGTCGCGCCACGCGGCGAGGCGCTCGCGCCAGGCCGGGCGGTCGGCGGGGTCGGCCGGGCCGACGAAGATCTTCGCCTCGTCGAGCGCGAGGGACTGCTCGGGCGTGAGCGGCCCGTCGAGCGCGACCTCGGTCGGCAGGTCGATCGGGCGCGGGACCAGCGGGTCGAACGTGTAGGTCATGGTGCCTTTCCCTCGGCGGGCCGGGCCCGCGCTCGGACGTGCTGCGGACGGGCTCAGGTCGGTCGGTCGGGGTTCGCGGCGTGCTCGGCGAGCGCGACGACGTCCGCCGCGTCGGGCACGGCGTCCTGCGCACCGGGCCGGGTCACGGCGAGCGCACCCGCGGCGGCGGCGAGCCGGGCGGCGTCGGGCAGGTCCGCGCCGCGCGCGAGCGCCGCGGCGAGGACGCCGCAGAACGTGTCGCCCGCGCCGGTGGTGTCGACCGCCTCGACGGCGATCGCGGGGACGGTCGTGAGCAGGGGCCCGGCCGGGCGGCGCTCCGCGACGAGGCTGCCCTCTCCGCCGAGCGTCACGACGACGGCCGGCACGCGCTCCAGCAGCAGCCCCGCGAGCACGCTCGGGTCGGCGTCGTCGGTGGCGCCCGCCAGGTCCGCCGCCTCGTGCTCGTTGACGACGAGCACGTCGAGCGCGGCCCAGACGTCGTCGGGCAGCTCGCGCGACGGCGCCGCGTTGAGGACCAGCAGCGCGCCCGGGCGGCGCGCCGCGGCGGCGGCGCGCACGACGTCGAGCGGGATCTCGAGCTGCGCGAGCACGACGTCCGCCGCGGCGATCCGCTCGGCCTGCGCCGCGCCGACCGTCACGTGCGAGTTCGCGCCGGGCGCGACGACGATCGCGTTCTCGCCGTCGGGCGAGACGGTGATGAGCGCGGTGCCCGTCGCGGCGTCCACGCGCTCGACGAGGTCGGTCCGCACGCCGCCGCGGTCGAGCGACGCGAGCAGCAGGTCGGCCGCGTCGTCGTGCCCGAGCGCGCCGACGAACGTCGTGTCGGCACCGCCCGCGCGCGCCGCGCCGACCGCCTGGTTCGCGCCCTTGCCGCCCGGGTTGCGCCGCAGCTCGCCGCCGAGGATGGTCTCACCACCGCCGGGGTGCCGCGGCACGTCGACGACGAGGTCGACGTTCGCCGACCCCACCACCACGACCCGTCCTGACCCGCCCGGGACCGTGGCGCCCTGCTCCCCGTCCGCCGTCGTGCTCATGCCTGCGCCTCCTCCGTGGGACCCTGCACGGCTCCCCCGGCCACCACGACCGGGACCGTCGCGAGCGCGACCGTCCGCGCCGCGAGGTCCACGATCCTCTGCTCGCCGCCGGGCAGCGAGGTCGCGATGTGGCCGTCGAGCGGGCGCGTCCACCGCTGGCCGATGCCCTCGACGCCCTGCAGCGCACCCACCACGCCGCCGACCGTCGCCCCCGCGGAGTCGGTGTCCCAGCCCGCGGTGACGGCGATCGCGACGCTCGCGCCGAAGTCGCCGCGGCCGTCCGCGCCGCGACCCGCGGTGAGCGCGTAGGCGATCACCGCGGCGTTGTTGAGCACGTGCACCCAGTGCAGGTCGCCGTACTCCGCGTGGATCGTGTCGAGCCCGGCGCGCACGCCCGCCTCGGACGCGTCGCCGTCGCGGCCCGCGTCCCGCCCGAGCCGGATCGCCGCGGCCAGGCGGCTGCCCGGCGGCACGACGGCGTCCGCCGCGTCGAGCACCTCGTCCACCGTCTCGCAGACCATCGCCGCCGACGCGAGCGCGGCCGCCCACATCGCCCCGTACACGCCGTTGCGCGTGTGGCTCAGGCGCGCGTCCGTCCACGCGAGGCGCGCGGCCTCGCGCACGTCGCCGGGCGAGACCCAGCCGAGCACGTCCGTGCGGATGAGCGCGCCGATCCACTCCCGGAACGGGTTGTGGTGCGTCGCCGTCTCCGGCACCGGCCGCGCGTCGAGGATGTTGCGGTACGCGGCGCGCTCGGCCGTGAACACGCGGCCCGCGGGCAGCGCGTCGAGCCAGAGCTGCGCGACGTCGTCCGTCGTGAAGCCGCGCCCGTGCCGCTCCAGCAGGGCGAGCGCGAGGATCGGGTAGTTGAGGTCGTCGTCCTCGGGCATCCCGTCGATGTTCTCCTCGAGCGACGTCGGGGCGCTGCGCCGGTTCCACGGCCAGCGCGCGGCGACGTCGTCGGGCAGCCCGACGGCGGTGAACCAGCGGTCCAGCGGCCACCGGCCCGTGGCGCGCAGGATCTCCTCGATCCCGGCGCGCGGGATCTTCTCCACCGGCTTGCCGAGCAGGCAGCCCGCCGCGCGCCCGGTCCACGCGCCGAGCACGCGGTCCGCGTACGCGGCGTCGGCGGTGCCGGTCCCCGCGCCGGCGGAGGACCCGACGGCGCCCGGGCGGGTGGGCAGGCCGGGCGCCGCCGGGAGCGTGGCGAGGATCGCGTCCCAGTCGTCGGGCTCGTGCGGCGCGGGCGCGGCGGGCAGCGCGTCGAGCTCCACGAGCAGGTCGCGCGCGAGCGCGCGCAGCTCCGGGGTCGCGGGGACGGGACCGGCCCCGCTCACCGCGGGGACGGGGTCCCCGCCCGCGGCGGCCCAGCGCTCGCGCACGTCCGCGAGCGCCGCGGGGTCCTTGCCCTCCGCCGCGGCCTGGACGAGCTCGTGCGCGAGCAGGTCCTCCGGCTGGGCCCAGGTCAGCCTCACGCCGGTTCACCCGCCCGCGCGGGGAGGGCCGCGCCGTCGACGGGCGCGTTGCCGAGCTCGGCGAGCGCGCGCAGGCGCGCGGTCGCGCGCTCGCGGTCGGCCCGCAGGATGTCCTGCGCGGCGGACGCCATGAGCCGCCCGGTCTCCCGGACGTCCATGCGGCTCGCCTCCTCGATCGCGTCGAGCCACTCGTCCGGCACGACGGCGGTCCCGCCGAGGCCCGCGCACACCGCGCCGGCCATGACGGCGATCGAGTCGGCGTCGCGCCCGTAGTTCACGGCGCCGAGGACCGCGCCGCGGAAGTCGCCGCGGTGCCCGAGCACGAAGCCGAGCGCCGCGGGCAGCTCCTCGATGGACTTGGTGCGCGACGGGCGCCGTGCGTCCATCGACATCTGCCGGTACGCGGGCCCGACGGAGTCGAACGGCGCGACCGTCTCGCGGATCAGCCGCGCGAGGGCGCGCTCCTCCTCGTCCGTGGTGGGCGCCGTCGTCCAGCCGTCGAACGCCTCGACGACGGCCTGGAGAGCGGCGGCCGTGCCGTCGTGCGCGACGTCGAGCGCGGCGTGCACGACGTCGTCGACCGTGGCCCCCGGCGCGACGGACGCGGCGACCATGGCCGCGAACACGCCCGCCGCCTCGCGGCCGTAGCTCGACTGGTGCGCGCCGGTCAGGTCGATCGCCTCGGCGTACGCGCCGCGCGGGTCGCCCGCGTTCGCGAGCCCGACGGGCGCGACGTACATCGCGGCGCCGCAGTTGACGACGTTCCCCACCCCGGCCTCGCGCGGGTCGACGTGCCCGTAGTGCAGGCGCGCGACGATCCACTTCTCCGCGAGGAACACGCGCTGGAGCAGCAGGGCCGTGGACTCGAGCTCGGGGATCCAGCGCGGCTCGCCAATCATGAGGGGCACGAGGTCCTCGGCCATCGCGTACGCGTCGAGGTGCTCGCGGCGCTTCGCGTACACCTCCACGAGCGCGCGCGTCATGAGGGTGTCGTCCGTGATGTGCCCGTCACCCTTGTGGTAGGGCGCGATCGGACGCGCGTCCTGCCAGTTCGGGTACCAGGGCTCCACGATCCCCGTCACGCGGCCGCCGTGGCGCTCCTCGATCTGCTCGGGCGTCCAGCCCTCCGTGGCGCCTCCCAGCGCGTCCCCCACCGCCGCTCCGGTGATCACTGCCACCGCTCGGTCGTCCAGCCAGGTCACGATCCACTCCCTGTCGATCCGTCTCGGCGCCTCGCGCCGGTGCGACCCGTGCGGGTCGCGGTTCCCGGCTGGGCGGTCGCGTGCGCGGCCGCCCGGCCGCTGCTGCTCGGTGCTCGCCGCGACCCGTGACGCGGTGCCGCGGCGAGCGACCGAGAGTGCTACTTGGTGATCTCGGCCCAGCCCGACTCGAGCTCGGTCGCGAGCTGGTCGGCGTCGATCTCCTGGGCGAGGAACTTCTGGTACGCGGGCGTCGCGACGGTGTCCTTCCACTGCGCGTACGCGTCGACGAACAGGTACGGCGCCGAGGTGAGGTGCTGGCCGGAGGAGAGGATCGTCGACCAGCCGTTCTCGTCGCCGAGCGACTCCGCCATGGCCTCCTGGGCCGACGTCGTCGCGGGGATGAGCGCGTCCGCCTCGTTGAGCGCGGCGAGGTTCTCCGTCTGCGTGAAGAACTCGATGAACTCCGCGGACTCCTCGACGTGCTCGGAGTCGATGTTCACCGAGAGCGTCTGCGGGTTCGCGGCCTGCTCGGCGCCGTCGGGGCCCTCGAGCGGGGGCAGCACGACCCAGTCGAAGCCCTCGGGCGCGTCGTTCGCGATGTTCGCGGCCTGGAACGAGCCCTGGATCGTCATCGCGACGTCGCCGGCGTAGAACGACGCGAGCGTCTCCGACCCGGACTGCGTGAGGGTCACCGGCAGCACCGTGCTGTCGGTGTGCGCCATCGTGTCTACGAGCTCCGGCAGGGCCATCTCGCCCTCGCCGATGGTGATGCTCGCGTCCGCGCCCGTGCCCTCGAAGTACTCGCCGCCGAAGCCGGGGGCCATCGCCATGAACGCGGCCGTCGGGCTCGCGAGCCCCCACCCGAGCCCGTACGCGCCGTCCTTCGTCGTGGCCTGCGCGATCTGCCGCAGTTCGTCCCACGTCATCGTCTCGCCCGTGGGGATCTCGACGCCGGCCGCGTCGAGCATCGTCTTGTTGGCGAAGACCATGTAGGACTGCAGCTCGGTCGGGTACGCGATGACCTGGTCGTCGACCGTCACGGCGTCGAGGATGCCTTCGGGGATGTCGTCCCGGCGCTCGTCGGACATGTACTCCGAGAGGTCCGCGAGGTACCCGTCGACCGCGAACGGCACGATGCTCGCGGCCTCGTAGTGGATGATGTCCGGCGCGGCGCCGCCGTTGAACTGGGTGATGAGCTTGTCGTAGATGCCGTCCCAGCCGGCGGGCACGATCTCGACCTGGACGTCGGGGTTCGCCTCGTTCCAGTCGGCGACGATCTTCTCGGTCGCCTCGATCGCGGCGGGCTGGTCGGACAGCGACTGGAACTTCAGCGTCACCGTGCCGCCGTCGGCGCCGTCGTCCCCGCTGCCGCCCCCGCTGGAGCAGGACGCGACGAGCAGGGTCGTGATCGTGAGGCATGCGGCGATGGACGCACCACGAGTCTTCATGGTTCTACCTTTCGGGTGGGGGTGGGGTCGGGAGAGCCTGGGGGCGGGACCGGGCGTGGAGGGGGTCACGGTCAGCCCTTCACCGCGCCCGAGAGCAGGCCGCCGGTGAGCTTCTTCTGCATGATCGAGAAGAAGACGATGCTGGGGATGGCCGCGAGCACGGAGCCCGCGGCGAGGGGGCCGAGCGCCACCTTGCCCTCGCCGCCGATGAACATCTTCAGCGTGATGGGCAGCGTGTAGTTCTCGGGCGACTGGAGCAGCACGAGCGCGAAGAAGAACTCGTTCCACGAGGACACGAAGCTGAACATCGCGGTCGCCACGATCCCGGGCATGAGCAGCGGGAAGACGATGGTGCGCAGGACCGTGAGCCGGCTCGCGCCGTCCATGGAGCCCGCCTCCTCGAGGTCCACGGGGATGGCGCTGACGTAGCCCTGCATCATCCACAGCGCGAACGGCAGCGTGTACGTGGTGTGGACGAGCGTGAGGCCGACGAGCGAGTCCGTGAGCCCGATGGTCCGCAGGATGAGGAACAGCGGCAGGATGATGAGGATCACCGGGAAGACCTGGCTCACGAGGATCCAGCCGACGCCCGCCGCGCGGATCTTCCCCCGCAGCCGGGCGAGCACGTACGACGCCGGCAGCGCGATGACGATGACGAGCATCGTGGACACGACCGCGACGATCGCGCTGTTCCAGGCCGAGCGGACGAGGCCCTGCCGGGCCAGCGCCTGGGAGTAGTTCTCCCAGTGCCAGTCCTGCGGGATGAGGCTCACGGTGAGCGAGTTGAGCTCGCCCGAGGACTTGAGCGAGGCGGAGATCAGCCAGAGCAGCGGGAAGCCGAGGAACAGGATGTAGAACCCCAGGGCCGCGTACTGGGCGGGGCGGACGAGTGCGCGCACGGGTCAGCTCTCCTTCTCGGAGCGGAACTGCGACCGCAGGTAGATCGCGAGCAGGAGGACGACCACGACGACGAGGACGACGCCCATCGCGGCGGCGTAGCCGATGTTGCGGTTCTTGAACGCCTCGAGGTACGTGAAGAGCATCGGGAGCATGGTCCGGCCGCCCGGGCCGCCCTCGGTGAGCACGTAGACCAGCGAGAACGAGTTGAAGTTCCAGATGAAGTTCAGCGACGTGATCGAGGTGATGATCGGGCGCAGGCTCGGGAGCGTCACCGCGGTGAAGCGGCGCCACGCGCCCGCGCCGTCCATGGCCGCGGCCTCGTGGAGCTCGTCCGGGATCTGCTGGAGCCCGGCGAGCAGCGTCACGGTGGTCTGCGGCATGCCGACCCACACCCCGACGACGATCACCGCGGGCAGGGCGGTCGAGAAGGCCGCGAGCCAGTTGATGTCGTCCGGCAGGCCCAGGGCGCCGAGGAACGCGTTGAGCGGCCCCGCGTTGGGCGAGTAGATCATCTGCCACATGATCGCCACGACGACCGGCGGCATGGCCCACGGGATGAGCGCGAGGACGCGCGTCAGCCCCTGGAGCCGGAGCCCGGAGTTGAGCAGGAGCGCGAGGCCCATCGCCGCGACGAGCTGGAGCAGCGTCACCGAGACGGCCCAGATCATGCCGATGCGGAACGAGTCCCAGAAGAACGAGTTGTCCGCGAGGCGCACGAAGTTGTCGACGCCGACGAACTGGTAGTCCGGCTGGCGCACGAGCCGCGCGTCGGTGAACGCGAGGGCGACGCCCATGACGAGCGGCGCGACGCTGAGCACGAGGATCGGCAGGAGCGACGGCATGACGAGCGCGATCGCCTCGCGCCGCTTGGCGCGGGCCATGCCGCCGGTCCGGCGCACCGGGCCGCGGTCGGGGCGCAGGGCCGAGCGACGGGGGTCGCCCGCGAGGGTCGGTGCGCTCACCGGGAACCACCCCCGGGGGCGGTCGACTCGCGCACGACGAGGCGCGGCCCGACGGCGGTGTGCCGACCGGGCTCCGCGTCGCCGTCGACGAGGTCCACGACGAGCTGCGCGGCGACGCGCCCACGCTCCGTCGAGCCGAGCGAGACGCTCGTCAGGCTCGGCTGGAACACGCGGCCGATCTCCGTGTCGTCCATGCCGGTCACCGCGACGTCCTCGGGGACCGAGAGCCCGCGCTCGCGCACGGCCCGGATGGCGCCGATGGCGAGGAGGTCGTTGGCCGCGACGATCGCGTCCGGGCGGGCGTCGTCGTCCGTGGCGTCGAGCAGCGCGCGCGTCGTCGCGAGGCCCGCGGCGACGGTGAAGTCGAGGGCGGGCGCGACCTCGACCCGCTCGGCGTCGAAGTCGGCGGCGCGCGTCGCGGCGTCGAAGCCGCGCTGGCGCGCCTCACCGGGGGTCGTGTCGAGGGGGCCGTTGAGGAACGCGATCCGGCGACGACCGAGGCCGAGCAGGTGCCGCACCGCCTCGCCGATCCCGCCCGCGGAGTCCGTGGACACCGAGTCGATGCCGCGGTCCGCGAGCGTGCGGCCGATGACGACGACGGGCACCGGCGCCTCGCGGATCTCCTCGACGAGCTCGTCGTCGGTGCGCAGCGGGCTGAGGATCATGGCGTCGACGAAGCCGCTCGACAGGCTGCGCACGAGCTCGACGGTGGACCGCGTGGTGTCCCCCGTCGTCATGACGACGACGCGGTAGCCGTGCGGAGCGAGCACCTCGTGGATCGCCGTCATCATCTCGACGTAGACGGGGTTGCCGATGTCCGCGACGGCGAACGCCACCTGGAACGTCTTCTTGAGGCGCAGCGAGCGCCCGATGGCGTCCGGGCTGTACCCCAGCTCGGTGGCCGCGGCGCGCACGCGCTCGACCATCGCGGGGCTCGCGCCCGTCCCGTGCAGCGCACGGGAGGTCGAGGCCAGGGAGACCCCGGCCCGCTGTGCCACCTGGATCAGCGTGGCGCGTGATGACGTCACTGTCGTCCACCTCGTCGTCGAAGGACCGTCGTTCTGGAAACGTTTCCAGACTGACGACCTCGACAGTCCTGGAAACGTTTCCGGGTTGGCGGACACTCTCGCACCCGCCCCACCCGGACGTCAACCCCGCCGCCCCCGCGACGCTCGTCCCCCACCACGAGGGAGAGCCCTGGTCCCGCGAGGTAGAGCCCTGGTCCGCCGAGGTAGAGCCGTGGTCCGGACCTCGGCTCTACCTCGGCAGACCGGGGCTCTACCTCGGGCTCCCACGGGTACGGGGTTCCGCGTAGGGGGGTTGTCCACGACGCCGCGCGGCGGTCAGGCTCGAAGCGACCCGACCACCGACGAAAGGTGCACCGATGCACACGCGAGCCCCGGCGTCGTCCTCCCCCGCGGCGCCCACGACGGCCGCCGCCCGGCCGACCTCCCGCCCTCTCGCCCTGCTCCTCAGCCTCGTCCTCGCGCTCGCGGGAGCGCTCTCGTGGTCCGTCGCGGGCCCGGCGCAGCAGGCGCACGCCGCGACGTGCGCCGCCCCCTGGAGCGCGAGCGCCGTCTACACGGGCGGCGCCGTCGTCTCCCACGGCGGCCAGAACTGGAAGGCCGGCTGGTGGACCCAGGGCGACACGCCCGGCACCACCGGCGAGTGGGGCGTCTGGCGCAGCCAGGGCGCCTGCGGCGGCAGCACGAACCCCGGCAACCCGGGGAACCCCGGCAACCCGACCGGGTTCGTCGTCTCCGAGGCGCAGTTCAACCAGATGTTCCCCAACCGGAACCCGTTCTACACGTACCAGGGCCTCGTCGACGCGCTGTCCGCCTACCCGGGCTTCGCGACGACGGGCGGCGCCGAGGTCGCCAAGCGCGAGGCCGCGGCGTTCCTCGCCAACGTCAACCACGAGACCGGCGGCCTCGTGTACGTCAAGGAGATCAACACCGCGAACTACCCGCACTACTGCGACACCTCGAAGCCGTACGGCTGCCCGGCGGGCCAGTCCGCCTACTACGGCAAGGGCCCGATCCAGCTGAGCTGGAACTACAACTACAAGGCCGCGGGCGACGCGCTCGGCATCGACCTGCTCAACAACCCGTACCTCGTCGAGCAGAACTCCGCCGTCGCGTGGAAGACCGGCCTGTGGTTCTGGAACACGCAGTCGGGCGCGGGTTCGATGTCCGGGCACCAGGCGATCGTGTCGGGCGCCGGCTTCGGCGAGTCCATCCGCTCGATCAACGGCACGATGGAGTGCAACGGCGGGAACCCGGCGCAGGTGCAGTCGCGCATCGCCGCGTTCCAGCGGTTCGCCCAGATCCTCGGCACGACGACGGGCAACAACCTGTCCTGCTGACCCGTCCCGCATGCCCGACGGCGGCCCGCCCCTCCCGGGGTCGGGCCGCCGTCGCGCGTCCGGGGAGCGGCTCGCGGGTCGTGGGTACCGCTCAGGACGGGGCGGGGAGGGTCGTCAGCAGGTAGCGCTCGGCCGACGCCGCGCGGCGGGCGAGGTCCAGCAGTGTCGAGGCCCCCGCACCGGGCGCCTCCCCCGCGTCGGGCCCGTCCCCCGCGCTCGGCGCGCCCCGGGTCGGGCCGTCGTCCGACGGCGTCGCCCCGTCCGGGCTCAGCGTCCGCAGGACCGCGGCGCGCTCGTCGTCGTCGATCTGCGTCGCGTTCGCGAGGACGATCACGTCACGCAGCGCGGCGCGCAGGTCGTCGAGCTCCTCGGCCTGCCGGTCGTCGAGGTGCTCGCGGTCGGGGACCAGCTCGTCCTGCTCGTATACGGCCTCCCGGACGAGCGCGACGTCCTCCGCACGCGGCGCCGGCCCCACGCCGACCGCCCCGGCGCGGAGGGCGGCGGCGGTGGCCGCCGTCGCGGTCTCGACCCGCTGCCGCAACGGTGGTGGGCGGAAGCTCGGGACCACGACGAACCCGAGGACGACCCCGACCACGACCGCGCACACCGTGAGGCCGACGTACTGCGCGAGCAGGGCGACCGGGTCGAGATCGCGCGTGACGGAGTTGAAGCCGACGCTGACGACCACCATGAAGGCGGCCCCCAGGGCCGGGCGCGCGGCGATGAACCACAGGCCCAGGCACAGCGCGACGACGGCGACGAGCGTGAGGTACCGCTGCGGCACGACGAGCAGCACCACCGCGACGCCGATCGAGCCCGAGACGAGGCCGAGGATCTTGTTCCGCGCCTTGGTGACGGTGTCGCGCCAGCTCGCCTGGACGATGCTGAAGGTGGTCAGCAGCACGGTGGAGACGAGCGGGTCCCCCCGCTCCAGGCCGGACGTGACGAGGAGCATCACCAGCAGCGCGAGCGCGGTGCGGAACGCGTGCCGGACCTGCACGGACCGCAGCCGCCCGGACGGGTGCTGGACGGCGTCGAGGAACTGGTGGCGCGGGCCGCGCCCCAGCCGGACCGCGGACGTGTCGTGGCGTGTCAGCGCCTGCTCGACCGCGTCCAGGGCACGGGCCGCGTCGCCGGCGGGGCCGACGGCGGTCGACGACGCGGGGTCGGGTGCCGGCGAAGGCGCCGGGCCCGCGGCGCGCCGCGGCCGGGCGCGCACGCGCGCGGCCAGGTCCTCGGCGCGCCGCTCCAGGGCGGCGAGGTCGTCCGGGGACGCGTCCCCGGTCAGCCGGGCGGTGTGCCGCGCCAGCCGGTAGCGCGAGGCCCCGTCGAGCACGCCGGCGAGCCAGCGCTTGCGACCGTCGCCGAGCCAGGTGCGGAACGCGGTCGCCGTCGCGGCGGTGGGGTCCGCGGCGTCGAGCACCGCGGCGACCTGCTCCCGCGTGGTCTTCGACGGGTCGGGCAGGCCCATGACGACCCGCAGCAGCACCGCCACGACCACGCCGGCGACGGCCGCCAGCACGACCTGCCGGTGGTCGGCCCCGCCCTGGGGGGCGTAACCGTAGCCGAAGACGGTGGTCATGCCCAGGCCGAGGCCGACGGTCGCGTAGCGCTCGCCGAGCAGGGGGAACAGCGCGGCCACGAACCCGAGCACGACGACGAGCGCGACCGCCGCGGGGCGCGACGTCTCCGCCAGGAGCCGCGGGACCGCCGCGGCGACCACGAGCAGCGGTCCCAGCACGGCGACGACCCGCAGGTCGGCCCGGAGCGGACCGCCCATGAACGCGACGAGCGAGAACAGCCCGGTCAGGCCGCCGATGATCCCGACCGCCCCCGCCCCCCACGAGTCGGCCAGGAGGACCGACGGGAGGACCACGATGATCATGAGCACGATGAGCATCGGGCTGCCCCGTGGACGGGCCGGTGACTGCTTCCGCTCGGGGCTCTCTCCGGGCGCCGTCGTGCCGTCGGAGCGCTCCACGGGGCCTCCTCGCCGTCGGGTGGCAGCACGCGGACGTCCCGACCGTACGGCGGCGGCTCGGGGGCCGCGACCCGGGCGCCCGCGGTCAGAGCGCGGCGAGGAGGTCCCGCATGCGGTCGATCTCGCCGCCCTGGCCGGCCGCCGTCTCGGCGGCCATCTCGTTCGCGAAGAGGTCCTCCCCCTCGACGAGCACGACGTCGACCATCGCGAGCGCGCCCTCGTGGTGCTGGATCATCCCCTCGAGGAAGAGGCGGTCGAACTCCGGGCCGCTCGCGGCCTCGAGCGCCGCGAGCTGCTCGTCCGAGAGCATCCCGGCGGTCCCGTCGCCGTGGTCGTGCCCCGCACCGTCGGGCGCGCGCGGGCCGGTCCCGCCCGCGTCCTGCGCGCCCTCGGGCACGGCGAGGTCGCGCGCCTGGAGCCACGACGCGAGCGCGTGCACCTCGGGCCCCTGCGCGGCGGTGACGCGCTCCGCGAACGACCGGACGGCGTCGGACCCGGCGCGGTCGGGCGCGAGCGCGGTGATCTCGAGGGCCTGGAGGTGGTGCTCGATCATGCCGGTGACGAACGCGGCGTCGGCCTGGTTCCACGAGCCCTCGTCGGGCGCGCCCGCGTAGTCGTCGGGGGCGACGGTCGTCGCACCCTCCCCCGGTCGCCCGGGCTGCACGACGACGCTCGACGGCGTCGACGTCGGCTGCGGGTCGGGCGTGCACGCGGCGAGACCGAGCGCGGCGCCGAGCGCGAGGCCGGTCGCGGTGACGCCGCAGGTCAGGGCACGCGCGGCGCTGCGCCGCGCTGTGTTACGGCTGGGAAAACTCTGCACCCGCGCTGTTCCCTCCGTGTAAAAGATCGTCGCGAACCGCCCGGTTTGAGTGGTCCAGATCACATTTGCCCGCCAGAATTTGCAGCACCCTACCAAGGAGGTGTTTCCCTCGTGCATCGAAGAACGCACCGGCAGACGCACCGGCACCGGAGCCGGGTCCTGCTCGCCTCGTCCCTGGCGGCGACCCTCGCCGTCTCGACCCTCGCGGTCGCCACGACCGCCGCCGCGGAGCCGTCCGACGGCTCCCCCGAGGCGGTGGCGGCGCTCACCGACCAGGCCGCCGCCTCGCTCGCAGACCTCCCCGCACAGCGCCTCGCCCCCCTCGCCCAGGCCACCGACGTCCTGGCGCCCGGGGAGACGGCCGGCAGCCCCAACCTCACGCACGTCGCCAACATCCCGAAGAACGGCGGCTTCGCGCCCGAGGGGCAGTACAGCACCGACCTCGCGTTCCAGGGCCGGTACGCGTTCGCCGGGAACTACGGCGGCTTCACCGTGTACGACGTCGCGAACCCGACCGCCCCGCAGCAGGTCGCCCAGGTCGTCTGCCCCGGGTCCCAGAACGACATCTCCGTCTACGGCGACCTGCTCGTCCTCAGCACCGACTCCTCGCGCAGCAACGACTCGTGCGAGAACGTCGCCCAGAGCGCCGCGATCAAGGAGTCGTGGGAGGGCATCAAGGTCTTCGACATCTCCGAGCCGACGGCGCCCGAGTACGTGGCGTCCGTCGAGACGCAGTGCGGCTCCCACACGCACTCGCTCGCGCCCTCGCAGGACGGCGAGGAGCTGTTCGTCTACGTCTCGTCGTACAGCCCGAACGCGGCGTTCCCCGACTGCCAGCCCCCGCACGACCTCATCTCGGTCGTGCAGATCCCGCTCGACGACCCCGCCGCGGCGGAGCTCGTCTCGACGCCCGTCCTCTTCCCCGACGGCGGCAACCCGGGCGGCAACGGCTCGAGCACGACGTCGGGCTGCCACGACATCACGACCTACCCGTCGAAGGACCTCGCGGCGGGCGCGTGCATGGGCGACGGCATCCTGCTCGACATCTCCGACCGCGCGCACCCGGTGGTGACCGAGGTCGTCCGGGACACGACGAACTTCGCGTTCTGGCACTCCGCGACGTTCAACAACGCCGGCACGAAGGTCGTCTTCACGGACGAGCTGGGCGGCGGCGGGGCGCCGACGTGCAACCCGACCGTCGGGCCGGAGAAGGGCGCGGACGCCATCTACGACATCGTGGGCGGCGAGCTCGTGTTCAAGAGCTACTACAAGATCGAGCGCGAGCAGGCCGCGACGGAGAACTGCGTCGCGCACAACGGCTCGCTCATCCCCGTCCCGGGCCGCGACATCATGGTCCAGGCCTGGTACCAGGGCGGCATCTCGGTGTGGGACTTCACGGACTCGGCGAACCCCGTCGAGATCGCGTGGTTCGACCGTGGCCCGCTGTCCGCGGAGCGGCTGATCCTCGGCGGCTCGTGGTCGGCGTACTGGTACAACGGCGCGATCATCTCGAACGACATCCAGCAGGGCCTCGACGTCCTGCTGCTCGACGACCCGGTGACGAACGCCGCGAAGTCGGTCGTGACGGACGAGTTCAACCCGCAGGCCCAGCCGACGTACACCGAGCCGCCGGCCTGGTCGAAGGGCACCGCGTACGCGGGCGGCACCACGGTCACCTACGGCGGCGCCGTGTGGCGCGCGCAGTGGTGGACGAAGGGCCAGACGCCCGGTGCCGACGCGTGGGGCCCGTGGGAGGAGATCGCGGGGGTCGACTCCGCCGGGGTCGGCGCGTGGAAGCCGAGCCGCGTCTACGTCAAGGGCGACAGCGTGACGTACGAGGGCACGACGTACACCGCGAAGTGGTGGACCCGGAACCAGGCGCCCGGCGACCGCTGGGGCCCCTGGGACCCGCAGGACTGACGCGCACGACGGCGCCCGCTCACCGGTCGGTGGGCGGGCGCCGTCGTGCGCGGCCCGCCTCCGCACGTCCCGCCCGTAGGATGCGGCCGCATGACCGGGAACCCCCTCGACGACGACGCACGCTGCCCGTGCCTCTCCGGCGACACCTACGGGTCGTGCTGCGGCCGGTACCACGCCGGGCTGCGCCCCGGCCCGGACGGCGCCGCCCCGGGCCCGCACGCACCGACCGCCGAGGCGCTCATGCGCTCGCGCTACAGCGCGTTCGCCGTCGGCGACGCCGACTACCTGCGCGCGACCTGGCACCCCTCCACCCGGCCCGCCGACCTCGACCTCGACCTCGACGACGACGTCGAGTGGCGTCGCCTCGACGTCGTGCGCACCGAGGCGGGCGGCCCGTTCGACACGACCGGGGTCGTCGAGTTCGTCGCGCACCACCGCTCGCGCACCGACCCGGCCGACCGCGGCCGGCTCCACGAGGTCAGCCGGTTCGTCCGGGAGGGCGACCGCTGGTCCTACGTCGACGGCACGATCGCCTGACGGCGCCGCCGCGGCGCACAGGAGTGCTCGGGAGCGCTCAGCGGCGGGGCGCGGCCGTGCGGCGCGCCGCCCCGACCGCGAGCACCGCGGCCACGAGCACGGCGCCCAGGAGCGCGCCGGCCGTGTTCAGGACGACGTCCTGGACGGTCGGGACGCGGCCGGGCAGGAGGTTCTGGGTGAGCTCGATCGCGACCGAGAGGGCGCAGCCCGCGAGCGTCACGAGCCCGACGGCGCGCCACGTGCTCGGGACGGCGCCGCCCCGGCGGGCGGCCGCGCCCCGCAGGAGGGGCACGCCGAGCACGCCGAACGGCCCGAACATCACGACGTTGGCGAGCGCCTCGAGCACCGGCAGCGTGATCGGGATCCCGAGGCCCTGGAGGAAGCCGAGCGTGGACGTCGCCCAGCCGGGCGCGTCGGTGGACTGCGGCGACGGCCAGAGCGTCACGACCAGGACGGCGGCGAGATAGACGGCGAACGTCCAGGTCAGCAGGCGCATCCCGTCAGCGTACGGGCGCGCGTCCCGGACGCGCCGGGCCCCGCGGCGCGGCCACGGAGCCTCCACCGTTCCCCCTCCTCGCCGCGCGTGGGACGGCGAGGGTCGGTTCACTGGGCGCCATGGTCACCGTCGGCTTCCACGCCTCCCACGAGCAGATCCCGCCCGGCCCCCTCCTCGCCGCGGCCCGCCGCGCCGAGCAGGTCGGCTTCGACGCCGCCATGTGCTCCGACCACCTGGCCCCCTGGAGCGAGCGCCAGGGCGAGTCCGGGTTCGCGTGGTCGTGGCTCGGCGCCGCGCTCGCGACGACCGCGCTGCCGTTCGGCGTCGTCACCGCCCCCGGCCAGCGCTACCACCCGGCGATCGTCGCGCAGGCGATCGCGACCCTCGGCGCGATGTTCCCGGGCCGGTTCTGGGCCGCGCTCGGCTCGGGCGAGGCGATGAACGAGCACGTCACGGGCGACCGCTGGCCCACGAAGGCCGAGCGCGACGCCCGGCTGCGCGAGTGCGTCGACGTCATCCGGGCCCTCCTCGCGGGCGAGGAGGTCACGCACCACGGGCACGTCACGGTGGACCGGGCACGCGTGTGGTCGCTGCCCGACGTCGCGCCGCGGCTCGTCGGTCCGGCCGTCACCCCCGCCACGGCGCGCCGCCACGCCGACTGGGCCGACGGCCTCGTCACCGTGAACCAGCCCGTCGAGTCGCTGCGCCAGGTCGTCGGCGAGTACCGCGACGCCGGGGGCCGCGGGCCGCTCGCGCTCCAGGTGCACGTCGCGTGGGGCACGGACGACGAGGCGGCGTTCGCCGTCGCGCACGACCAGTGGCGCTCGAACCTCCTCCCGCCCAGCGTGAACTGGCACCTCGAGACCCCGGAGCAGTACGACGCGGTGGCGGAGCTCGTGCGCCCGGAGGAGGTGCGCGGCACGGTGCTCGTCGAGCACGACCCCCAGCGCCTGGCGGACCGCGTCGCCGAGCTGGTCGCGTGCGGGTTCGACGAGGTGTACCTGCACCACGTGGGGCAGCAGCAGGACGCGTTCCTCGACGCGGCGGGCGAGGCCCTCCTGCCCCGGCTGCGCGAGGCGTGCGCCGCCACGACCGACGGGGGTGCGGCGTGAGGATCCGCGACACCGGCGACCTGTGGTGGAAGAACGCGGTCGTCTACTGCCTCGACGTCGAGACCTTCATGGACTGGGACGACGACGGGATCGGCGACTTCCCCGGCCTGGTCCAGCGGATCGACCACCTGGCCGACCTCGGGGTGACGTGCCTGTGGCTCATGCCGTTCTACCCGACGGCCGACCGCGACGACGGCTACGACATCACCGACTTCCTCGGCGTCGACCCGCGCCTGGGCGACCTGGGCGACGTGGTCGAGCTCGTGCGGACCGCGCGCGACCGGGGCATCCGCGTGATCGTGGACCTCGTCGTCAACCACACGTCCGACCGCCACCCGTGGTTCCGCTCGGCGCGGCGGTCGACGTCGTCCCCGTTCCGGGACTACTACGTGTGGCGGTCCGACGAGCCGCCGTCGACCAAGGACCAGGTCGTGTTCCCCGACCAGGAGGAGGGCATCTGGACGCTCGACGAGGCCTCGGGCGAGTGGTACCGGCACCGGTTCTACCGGCACCAGCCCGACCTCAACACCGCGAACCCGCACGTGCGGGACGCGATCGCCAAGACGATCGGGTTCTGGCTTGAGCTCGGCATCTCGGGCTTCCGCGTCGATGCCGTCCCCTACGCGCTGACCGACGCGGCCGCGAACCCGGGCGACGAGATCGACGACCCCCACGACCTGCTGCGCGTGCTGCGCGCGTTCGTGGGGCGACGGTCGGGCGACGCGATCCTCATGGGCGAGGTCAACCTGCCGTACGAGGAGCAGGCGCGGTACTTCGGGGACGGCGACCCGACCGACGGCGACCCCGGCGGGGTGACGAGCAACGAGCTGACGCTGCAGTTCGACTTCAACGCGATGCAGGCGCTGTACCTGTCGCTCGCCCGGCACGACGCCCGCCCGCTCGCCGGGTCGCTCGCCGCGCGCCCGCCCATCCCCCGCGACACCCAGTGGGCCACGTTCGTGCGCAACCACGACGAGCTCACGCTCGACAAGCTCACGGACGACGAGCGCGCCGAGGTGTTCGCGGCGTTCGGTCCCGAGGAGGACATGCAGCTCTACGGGCGCGGGCTGCGACGGCGGCTGCCCCCGATGCTGGGTGGCGACCCACGTCACCTGCGGATGGTGTACTCGCTGCTCTTCTCGCTGCCGGGCACGCCGGTGCTGTTCTACGGCGAGGAGATCGGCATGGGCGAGAACCTCGACGTGCCGGGGCGCCTCGCCGTGCGGACGCCCATGCAGTGGACGTCCGGGCCGAACGGCGGGTTCTCCCGTGCCCCGGCGCGTCGGCTCGCGGCGCCGCTGTCGGGCGACGGCTACGCACCCGATCACGTCAACGTCGCCGACCAGCGCCGCGACCCGGAGTCGCTGCTCACGTTCGTGCGGATGCTCGCGCACCGCTACCGCGAGTGCCCCGAGCTGGGCTGGGGCGACGCGCAGGTGCTCGACTCCCCCGAGCCGTCCGTGCTGGCGCTGCGCACCACCTGGCAGGACGCCTCCATGGTGACGCTGCACAACCTGTCGCCGGACCCGGTCGTCGTGCGGGTGCCGCTGGGGGACCTCCCCGACGAGGCGCGGCTCGTCGACGTCCTCGACGCGGACGACGTCGAGCCGGCGCCCGACGGCAGCGCCGAGGTGCGCCTCGACGGCTACGGGTTCCGCTGGCTGCGCGTCACGCCGCCCGGGTCGCGCCGGCTCCTCTGAGCCGGCGCGGCCGGGGCGTGCGCGGGGTCATTCGGCCGGGTGCCGACCGGGCGTCAGCCAGGGCGTGAGCCCGGGGAGTGATCCCCGGGCGTCAGCCGTGGGTCGGCTCGTCGGGGCCGACGGGCCGGCCCGGCGACGACGGCCGGTCGGGGACGTCGGGCGACGGGTCGGCCGGCCCGCCGGGGACCGGGTCGGCGTGGCTCGGGTCGTGCGGCGGCTCCGAGGGGTCCGGCGGCGGACCGGGCGACTTGGGCGGCTCCACCGTCGGCTCCGCCGGGGAGCCCGGACCCGTGCCGGGCTGGTCGGGGTTCGTGGTCATGGCTGCACCTCCGTGCTTCGCGCGCTGCGCGCGGTCCTGAGGACGCGCACCGCGTCCACCCTCGACGCTAGGCGCGCCCCGGCCCGCTCGCGCGCGGCCGGGCCGCCCCGCCGACCTACGCTGGGCACGTGACCTCGTTCGCCTCGGACAACTACTCCCCCGCCCATCCCGACGTCCTCGCCGCGCTCGCCGCCGCGAGCGCCGGGCACGAGATCTCGTACGGCGAGGACCCGTGGACCGCGCGCCTGCAGGACGCGGTGCGCGCGCGGTTCGGGCCCGACGCCACCGCGTACCCCGTGCTCACGGGGACGGGCGCGAACGTCGTCGCGCTCATGGCGACGCTCCCCCGCTGGGGCGCCGTCGTGGCGTCCGAGCACGCGCACCTCAACACGGACGAGAACGGCGCCCCCGAGCGGGTGGGCGGCGTCAAGGTGCTCACGGTGCCGGCGCCCGACGGGAAGCTCACGCCCGCCGCCGTCGAACGGTTCGCGGGCGACCTCGGCGACCCGCACCGCGCGCAGCCGCTCGTCGTGTCGCTCACGCAGTCCACCGAGCTCGGCACGCTCTACACGGCGGACGAGATCCGCGCCGTGGCCGACGCCGCGCACGCGCGCGGCATGCGGGTGCACCTCGACGGGTCGCGCCTCGCGAACGCCGCCGCGGCGCTCGGCGTCCCGCTCCGCGCCCTGACGACCGACGCGGGCGTGGACGTGCTGTCGTTCGGCGGCACCAAGAACGGGCTCGCGCTCGGCGAGGCGGTCGTCGTGCTCGACCCGTCCGCGGTCGACGGCGTGGAGTTCGTGCGCAAGTCGACGATGCAGCTCGCGTCGAAGATGCGCTACGTCTCCGCGCAGCTCCTCGCGCTCTTCGAGCCGGTCGGCGACGTCGTGGCCGAGGTCGACGAGGTCGCCGACGCCGACGAGCTGTGGCTGCGCAACGCCCGGCACGCGAACGCGATGGCCGCGCGGCTGCGCGCGGGGCTCGCGGACGCCGTCGTGTCGGCCGTCGTCGGGCCCGACGGCGCCGCCCCGGGCCCGGCGTCGGGCCTCGCCTTCACCCAGCCCACGCTCGTCAACGCGGTGTTCGCGACGCTCCCGCGCACGGCGGTCGCGCGCCTGCGCGAGCGGCACCGGTTCTACGACTGGGGGTCGGGCGAGACGCCCGACCGCGTCGAGGTGCGGTGGATGTGCGCGTGGGACACGACCCCGGGCGACGTGGACGGGTTCGTCGCGGACGTGCGGGCCGCCCTCGCGGTCGCGTCGTGAGCGGGCGAGGATGACGCCATGAGCGACCAGACCCTGCCCCTGCCGACCGCCGACGACCTCGTGCACCTGCGCCGCTGCGTCGAGCTGGCCCGCGAGGCGCTCGACGACGGCGACGAGCCGTTCGGCTCGCTCCTCGTCGACCGCGACGGGGTCGTCCGGTTCGAGGACCGCAACCGCGTCAAGGACGGCGACGCGACCCGGCACCCGGAGCTCGAGATCGCCCGCTGGGCCGCCGCGCACCTCACGCCCGAGGAGCGGCGCGACGCGACCGTCTACACGTCCGGCGAGCACTGCGCGATGTGCAGCGCGGCGCACGCGTGGGTCGGCCTCGGCCCTGTCGTCCACGCCGCGAGCACGACGCAGCTCGTCGGGTGGCTGGAGGAGTGGGGCGTCGCGCCGGGCCCGGTGCGCCCGCTCGCGATCGGCGACGTCGCGCCCGGGGTCGCCGTGCGCGGTCCCGCGTACGAGCTCGAGGTGGAGGTCCGCGCGCTGCACGCGCGTCTGCACGGCGTCTCCTGACCGGAGCCTGCCCGCCCGGTGCCGTGCTCCCGGTGCCGTGCGCCCGGACCGCGCGCCCGCGGGACGACGCTCTCAGGCGTCGAGCGCGTCCGCGACGGTGCGCGCGACCTCCGGGACGGCGAGGTAGCCGGCGGGCCGGGCGCCGTCGAGCACGACGGCCGCCGCGTGGTGGCCCGGCGCGGCGTTCGCGACGACGAGCTCCTCGATCCCCGGCGACGCCGGGTCGAGCGGGAACGCCGTCGGACCGAGGCCGTGCAGCGCGAGCGCGTCCCGGGGGTCGCGCGCCGCGACCCACCGGCGCACGGGGGCCGGCACGCGCAGCGGGACGCGCGCGGCGAGGACGTCCCGGATCGCGCGGACGGCAAGCGGGGACCCGAGCGTGAGCAGGAGCGGCACGTCCCAGCGCGCGGCGTCGGGGTGCTCGCGCAGCACGGCGTAGGCGACGACCGACCCGAGCGAGTGCGCGACGACGACGGCGGGCCCATCCGTGGGGATCGCGGCGGCGAGCGCGTCGTCGATCGTCGTGCGGACGGCGTCGTCGTGCAGGTACGCCCAGACGTCGCGCGCGAGCAGCGCGACGACGGCGCCGCTCAGGCCCGGGACGTACCGGTCGAGCGCGGACAGCAGCAGGTTCAGCCACGCGCCGACGTCGCCCCCGACAGCGCCGGGCCCGGCACCCTCCGGGCGCGCCGGCCCCGTCACGCCCGCGGCGCGCAGCACCTCCTCGGCGACGGCCGCCACGAACGCGGCCTCCTCCGCGGCCTCGGCCGCGGATACCGCTGTGACCCCGTCGCGCGCCGCACCGACCGCGTGCACGGTGACCGGCGGCGGCGTCGTGGCGCCCCCGACGAGCGCGGCGAGCGTGTCGCCGTAGTAGACGAACGCCGTGTCCGCGTCGCGCACGACGACTCCGGAGCCCGCCGCCGCGAGACCCGCGTCCAGGACCTCGGTCCACGTCCGGTCGAGCTGCTCGGCGTCGAGCCCTTGGTTGTCGCGGCCGTGGACGAGCACGAGTCGGGTCACGCGCCGAACCTACCGGCTGCCGGTGCCGCCCGGAGGGTCTACCGTCGGGCCCAGGAGCCAGCCCCCACCCCCCGGAGTCCCCCGTGAACGACCGCACCCTGACCGAGCACAGCACGACCGTCGAGACCCACGTCGCCCGACCCCCGCAGGTCGTCTGGGCCGAGCTCATGCACCCGAGCGCCCGCTGGATGCTGGGCATGAACATCGAGACCGACTTCCGCCCCGGGAGCCCCGTGACGTTCGAGGGCCACTACATGGGCCGCGAGTTCGCGGACTGGGGCACTGTCGTCGCCGTCGAGCGCCCGCGCCTGCTGCACTTCACGCACTTCTCGCCCACCATGGGCCTGCCCGACGTGCCGGAGAGCTACCACGACATCGCGATCACGCTCGAGCCCGACGACTCGGGGACGCTCGTGCGCGTCGTCGAGCGCAACATCGAGACGGCCGAGCGCGCCGAGCGCGCGCACGCCCTGTGGACGAAGGCGCTCGCGACGCTCGCGGGCCACGACTGACTCGTCCCGCCCTGCACGACGACGGGCCGGTCACCCCCACGAGGAGGTGACCGGCCCGTCGGCCGTCCGGCACCGGCCCGACGACGCCCCGCGCGTCAGGCGGTGCGGCGGCGGCGCGCGCGGACCACGAGGAGCGCGGCGCCCGTCCCGACGAGCAGCAGGGCGAGCGTCGTCACGACGACGGCGTCCGCACCCGTGATCGCGAGGCCGCCGGCCGACGACGCGGTGTTCGTCAGCGTCACGACGACCGGCGCGCCCGCACCGACCGTCACCTCGGTCACCCGCTCGTCACCGACGGTGAGCACCGGCGTGCCCCAGTCGACGCCGCGGACCGTCGGCAGGTCGGTCTCGGTGAGCTGCACGACGGTCCCCACGGGAAGGTCCTGCGGCCCGTCGACGACCTGGCCGTCGGCCCGCACCGTGAGCGTGCCGGTGACGGGCTCGCCGTCGCGGTCGAACGCGTAGCGGACGGTGAACTCGGTGCTCGCCGGCACCGAGCCCGCCGCGGCCCCCACGACCTCCTTCACGACGGAGAAACCGCCCACGGCCTGGTCGGCCGTGTTCGTCACCGTGACCAGCGCGTCCGTCCCGTCGCCGACGACGAGCGTCGGCGGGCTGAAGACGGGCGTGCCCCACTCGACGCCGTCGACCGCGGGCAGGTCCGTCTCGCCGAACGTCACGACCGTCCCGGCCGGGAGGTTCTGCGGCCCTGCGACGACCGTGCCGTCGGCCGGGACCTCGACGGAGCCGCCCACGGGCGTGCCCTCGAGCTCATACGCGTACGTGACCGTGAATGTCGTCCCCGCGGGGACGAGGTCCGCGCGGTCGCCCACGACCTCCTTCGCGACGGAGAACCCGCCGACCGCGGCCACGTCCTGCGTCGTGTTGGTCAGCGTGACGAGCGTGTCCTCGCCGTCACCGACCGTGACGGACGCGGGCGAGAACACCGGCGCGCCCCAGACGACGTCGCCCACCTCGGGCAGGTCGGTCTCCGTGAACGTCACGACCGTCCCGACCGGGAGGTCCTGCGGGCCGTCGACGGCCGTGCCGTCGGCACGCACCGTGAGCGTCCCGGCGAGCGGGCCGTCGTGGGTGAACCCGGCGGGCAGCGCCGCGGACCACGCGACCGAGAACTCCGTGCCCGGCGGCACGCTCCCGGCGAGGTCGCCCGTGACGGTCTTCGCGACGGAGAAGCCCCCGACGAGCGCGTCGGCCTGGTTGGTCAGCGCGACGCCCGCGACGGCGTCGCCGTCGCCGATGGTCACCGTCGCGGGCGAGAACACCGGCTCGCCCCACGCGACCCCGGGGACCGTCGGCAGCGGCTGCCGCTCGACGAAGCGCACGACGGTGCCCGCCGGGAGGTCCTGCGGTCCCGCGTCGACCGTGCCGTCGGCGCGGACCGTGAGCGTGCCCTGCGTGTCCCCCGCGTACTCGGCGCCCTCGGGGAGCTCCGCCGTCCAGTCGACGACGAACTCCGTGCCGCCCGGGACGGCGCCGGCCGCGCCGCCCGCGACGGTCTTCTGGACGGCGAACCCGCCGACCTCCTGCACCGCCTCCGCGGTGTTCGTCAGCGTGACCTCGACGGCCGCGCCCTCGACCACCGTCACCGACGGCCCCGGATCGAACGACGGGACGCCCCACACGACGCCGTCGACCGCGGGCAGCGGCTGCTGCTCCGCGAGCGTCACGACCGTGCCGACCGGCAGGTCCGCCGGACCGCTCACGAGCGTGCCGTCGGCGCGCACCGTGAGCGTGCCCGTGGTCGGGCCGTCGTAGGCGACGTCCGCGGGGACGGTCGCGGTCCAATCGACGAGGAACGCGGTGCTCGCGGGGACGTCGCCCGCGGCGGAGCCCTCGACGGCCTTGCGGACCGCGAACCCGCCGACGACGGGGTCCGCGACGTTGGTGACCGTCACCGCGACGCCCGTCGCGCCCTCGACGACCGTCACCGGCCCCGCCGGGCTCACGACCGGGTCGCCCCACGCGACGCCGTCGACCACCGGGAGCGGCAGCCGCTCGGCGAACGTCACCGTCGTACCGACCGGCAGGTCGGCGGGCCCGGCCACCACGGCGCCGTCCGCGAGCACGCTCAGGGTGCCGGTGAGGTCGCCGTCGTACGTCGCGCCCTGCGGCAGCGTGGCCTCCCAGTCGACGAGGAACGCGGTGTCCGCCGGGACGAGGCCGAGGGCGTCCCCGGCGAGGACCTTCGCCACCGTGAAGCCGCCCGCGGCGGTGGTCCCGCCGCCGGCGTTCGCCGTGTTGACCACGGTGACCGTGACCGTGCGGCCCTCGGCGACGGTGAACTGCGCCGGGTCGCCGAGCGGCTCGCCGTCCACGCGGATCACCGGCGTGCCCCACTCGACACCCGCCACCGACGGCAGGTTCGTCTCGCGGACCGTGACGACCGTGCCCTCCGGCAGGGTCGGCCCGTTCAGCAGAGCTCCGCTGATCGGGACCGTGAGCGTGTCGCCGCCGGTGACGCCGTCGGGCTGCTCGTAGGTGTACTCGACCTGGAACGTCGTGCCCGCGGGCACGTCCGCGGCCGCCTCGCCCGTCACGGTCTTCTGCACGGCGAAGCTCGCGCCCCCGGTGCAGTCGAACGGGCCGGGCCCGATCCAGGGGTAGCTGTGCATCTCGAGCCCGCCGGTCACGCTCGGGTCGCCGAACGTGAGGTTCCCGCCCACGAGGACGCGGCCGTTCGTGCTCGTCGTGATCGTCGCGTCCGCGACCGGCGCGACGATCGTGCCGAGGAACTGGTCGGCCCGGCCCAGCGCGAGGTCCGGCGTGGACGCGAAGTTCCACAGGATGCGCGCGGCCCAGCTGCCGAAGCCCGGGTTGGAGTTGAAGTCGTTGATGAACGGCGAGCCGTTGCCCTCCCAGTAGTTGGGGCTCATGCTCACCGGCGCGTCCCCGGTCACGTTGATCGCGATCGCGACGTCGTCCGGCACGTTCGCGAAGACGACCTCGCGGACGCCCGCGAGCTGCGCGGCGTCGACGGTGAACACCTGCGGGTCGGCGGTGCCGGAGCCGGTGAAGGTCACCCGGGTCCCCGACACGACGCCCGCCGCGGTCGCGGGCCACCCGGCGGTCGTCGCCGACGCGTCGGCGACGACGGCACCGTACCCGGCCCACTCGCCGAGGGCCGCCGCACCCATGCCCTGCGTGACCGGGGCGTCCGCGCCCGGCGTGGTCCCGGCGGTCGAGAGCGACCCGCCGCCCGTGACCGCGGCACCGACGTTCACGGCGCCGCCGGTCGGCAGCGTCGAGCCGACGGTGACGCTCGTCTCCGGCCCGATCTCCAGGCCGCCCCCGACGGCGAGCATCACCGCGCCGTCGGGCGGCGTGATCTGCGAGCCCGCGCCGACCGCGCCGATGCTGAAGTTCCCGGGGGCGTCGATCGTCGCCTCCCCCGTGACGACGAGCAGCCCCTCCGACTCCGCGGCGCTCGCCGTGGCGAGGTAGTCGCCCCCGGTCCACACCGTGACGTTCGTGTCCGTGAACAGCGGGGGCGTCTG
>VFQP010001749.1_pt1 | contig 27127 bp, 26 predicted proteins | sample 3512351 | NCBI WGS metagenome assembly VFQP01 (sample SAMN10412372, study PRJNA504923) | tailings metagenome | isolation source: Relicate 1 Philex TSF1 revegetated site | place: Philippines: Tuba, Benguet | collected 2017-08-29
AGCCCATCCAGCGCCCGAGCTGGAACTACCGCAAGGAAGACGGCGGCGGCATGATTCTGGACATGATGTGCCACTGGCGCTACGTGCTGGACAATCTGTTCGGCGAGGTGAAGTCGGTCTCGTGCATCGGCACCACGCACATCCCCACGCGCTGGGACGAAGCCGGCCAGCCCTACGAATGCACGGCGGACGACGCCGCCTACGCCACCGCCGAGCTCACCGGCCACAACGGCGAGAACGTGATCGCCCAACTCAACATGAGCTGGGTCACGCGCGTGAACCGCGACGACCTCGTCACCTTCCACGTCGACGGCACGCACGGCTCCGCCGTGGCCACGCTGACCGGCTGCAAGGCACAGAGCCGCGTGAACACGCCGCGCCCGGTGTGGAATCCGGACATCAAGAACACCATGAACTTCTCCGAGCAGTGGCAGGACGTGCCGGACACGCAGGTGTACGACAACGGCTTCAAGATCCAGTGGGAACACTTCATCCGCCACGTGGTGGAGAACGAGCCCTACAAATGGACGCTGCCCGAAGGCGCCAAGGGCGTGCAACTGGTGGAGGCCGCGCTGGAGAGCTGGAAGGAACGCCGCTGGGTGGACGTGCAGCCGCTGAAGGTGTGAAGCCATGGCCCTTTCATTGAAGCTCCCCAACGCCGCTGGCAAGGTCGAGGCGTACACCCTGCGCGGCACCGCGCCGGTGAAGCCCGCGCCGGGCGTGAAGTTCAACCGCATCGCCTACTCCGCGGCCCACGTGGTGGCCGACCCGCTGGCCGCCATCGACCCCTGGCTGCAGTCCGCAGTGGACTGGGACGCGACCATCGCCTACCGCCAGCGCCTCTGGTCGCTCGGCCTGGGCGTGGCCGAGGCCATGGACACCGCGCAGCGCGGCATGGGCCTGGACTGGCCGACCTCGCTGGAACTCATCCGCCGCTCGCTCGACGCCGCGAAGGACGTGCCCGGCGCGCTGGTGGCCTCCGGCTGCGGCACCGACCATCTGGCGCTGGAGAACGTGAAGACGGTCGACGAGGTCATTGCGGGCTACGAGGAACAGATGGCCGCCATCGAGAAGCTCGGCGGCAAGCTGATCGTGATGGCCAGCCGCGCCCTGGCCCGCGTGGCGAAAAGCCCGGCCGACTACGAGCGCGTGTACGACCGCATCCTCAGCCAGGCGAAGCAGCCGGTGGTGCTGCACTGGTTGGGCGACATGTTCGACCCCGCCCTCAAGGGCTACTGGGGCAACAACGATCCGGACCAGGCGATGGACACCGCCCTGGCCGTGATCGCCGCGCACCCCGACAAGGTGGACGGCATCAAGATCTCGCTGCTCGACAAGGACAAGGAGATCGCCATGCGCCGCCGCTTGCCGCCAGGCGTGCGCATGTACACCGGCGACGACTTCAACTACGCCGAGCTCATCGCCGGTGACGGCTGGGGCAGCGAGAAGACGCACGGCCAGAGCGATGCCCTGCTCGGCATCTTCGACGCCATCGCGCCGGCCGCCAGCGCCGCGCTGGGTGAACTCGCGCAGGGCAACCTGCAGAAGTTCCACGACATCCTCGGCCCCACCGTGCCGCTCTCGCGCCACATCTTTGCCGCGCCCACGCGCTTCTACAAGACCGGCGTGGTCTTCATGGCCTGGCTCAACGGCCACCAGAGCCACTTCACCATGGTGGGCGGCCAGCAGAGCACGCGCTCCCTGCCCCACTTCGCCGAGCTCTTCCGCCTGGCGGACGCCGCCAACCTGCTGGAGCAACCCGAGCTCGCGGTGCGGCGCATGAACACGCTGCTGGCCCTGCATGGTGTGAACCCCTGATGCGCGACTTCTCCCGCGACCACCGCTGGCTCTCCATCAACACCGCCACGGTTCGCAAGAGCCATGGCCAGGAACAGCCGCTCACCGACATCATCGAAGCCTGCGCGCGGCTGGGCATCCAGGCCATTTCACCCTGGCGCGATCAGGTGGCCGCCAGCGGCCTCAAGGAAGTGAGCCAGCTCGTGAAGACCCACGGCCTGAAGCTCTCGGGCTACTGCCGTGGCGGCATGTTCCCCGCCACCGACGCCGCCGGCCTGCAAGCCGCGCACGACGACAACCGCCGCGCGGTGGACGAAGCCTGCGAGCTCGGCGCCACCTGCCTCGTGCTGGTGGTGGGTGCGCTGCCCGGCGCGCTGGCGGGCCAGGCCGCCCACAAGGACATCGCACGTTCACGCGCCCAGGTGCAGGACGGCATCGGCGAACTGCTGGGCTACGCGAAGGCCAACGGCATGCCGCTGGCCATCGAGCCCTTGCACCCCATGTACGCCGCCGACCGCGCCTGCGTGAACACGCTGGAGCACGCCCTCGACCTCTGCGACCTGCTGGACCCCACGAAAAGCGGCGCGCTCGGCGTGGCGCTGGACGTCTACCACGTGTGGTGGGACCCGAAGCTGCAGGCCCAGATCCAGCGCGCCGGCAAGAGCCGCCTGCTCGCCTTCCACGTGTGCGACTGGCTCACCCCCACCACCGACCTGCTCAACGACCGCGGCATGATGGGCGACGGCGTGATCGACATCCCGCGCATCCGCGGCTGGGTCGAGGACCAGGGCTTCGAAGGCTTCAGCGAGGTGGAGATCTTCTCCACCGGCAACTGGTGGAAACGGGACCGCGACGAGGTGTTGAAGACCTGCATCGAGCGGCACCGCAGCGCGGTCTGACCCGGTGCCTGAGACATCAATCGGCCTGTTTCTGTGCGTCCAGCAAGTCGATGAGCCGCTGGGCGGCTGTTGAAAGGTAGGCTTGGTCGCGGTGCATGACCACCATCGTGCGGATCATCGTGGTCTCCTTCAGCCCCACCTCCATCAAACCGTTTCGCGCCGATCTCGTCGTCAGGTGATGCCGGGAGATGAAGCTCAGCAGACCGGTCTCCGCGATGAGGGTCGGAAGCATCAGCAGCACGTTGCTTTCCACCTGCACGTTCGGGCGCGGAAGCCGACGGCGGTCGAAGGTGTGGTCGAGCCAGTCTCTCAGGGGCGCCCCCACAGGTTGAAGTGCCCAGCGGTACTGTGTCAGCCGCTTGAGCGTGGGTGGCGTGCGGAAGACGGGGTGACTGGCACTGGCCGCCACCACGATGGCGTCTTCAGCGAGCACACGTGAAACCAGCCCGGGGTGCGAATGCGTCTCCGACGCGATGACGATATCGAGTTCGCCCTGCAGCAACATCTGCTTCAGGTTGTCCACCAAGCTGACAACGGTGCCAAACGTCACCTCGGGCGCTTCCTGAAGCAGGCGCCGCACCGCCGATGGCAGCAGGAACTGCGCGGCCGTCGGGACGACGCCGACTCGCACGTGCCCGGTTGAGCCGCTGCCCAGCGCAGTGACTTCGCGCTTCGCATCCTCCATGTCGTTGCGCACGCGCTGCGCCCACCGCAGAAGAGTATGACCTGCCTGTGTCAGCTGGATACCACGTCCCGCGCGCTCGAACAGGGCGGAGCCGCATTCGGCCTCCAGACGCCGGATGCACGACGTCAGCGCAGGCTGGGTACGGTGCAGCTTTTGTGCGGCACGGCCTACATGCAGCAACTCGGCGATCGTCTCGAAGTACCTCAGATCACGGGCATCCATCGCAAAAGTCCCATTTATGAAATTCAAGGAATTATCGATTGGATTCTTTTGGCGCATCTTCACATACTGCGCGAACCACTACAAAGGAGACAACGTCATGCTGAAACGCCAAGCCATCATCGTGCTGACGGCCACCGTGCTGTCGGCCGCCGCCTTCGCCCAGTCCTGGCCCTCGAAGCCGATCCGGCTCGTCGTCCCCTTCCCGGCAGGAGGTGGCACGGACATCATTGCGCGCGATCTGGCCAATAAGGTCTCCGAGAACACCAAGTGGGCCTTCGTGATCGACAACAAGCCGGGATCGGGCGGCAACATCGGCATCGACAACGTGGCCAAGTCCCCGGCGGACGGCTACAGCCTGGTGCTCGGGCAAACCAGCAACCTCGCGATCAATCCCAGCCTCTACACGAAGCTGCCCTACGACCCGGCCAAGGACCTGACACCGATTTCGATGGTCGCGAGCTCGCCGCTGGTGATCGTGGTCGCACCCGAATCGCCCCTCAAGTCCATGAACGACGTCGTCGCTGCCGCCAAGGCCAAGCCCGGTGAAGTCACCTTTGCCACTTCGGGCAACGGCACGGTGGCCCATCTGGCCACCGAGCTGTTCCAGAATCAAGCCGGCGTCAAGCTCATGCACGTACCCTACAAGGGCGCCGCCCAGGGCATCAACGACGTGATGGGCGGGCGGGTTCAGATGTACGTGTCCTCCGTGCCCACGCTGATCGGGCACATCCGCAACGGCAAACTGCGTCCACTCGCCGTGACCTCGGCCAAGCGCACCGACGACCTGCCACAGACGCCGACCGTTGCGGAGTCCGGCTACAAGAACTTCGAGGCGATCACCTGGTTCGGTGTGCTCGGACCGGCCGGAATGCCCAAGGACGTCAGCGCGCGTCTGAACGATGAAATCAACAAAGCCCTGACTTCGGCCGATCTGCGCAAGCGCCTGAACGATCAGGGCGCGGAAGTCGCAGGTTCGACGGCCGAGCAATTCGCCAACTACATCCGTGAAGAGACGGCCAAGTGGGGCCGTGTCGTCAAGGAATCGGGCGCCAAGATCGACTAACCACCGGACGCTGAAGATGCCGGCCTCACGGTGAGGCCGGCGGCAGCGTGCCCGATTTCATCCCAGGAAAAATACATGAGCTTGCCCGACATCATTCGAGAGTTCGACAGGGTCCCCGCATCTGTGGTGCAACAGGCCGCCGGCTTCCAGGCCGCGATCCTGGCTGACGTCGCAGGACGGCGCGGCGCACTTCATGGCCGCATCAAGGCGCTGCGTCCCGACATGCACGTGGTCGGCACCGCTTTCACGGTGGACGTGCGACCGGGCGACAACCTGATGATCCATGCAGCGATGTCCCTGGCCAAGCCCGGCGACGTGCTGGTCGTCGACGGCAAGGGCGATCAGACGGCGGCACTGATGGGCACGATCATGATGACGGCTTGCCAGAAGCTGGGCATCGCCGGCGTCGTGATCGACGGCGCCGTTCGGGATTCGCTGGAAATCGAAGAGATGAAATTCCCCGTCTTCAGCGTCGGCACGAACCCCAACGGTCCCACCAAGCTCATGCCAGGACGGATCGGACACCCCGTGAGCGTCGGCGGCGTGACCGTTCATCCAGGCGACTTCGTCCTCGGCGATGCAGACGGCGTGGTGGTCGTCGAGCGGGCCAGGATCGAGTCGTTGATTCCACTGGCCGCGAAGAAAGTCAGGGATGAGGCCGATCGCATCGAGGCGATCAAAGGCGGTGACGTCGCTGCCAAGTGGCTCGACGCCGCCTTGCGCGCGGCAGGCGTGCTCAAGCCGGGTGAATCGCTGTGAGCGCCGCAGCAACGAAGCCCGTGATCCTGGTCACGGCGGCGGACCTGGCGCCCCAGGCGCTGGCACTGCTGAAAGACCATGAGATCGTCTATGCCGGCAAGACACCGTCCGATGACGACGTTGTCGCCCTGTGCCGGCAGCACAACCCGCACGCCATCATCGTGCGCTACGGCAAGGTCAGCGCAGCGGCGATCGCGGCGGCACCCGCCTTGCGCGTCATCTCCAAGCATGGGAGCGGCACGGACACCATCGACAAAGTCGCCGCCAAAGCAACGGGTGTGGAAGTGCGCGCGGCCATCGGAGCCAACGCGGCGGCCGTGGCGGAGCAGGCGCTGGCGCTCCTGCTGGCTTGTGCCAAATCCGTCCCGCAGTTGAACGCACGCCTGCATGATGGTCACTGGGACAAGGCCACGCACAAAAGCATCGAACTCGGCGGCCGCACGATCGGTCTGGTCGGTCTCGGGGCGATCGGCGGACGATTTGCGCGGATGGCCGCCAGCATGGACATGCGGGTCATCGGATTCGATCCTTACGCGAAGACCGCACCGCGTGACGTGGAGCTGGTCGATCTGAAGACGCTGTGGGCATCTGCCGACGCCATCTCGTTCCACTGCCCCCTGACCGACGAGAACCGCGGGCTGCTCGGGCGAGACGCGCTGGCGCAGTGCAAACGCGGCGTCATCGTCGTCAACACGGCGCGCGGCGGATTGATCGACGAGACCGCGCTGCTCGAGAGCATTCGCTCTGGCCACGTGGCCAGCGCAGGACTGGACAGTTTTGCCGTGGAACCCATGACAACCGGCCATCCCTTCCTGGGCGAGCCCCGCATCATTCTCAGCCCGCACGTCGGGGGAGTGACCGCCGACGCCTACGTGAAGATGGGTGTCGCTGCGGCCGAAAACGTCCTGTCGGTGTTGCGCGGGTAGGCCATGGCTCAGCGATGGCAACGCGCGCCCGCCGGATCGAACTGGGGCGAGTTCGGACCCGACGATCAGCGCGGCCGCATGAACCTGGTGACGGCGGCGAAGGTGCTCGAAGGCGTGCGCGAGGTCCGGGAGGGCCGCACCTTCTGCCTGTCGCTGCCGCTCGACTACCCCGGCGGCGAGACCATGAACCCGCGACGCAAGATGCCGCGCCGCTTCTCCGTCGTGCGCGACGGCAAGAGCGCCGGACAGCAAGGCTTCTGCTGGTCTTATGCCGCCGAGGACCCAGACCTCACGGATGTGGTCAACGACGACGTCGTGCTCATGAGCCTGCAGTACTCCACACAGGGGGACAGCTTCGCGCACATGGGCAGCCGGTTCGACGCCGACGGGGATGGCGTGGCCGAGGCCGTCTTCTACAACGGGTTTCGCGCCGGGATCGACATCCGGCCCGGCATCGAGGACCTTCAGGCGACCGAGCCCTTCGCTCGCTACCCGGGCCCGCAGGCGGATGCACTGGGCATCGAGCACCTGGCCGAGCACGGCGTACAGGGTCGGGGCGTCATGGTCGATCTGGAGCACCATCTGGGCCGCCAGCGACAGGCGGTCGGCTATGACGCATTGATGCGCATCCTCGAGGCCGACCGTGTCGTCATTGAAGAAGGCGACATGGTCTGCCTGCACACCGGATTTGCCGACACGCTCTTGTCCATGAACCGCCAGCCAGACCTCGCTCGCCTGCACGAAACAGGAACAGGCCTGGACGGTTGGGACGATCGACTGCTCAACTGGATCGTCGACACGCGCCTGTCCTGCCTGCTCGCGGACAACCCGGCGGTGGAACTGGTGGTGCCCAAGCTTGCCTCGCCCACGCGCGCGGGCAACGGCCTTCGGCAGCCGCGCCTGCCGCTGCACGAGCACTGCCTGTTCAAGAACGGCATCCATCTGGGCGAGCTCTGGTACCTGACAGAACTTGCGCGATGGCTGCGGCTGGCAGGCCGTTCGCGTTTCCTGCTGACCGCGCCCCCGTTGCGCTTGCCCGGCGCCGTGGGGTCCCCCGCAACACCGATTGCCACCGTGTAAACACCTTTTGGAGACCACATGAAACTCATTTCGACCATCTTCCTGGCCGTGGCCTGCATGGCTGGCAACGCCCACGCCGCCTGGCCAGAAAAACCCATCCGACTGGTGGTTCCGTATTCCGCCGGTGGCGCGGCCGATGCCTGGGCACGCACCGTCGCGACCGAACTCAGCCAGCGCCTGAAGCAGCAGGTGATCGTGGACAACAAACCCGGCGCCGGCGGCACCATCGGCGCACAGTCCGTGGCCACAGCCACGCCTGATGGCTACACCTTTCTCTACGACGCAACGTCCTTCGCGGTCAACCCGAGCCTCTATCCGAAGCTTGCCTTCGACTACGGCCGCGACTTCGTTCCGGTGTCCATGGTCGCGCGGATTCCAACCTTGCTGGTCGTGCCCGCATCGTCGCCGTTCAAGAGCGTGACCGATCTGGTCCAGCACGCCAAGTCGCACCCTGCCAAGCTGTCGTACGCCTCGGCCGGCAATGGCGGCGCTGCGCACCTCAGTGGCGAGCTGTTCAAGCAGGGCTACGGTGTGTCCATCGTCCACATTCCCTACCGGGGCGGCGCGCCCGCGCTGACCGATCTGGCGGGCGGCCGGGTGGACCTGATGTTCAGCGCGGTCACCGCGTCGGGACCCATGGTCAAGGCCGGCCGGTTGCGCGCGCTGGCCACCGCGTTCGACAGCCGGCTGGATTCGATGCCGGAGGTGCCGACCGTCGCGGAAACCGGCCTCAAGGGCTTCAGCGCCTACGAGTGGAACGCCATCTTCGCGGCTGCAGGGACGCCGGCAGACGTTGTGGGACGCATGGAGGCAGAAATGCGCGACGTGCTGGCCACGCCAGCCATGCGCGAGCGTCTTGCCGCACTCGGCGCACTGCCGGCAGCCGGTGGTGCCAAGGAGCTCGGTGACTTCGTGCGCGCCGAGTCCGCGAAGTGGGCAACCGTGATCCGCAGCTCGCAGATCAAGGTCGACTGACGATTCGGGGGCCGCGCCGGCCCAGCCCGTAGAATCACGAGCGGGTGGCGCGCCGTCATGGCGCACCAGGTACAGCGAATGGTCGGGCCGCCTCGCGGCTTTTTCACGACCTCTCCATCATGACCGCCACCTCGATCCAGTGGATCGCTGCCTTCGTCTTCGCCATCGCACTCATCCACACGTTCGCAGCCAAGCAACTCGAACGGCTTTCCCACCGTTACCCCCGCCACGCGGGCCTGTTCCATCTGCTGGGGGAAGTGGAAGTGGTGTTCGGCTTCTGGGCCATCGTGTTGATGGCAACCATGGCCCTGGTCATCGGCGGCGGCGATGCACTCGCCTATGCCGAATCGCGCAACTACACCGAGCCAATGTTCGTTTTCGTGGTGATGGTGATCGCCGCGTCTCGGCCCGTACTGAGCACGGTGATGTCGATCGTGAACGTCATCGCGGAGCGCGTCCCTGTGCGAACACCGCTGGCCACGGCCTGGCTGGGCCTGGCTGCCGTGCCCTTGCTGGGTTCGCTGATCACCGAGCCGGCCGCGATGACCCTTGCCGCGCTGATGCTGGCGCCGCAGATCTTCCGGCCCAGCGTGCCCGAGGGCGCGAAGTACCTGGCACTGGGCGTGCTGTTCGTGAACATCTCCATCGGTGGAACGCTCACCTCCTACGCGGCGCCGCCAGTCCTCATGGTGGCGGCCACCTGGCAATGGGACAGTGCGTTCATGTTCGCCAACTTCGGATGGAAGGCCGCGCTGGCGGTGGTGGTGAATGCAACGCTGGCCGCCCTGGTGCTCAGGCGCCACCTGGGTCGCGGTCCGCTGGCCAACGACGAATTGCCTGAGGACGTGCGCGTGCCACTTCCGGTGGTCGCCGTGCACCTGGGCCTGCTGGCGGGCGTGGTGCTGGCTGCGCACCACCCGGTGATCTTCCTCGGCTTGTTCCTCATGTTCATGGGCTTCACACAGGCCTACCGCGAGCACCAGAGCCCGCTCATCCTCAAAGAGGCGCTGCTGGTGGCCTTCTTCCTGGCCGGCCTCGTGGTGCTGGGCGGCATGCAGGCCTGGTGGCTGCAACCCATCGTTTCCGGGCTGGAGCCGGTGGCGTTGTTCTTCGGTGCATTGGGTCTCACGGCCATCACCGACAACGCGGCCCTCACCTACCTCGGCTCGCTGATCGATGGCATCTCCGACCCTGCGAAGTACATGCTGGTGGCCGGCGCCGTGGCCGGCGGCGGTCTCACCGTGATCGCCAATGCGCCCAACCCGGCGGGCGTGGCGCTGCTGAAGGTCGGCTTTGCCGACGAGACGGTGAGCGCGGGCGGGTTGCTGCTCGGCGCACTGGGGCCCACGGCCATTGCCGCGGCTGCGTTGCTGCTTCTGTGAGCATCCCCGGAGCTCCGCTCCCGGCCGATGGGCATCAACCCATCGAATGCAAGCCCACCTTGTTGCCTTCGGTGTCGACGAAGTGCGCGAAGAAGCCGAAGCCGTTGCCGATCTCGGTCTTGGGCACCGCGATCTTGCCGCCGGCGCCTTCCACGCGGGCCAGCATCACCGCCAGATCGTCGCCCCCGTTCAGGTAGACCAGGGTGCCTTGCTGGGAGGGCGACATATCTTCGCCATGAACGATGGCACCGCCCACGCCTTGCGGGTCGGACGACAGCATGCCCATCGTGACGGGCCCCATCGACATCGTCTCGACGCGCCGGCCCAGCACCCTTTCATAGAACGCCTGGGCACGCTTGAAATCCAGGACGGGAATCTCGAACCAGTTCAGGGCATGGGTGGGGGGAGCCATAGCTATCTCCTGTTGGAGTTTGGAGTTTGGAGAATTGAATCCGTTCAGGCGGACAGCTTGCCGCGGCGCACGGCTTCACGCAAAACACGATTGACGCGTGTCTGCCATCCGGTTCCACTGGCCTTGATGGCGTCAAGCACGTCGGCATCGACACGCATGGTCATCGGCACCTTTGGATGCACCGCTCTTGGACGACCGGGCCGTCTGAGTGGTTGCATGCGGTCCAGATGGGGTCCCTTGAGCTCGAAGGTATCGGGGTCGGCCGCGATGCCAGCATTGATTGCTGCATCTTCCTTGGCATTGGGAATCACGAGACCCAGTTTATTGGTTCGCTTGGTCATAGATCTGCACCTCTCGCGCGTTGGCTTTGCGCAGACTGATGACGCGCATCACCTCGTCGCGCTGAACAAACACCACCACATAAAGCCGGTTGTCGATCACAGCGAAGCCGATTTCACGCAACTCACCGTAGTCTTTCCGGTCATCCGGGCAGCACAGGACATCACTCCAGTCGATGCGACTTGCGAGTGTGAGCGACACACCATGTTTCTCGATATTGCCGGCGTTCTTGTCGGAATCGAAGCTGATGTTCATGAATTTTTATTGTATGTACAAAAAATAGAATTTGTCTATCTATTTTTGTAAGTACAAAAATAACAGTTCTCAGCGATTCGTCTCAACGGCTTGATTGCGCGCGGATGCGTTTTTCCACATCCTTCAGCAAATCCGATGGCGATACGTCCAGTGCATCGCACAAGCGAAACAAGAGACGAACGCTCGGACTGTTCTTTCCCAGCTCGATGAGCGAGATGTAGTTGCGATCCACGTCTGCGCGAAGCGCGAGCTCGGTCTGGCTCCACTTGCGACGCGTCCGAAGGCTGCGCAGCGCCTGTCCAAAAACTTGATCTGGTTCCACGTTGCTTGCTCTGTTGGGATGAGCAAGCGTGGTGCACGGACCCTTGGATAATTCCGCATATATACTGCAAAATTTCTGGTGTATTCCCTTGATTGACCCGTAAGGAGGCCTGCTTGAAGAAGTCCCCGTTCATCAGCGCATCGACGCGCGACGAAACCCCTCCCCTACACCCCCGCATCTTCATCCTGGCCACGCAAGCCATGAACCAGGCTTCGGCGCTGGCCGTGATGGTGAATACCTATGTGGCGCTGGAAAGGATGATCACGCATCAGCCCTGTGACGGCGCCGAGGACCGTGCGGGTTCCATCGTGCGGGCGGACCTGGGCGCGCTGATGCGGGCACTCAACGGCGAGATGGAACGGCAGGTGGATTCACTGGTGCGCCACACCGGCGCCCTGCATGAGCTGGCGAGCGGCGAAGCGGGTCTTCGATGAAAACCGGGTGACCCGGCACGGACCGGCAGGACGCCTCAGCGCAGGGCCATGGTCTCCGCCTGGGCGGAGATGGCGTTGGCCGACGACCCGCTGCGGGCGCGGATCTCATCGGGCAGCAACAGCATGCCCGAGGTGCGCTGCTGCAGGCGGCGCTGTTCGCCGCGTTCGGTGATGTCGTTGAGGACGGACACGAACCACATCAGCAGCAGCCCGGCCACCGCCGCCGACAGCCAGATCCACATGTGGGAGAAGTAACTCTGCCAAGTGTCGTCTTTGCGGCTGGCCAGGTAGGCGTTCATGCGGTTCATGGCTTGCTCCTCGGGGCGTTGTTGGTCTTGAACGCATGATTCCAGGGAGCGTGCGGCGTGCCTGTCGGTGCACGGCGCCGGGCGGTGTAGGACGATGCTTACGCGTGGTCTCGGTCGAGCAGGCCGGCCTCGACGAAGTGCGTGCGCAGGCCGGCGTTCTTGAACACGCCGCAGCGCTCCAGCACTTGCAGCGTGTTGCCGCAGCGGTGGTGCATGCGCGCGAGCTGGTGGCTTTCGCCAGCCACCTTGGCGAGTACGCGGTCGCTGGCCGCTTCATCCAGGCCGGCCTCACTCAGGATGCGCCGGTGGAACGGCTCGTCCCAGGTGTGGAAGGCGGCCATGATGCGCGGCAGCAATGGGCCGAACCAGGCTTGGCCCGGGGCATCGATCTGCGGCCAGATCAGCGAGAACAGGTGGCCGAAGTACCGGGCGTGCACCCATTCGTCTTCCAGGTGCGCAAGCAGCATGCGCTGAATGGCGGAGTGCGCGGAACTGCGCATGACCTCGACGAGCGCCTGGGTGATCATGGTCTCGCCAACGAAGCCGACCATGAACCAGGTCAGATCGCGCCGCTGCGCTGAGGCTTCAGACACCAGCGCCTCGATGGCGGCGATCTTCGGGTTCGGTCCGTCAAGGGCCCGGAGCCCGAAGACCTCGCGGATCGCACGGCTCGCCTGCGCCGTGAACCAGGCGTGGTAGCCCTCGTCGGTGTAGAGCTTCAAGGCATCGAGCGCGAGCGCCTCGGGCAGGTAGGCTCGCAAGCGCCCTTCTGCAATCACCTGGGCCGCCGGGTTGACGATGCGGTGCTCGGAGAGCGCCATGTCGTCGAGGAAATGCACCAGCCGCTCGGCATACAGCCGGTTCCTGCCGGCCACGCCGAGCGGGCGCAGGGCCGGGTGCGACATGAACTCGTCCGTGTGGCCGAACACGAACCACTGCACACCGCTCAGTTCGCCCGCACCGCCACTCAGGTTGAAGTCGGTCAACGACGGCTTGGCGCGCACCGAGGCGGTATCTATCCAGCCTTCGAAGGGCGACTCGGCTTCCTTTCTGGAGCGCATGGGGGTTCATCCGTATGGAGTGGGATCGTGGGCGAGTATGTCAAGAAAACCGGGAGATATTCCCGCAAAACTGCCACATGCCCCTTCGGGCAGTGCCCAAACGTGCAGGCTGCGGTCAGAATCGGTGCGCCCATGAACCTCCTCCTGATCGATGACCACCCGATGTTCGGCGTCGGGTTCGTTCACGCCCTCACGCACCTGCGCTCGGGCATCGACGCCCGATCGGTGCTGCACCTGGAACAGGGACTGGAGCTGGCGCGGAACTGGCCCGCGCTGGACGTGGTGCTGATCGACTACCGCCTGGCCGGCGACGACGGCCTGGCCGGCTTGCGGCGCTTCGGCGCGCAGCATCCGCTGGTGGCCCGGCTGCTGATCTCGGGCCAGGAAGACCAGGCCCTGATGGCGCAGGCGCGTGCGGCCGGCGCGGCGGGCTTCCTGGGCAAGTCGCTGCCCATCGCGGACATCCTGGCGGCGCTGGAAAAAGTGGTGGCCGGTGGTGAACATTTCCCGCCGCCCGGCGTGTCGACCGGCAAGACGGCAGGCCAGAGCCCCACGGCGCGCCAGCTCGAGGTGCTGTTGCTGATTGCGCGCGGCCAGCAGAACAAGCAGATCGCCCACGAACTGGGCATTGCCGAGCGCACCGTGAAGCTGCACGTGACGGCGCTGCTGGACGCGCTAGGGGCGCGCAACCGCACCCACCTGCTGGTGCTGGCGCGCGAATCGGGCCTGGTCTGAATGGACGGCCCGCGCAGCGCTCCTGTCCCTTCCGCGCTGGAGATCGACCAGATCGACCGGCTGGTGCGCACCACCCCGGCGGCCTGGACGCTCAGCACGCTGGGCGCGCTGATCTGCTACTTCCAGTTCGCCTGGTCGCACCCCGGTTCCAGCCTCGACTGGTGGCTGGGCACCTTCTGCGCGATCGCCACGCTGCGGTTGCTCACGGCCGTGCTCCTGTACCGCACGCCGCGTTCGATGACCCTCATCCGCTGGTGGCTGGCCAGCACGCTTCTGCATGCGGCCCAGTGGGGGCTGCTCAGCGTGGTGCTGCTCGTGCCCGGCAGCCCGCAGGCGGAATCGGTCCTGCACATCACGCTGGTGGCCATCGCCATGGGGGGCTCGGTGCGCCTGCCCGGTTTTCGCCTCACGCTGATCGCGCACGTGGGCCTGGTGCTGGGCCCCTTGATCCTGCGCGACCTGTGGACCGGCAGCGCGCACCACGCACTGCTCGCGTTCCTGGTCTTTCTCATCGGCATCTACGCACTGGTCAGCGGACGCAACCAGTCGGTGGCCCTGCGCGAGATTCACGTCCAGCGCCAGCGCAACGAGGAACTGATCGTGGCACTGCAACGGGAGAACGAACGCAGTGAGACCGCGCGCAGCGCCGCCGAAGAAGCGAACGCGTCGCGCACCCGTTTCTTCGCCGCGGCCAACCACGACCTGCGCCAGCCCCTGAACGCCATGCGCCTGCTGTCGCAGACGCTGGTGGAGCGAGGTCACCAGGTCGACGTGCCTGCGGTGTCGGGCCATCTCGTCGAATGCGTGGAGGGCATGGCGCAGGTGATCGACGACCTGCTGGAGATCACCCGGCTCGATGTGGGCAACGTGGTGCCGCAGTGGTCCGATTTCTGGCTCGACGAACTGGTCCGCGAATGTTGCCGGCCGCAAGAGCCGCTGGCACTGGTCAAGGGACTGCGGCTGGAGATCGACGTGCCGCGGATGGCCGTGCACAACGATCGCGCACTGCTCGCGCGCGTGCTGAGCAACCTGATCTCCAACGCGATCCGCTACACCGAGCAAGGCTCGGTGCGTGTCACCTGTGCCTTGTCGAGCGACGAGGGCCACGCGTGGCTCGACGTGGAAGACACGGGCATCGGCATCGACGAGGAGGACCTGCCGCGCATCTTCGAGGAGTTCTACCAGGTGGGCAACCCGGCGCGGGACCGCCACCTGGGCCTGGGGCTCGGACTGGCCACGGTCAAGCGCCTGAGCGACCTGCTCTCGATGGATGTGTCGGTGCTGCGGTCGGCCCCCGGAAAAGGCAGTGTGTTCTCCTTGAAGTTGCAGCGCGTGGCGATGGACGAGACCGCGTCGATCCCACTGCCCGGCGCTGAGCCGCACGCCGCCCCTGCCCTGCTTTCCGGCCGCCGCGTGCTCGTGATCGAGGACGACGCCAATTCACGCACCGCACTGGCGGGGCTGCTGCGTTCATGGGGTTGCGAGGTGCTGGCCACGGCGGATGCGGCCGCCAGCGTGGAGACATTGCGCGCCGGCTTCATGCCCGAGGCACTGGTGGTGGACTTGCGCCTGCCCGATGGCGCCAGCGGCATCGACGCCCTGCGGGACGTGCGCGCGCTGCTGGGTGACGAGGTGCCCGCCGTGATGGTGACGGGCGACGCCGGCAGCGCCCACATGCGGCTGGCGCAGGATGCCGGGCTCACGGTGATGGTCAAGCCCGTGCGGCCGGTGCAGTTGCGCGCGTTCCTCGGGCAGGTGTTTGCCAGGGAACACGCGCCACCGGCGGCCTGATCGCCTCAGCGCAGCAGCGGGTTGCCCGCAGGCGGCGCGCCCTTGCGGTTGCAGATGGCCTCCGACACCGAGCGCCCCAGCACGCTGATGGATCCCCCGACGAAGCAGTTGAATTCCTGGCCGGTCCTGGTGCGCACGGCGTAGCGGGTGGTGGTGCCGTCGTTGACGCGGTTGCTCACGGTGAAGGCGCTTTTGTCGAGGCTGAGTGCAAAGGCGGTGCGCTCGACGATGGCCTCGTCGGTCACGGCAACAGATGCGCAACCGGCGGCGAGCAGCGCGGCAAGGGCGGGGACCCAGAGTCTGGGTGATGGCATGGATTCTCCTGACATGGAAAGGGTGTGGCTCGCGCCCTGAGAGACCAGGCCGCGAGGCGACAGCAACTGCCGCGAATCCATCCTAGGCAGGACCTCCGCGCAGCGGAACTGCACCTTCGGGCAGGTGATGCGGGTGCGCATCGCCTTGCCCGATGGTGCTATGGAGCCGAGTGGTGTTCGTTCCTAGCATCCGCCCCTTGTACAACCCAGGAGCAGATGAATGAAATTGCAAGGAACGATCGGACGCATGTCCGTGCTGGTGTCGCTGGCGGCCGTGTTGTCGGCCTGCGGAGGCACCGGCGGTGATGGCACGGCCCCCGTCCCGGGCAGCAGCAGGCTCGACGTGACCGTGGTCGGCAGCGGCGCCGTGAGTTCACTACCTGCCGGCCTGGATTGCAGCAACGCCTGCGCGGCGCCCTTCGTCACCGGCAGCACGGTGACGCTCACGGCCACGCCCGCCGCCGGCCAGCAACTGGCCAGCTGGGGCGGCGCCTGCAGTGGCACTGCCCTCACCTGCACGGTGACGATGACGCAGGCGCGCTCGGCCACCGCCACCTTCGTGGCCACCACCGCCAGCCGCTTCGGCCTTTCGGTCACGCGCAGCGGCAGCGGCGGCGTCACGTCGGCGCCCTCGGGCATCGACTGCGGCAGCACCTGCGAAGCGCAGTTCGCGGCTGGCACGCTGGTCACGCTGACGGCCACACCGGCGGCGGGCCAGGTGTTCGACGGCTGGAGCGGCGCATGCCGCAGCCAGGCCCTGACCTGCGATGTGACGATGAGCGCCGCGCGCGCCGTGGCGGCCGCGTTCCGGGCCGCATCCACCCAGGGCAGCTGGGGTGAACTGGTGCGCCTGGCCGGTGCCGGAGCGGCAACGCCGCTGGTGGCGATCGACGACGCCGGCCGCGCCACCGCGGTGTGGCGCCAGCTCGATGCGGGCACGACCCAGCACCACGTGTGGAGCAGCCGCGCTCCGGCAGGCGGGGCCTGGTCCGCACCGGAGCGGCTGGAGTCCAACACCGGCAACGTGAGCGAACTGCGGTTGTCGGTGGACGCCACCAGCGGACGCGGCATGGTGGCCTGGATCCAGACCGGACCGACCGTGGACCTGCACGCACGGCCCCTGGACCCGGCCACCGGCTGGGGCCCCGCCGCGCTGGTGGAGAGCAGCGCCGGCCAGGTGGGCGTGAGCAGCATCGGCATGGACGGCAATGGCAATGCGGTGGCGGTGTGGTCGCAGATCGGACCGGCGACCCGCTTCAGCATCTATGCCAACCAGTACTCGCCCGGTGGTGGCTGGGGTTCGCCGCAGTTGATCGAGACCAACGAGGTGGTGGGCAGCGTGGACGGCGATCCCGTGGTGACCGTGACGCCCACCGGCGATGCGCTGACGGTGTGGAAGCGCTCCGGCGGCGGTGGTGACCTGTGGGGCAACCGGTACACCCAGGGCGCGGGCTGGGGCACGGCCACGCGCCTGGTGGCCGACGCCGGCGCCAACCAGACGATCGGCCGGCACGACCTCGCGATCGACGCCAGCGGCCATGGCATGTTGGTCTGGGGCCAGCTCGACATCGCCGGCGGCACGGGCAACAACGCCATCTGGTTCAAGCGCTTCACCGCCGGCGCCTGGCTGCCGGACGTGACCGCCGTGGCGGCCGCCACCACCAACACGCAAGGCTTCGTCAGCACACCGGTGCTGCACATGAACGCGGGCGGTGCGGCGGTGGTGGCCTGGGGCGACGTCGATCACTCGATGCGCGTCGCTTCGGCCACGCCGCAGGCGGTGGCCTTCGGCAGCCCGACCACGCTGCGCAACGCGGGCAGCGGCCCGTGGGACAGCCTGCCCGTGATCGGCATGGACGACGCGGGGGGCGCGATGGTGGCCTGGGTCGAGCCGGTGGGCAGCAACGTGACGGTGTCGCGCCTGACACCAGCCAGCGGCTGGTCGGCCCCGGAAGTGATCGAGACCTACGCGGACCCTTCGTACACGCCTTCGCTGGCCATGAACCGCAGCGGCAACGCGGTGCTGGGCTGGGGTCAGTTCTTCCCGGACACGGGCACCCAGATCGTGGTGCGGCGCTGGAACTCGGGTCGCTGACCGGGCCCTCAGGCCGTGGCGGATTCCACCGGCTTCGAGGACGAAGCCGGGTCCGCCTTCTGCACCGCCTTGAGCGCCTTCTTCACCACGCCCTGCGCGTCGATCGGGCGCAGCAGGCGGTTGGCGATCAGGCGCTCGCAACTCCGTTTGGTCATGGAGTGCGGGCGACCGCCGCGGCTGACGAACATGAACAGCGTGCCCTTGCTGCTGGCCCAGATGAGCTGGGCGCGCAGCCATTCGCGGCGCGAGAACAGGTCGACCCAGTCGCCCTCGCGCAGGCCCGACAGGATGGCGGCGGCATTGAGGTCGACGCTTTCCTGTTCGCTCAGCCCGATCACGTCGGCTTCGGCATCCGCATCGAGCCCGCTGTCGGCGGCCACGGCGGGTGCCGGAGCCACCAGTTCGTCGTAGTCGGTCGGCAGCGTGTCTTCGAAACCCGCGGCTTCCAGCTCGCGCTGGCCCAGCCAGGGCTGCGCCTTGGGTTTGGGTTTGCGCTGCTCGGGCGTGGCGGGCAGGGTTTCGTCGAGCTCCATCGACATGGAACTGGGGATCTCGGAAGCAGCGGCCTCCAGCGGGACCGGATCGGAGTTGTTCGCGTCGTTGCGGATGCGCGCGCGGCGCAGGCCCAGCACCGGCTGGTGCAGGCGCATCAGGGCATCGAAGAACGGCTTGGTTTCCTCGCGTGTTTTGCCCAGCATCTCCAGGCCCGCATGCAGCTTGGCCAGCATGCCGGGGATGAGGGCGAACAGTTCCTTCGGCCGTTTGAGCGTGACTTCCTTCTTCACGCTCCACAGCAGGTTGGAGACCGTCTTGCGGTAGCCGCCGGGATCGGCCTGGGATTCGGTGTCGCCGAGTTGGGCGGAGGCGATCACGAGCGCCCACGGGCCATAGAGGAAGTCCAGGATGACACCCGGGGCGTTGTCCACATCGGGGCGCTGGCTGAGGTCCCAGGCGATCTGGTCGGCCAGGGCCTGGCGTTGCTCGGCGTACCGGATGGACTGCAGGCCCGGGTCCTGCACCAGCAGTTCCTGGCGGTCTTCCTCTTCCCAGATCGCCTTGAGGCGGCTGAGCACCTGCGCGAACGGTTCGGGCTCGCTGCTGCCGTTGGCGTTGAGGTCGTTGAAGGCTTTCTGCACCGGCAGGAAGAAGCCTTCGAACTCGCTGGAGAACTCGTCGTTGTATTTGAAGCTGCGCTGCGCCACGCCTTCGAGCAGGCGGCGGCCAGGGTGGTTGTCTTCGTTGAAGAAGCGCGGGTTGCCCAGCGCCAGGCGCAGCAGCGCCGGTTCGAGCGCCACCACGGCTTCGCGCACCGGGGCGAGCAGCAGCGGGTCGCTGGCCACCTGCGCAACCAGGGTGCGCACCAGGTCCAGGCCCACCGCCTGGGCCACGCGCTGCGCCTTCTGCTTGAGGTGCATGAGCACGCGAGCGCGCTCGTGGGCGGCGGCAAACTCGCCCCAGGCCTTGCGGCTGAGCTGGCTGCCGGTGCCCACCTCGCGCGCGGGCCGGTCCACCACCGGCAGGTCGCGGTAGCGGGTGCTCTGCTCCAGGATCATCGACTCGTCGAGCACCGGGATGGCGGCGAACGCTTCGATGGCGGCGAGCTCCTCGCTCACCTGGTCGTAGTAGTCGTGGGTCAGCGCCTGGTCGAAATGGCTGCCGCCCTGGCTGAGGAAGTCGTGGAACACCTCGTGGTCGACGCTGCTGCGCAGGCGGGCGAGTTCGGGCATGGCCGGCAGGCTCTCGGCCATCGCCCACGAGGGCCGATTCGGCAGGCTGACCGGACCACTGAGGTCTTCCCAGTGGCTGGTGCCCGCACCGCCGGAATGGCCGCCCAGTTCAGCAGCGCGGCTGGAGAGGCTGCCCGATCGGGTGGACAGGCCTCCCGAGCGGGTGGAGTGCCCGCCCTCGGTGGCCAGGCGCACGCGGTAGCCCGCCTCGCGCACGTTGGCGCGCTGCAGTATGAGCGCCACGCGCTCGTAGAGCTTCTGCAGCTCGCGCCCCAGCGGCTCGCCCATGTGGCGCAGCCACAGGCCCCGCATCTGCGGGTCCTGCTCCACCGTGGCCATGGTCTCGCGCAGCGCGCGCACGAAGACCGAGGGGCGCATGGGATTGCGTTCGGGCTGCACCGTGGGCAGGTTGAGCACCGAGCTCATCAGGGCGTCGAGCACGGTGAGCTGTTGCTCCACCGCAGGCAGCAGGCTGTGCACCAGGCGCGCGGATTCGAGCGATTCGTTGACCGCCTCCTCCTCCACCAGCGAAAGCAGCGAGGACTCGCCCAGCAGGGCCGGGCGCGAGGTGTTCATCTCCGGCGAGGACTCGAGCGCCTCGTGCAGGTTCTGCGGAAAGGAGGCGCCCCAGTGGATCTTGTTCTGCAGCAGACCCCACCAGGCCAGGGCCAGCCGGTCGCGCTGCTTGACCTCCCCCGAGGTCTTCTCGGCCGCCTGCAGGCTGGCAATGGCCGAGTCAACGCAGCGCGCGATCAATTCTGAAGCGCTGTTGCGTGCTTCCTGGAAGCATTGCTGCAGCAATCGGGAGGGCACCGTCATGGACTCTGTCTGCGGTGGTCTGCCGCGGGGATGGGGAAAGGGTCGAGCGTATGTTTATACCTGTTACATCGGCAACAGACATGACCATCTGGAGTGCCACCATCACCGGAGGTCGCACGGCAGCCACCGCTGCGCGGATCGCTCCTCCGATATGCAGAAGAAAGACTTCAGGCGCTGGCGGCCGGCACCAGCACGGTGCGCCGCACGCGGCGCACGTTGAACGCACTGGCGATCATCACCAGTTGCACCAGCGCCAGGCCCAGCAGCACGCCACGGAACTGGCCGTGGTCCATGAGCAGGCCGAAGATCAGCGGCGCGATGGCCTGGCCGATGTCCAGGCCGGAATACACCACGCCATACACGCGCCCGGTGGCGTTCTCGGGGGTGGACTTCTTCACCAGCAGGTCGCGCGAGGGCCCCGCGATGCCGGAGGTGAAACCCATGACGCCGAACAGCACCGGCACCGCCAGCGCCGGCACATGGCCCAGTGCCAGCAGCAGCGCCACGCTGGCCGCGAGCCCGAAGCCCACGGCCACCACGCGCTCGCAGCGCGCCGGGTCGGAAGCCAGGAAGCCGCCCAGCACCATCCCGCCGGCCGCGCAGATCATGTAGGCCGTGAGGCACACCGCCACCAGCGCCAGCGGCACGCTGTGCAACTGGCCCGCCGCCACCGGCGCGAACGCCTGCACCGCGCTGAGCGCCATGGCGTAGAAAAAGAAGAAGCCGAAGCACATCCACACCGCCGGAATGCGCAGGAAGGCCATGGGATTCTCGACCGGCGCCGCGCTGGCGCCCTGCACCGGCTTGGGCGCGGCGGGCAGGCTGAGCCGCTCGCGGTGGAACCACAGCACCGCCAGCACCACGAAGGCCAACACCCCGGCGCTGGCCAGCGCCACGCGCCAGGAAAACGCGAAGGCGATCGGCACCATCATGGCCGGCGCCAGCGCCCAGCCGAGGCTGCCGGTGATGCCGTGCACGCTGTAGGCGTGACCGAGCCGCGGCGCGCTCACCTTGCGGTTGAGCAAGGTGTAGTCCACCGGGTGGAACACGCCGTTGCCCAGGCCGGCCACGATGGCGAAGAAGGCCAGCATGCCGTAGCTGGTGCTGGCCGCGAAGCCGAACGCCGCCAGGCCCAGCAGCGTGAGGCCGGCGAACAGCACCGGGCGCGGACCGAAGCGGTCCACCACGAAACCCGAAGTCGCCTGCACCGCGCAGGAAGTGACGAAGAACACCGTCATCAGGAAGCCCAGCTCGGCGTAGCTGGCGTTGAACGCGTCCTTGAGCCAGGGGAACAGCGGCGCCAGCAGGAGCTGGCTGAAATGGCTGATCAGGTGGGCCAGGCCGACCAGGCCGATCAGGCTGGCGTCCTGCCGGAAGGCCACGGCGGGCAAGGGATGGGCGGTGCTTGAGGAAGTCATGGGCCGATCGTAGACTCAAGCGGCCCTGCTGGATCGCGATGATCTGACACCTTTCCCCGAAAACCCGCCAACCCGCCACCATGCCGCGCAAGCGCCCCCTGCACCCGGCCCCGCTGGAAGACGTCGATCCGTTCACGCCGGATCTCGCGCGCCCGGTGCGCGTGCGCGCCCGCGCCCTCTCCGCCGACACCCACTTCGAGCCCCACAGCCACGCCTGGGGCCAACTGGCCTACTGCGCCACCGGCATCGTGCAGGTGATGACGGTGCCGGAAGACCCCGGCCTGCAGGCCATCACCTACATCGTGCCGCCCTCACGCGCGGTTTGGATCGCGCCCGGCATGCGCCACGCCGTCACGGTGCGCGAAGCCGCCGAGCTGCGCACGCTCTACATCCACGCCGACGCCACCCCGACGGGCTGGCACGACTGCCGCATGATCGTGGTCTCGTCGCTGCTGCGCGAACTGATCCAGGCCATGGACGCCGCCACCCGACGCGCCGCCGAGCCCGCGCGCGACCGGCTTCTGGCCACCCTGGTGCTGGACGAACTGGCCCACGCCGACACGCAACCCCTGGGGGTGCCGCTGCCGCGCGACAAGCGCCTGCGCGCGCTCTGCGAAGCGGTGCTGAACGCGCCCGGCGAACGCGCCACGCTGGCCGAATGGGCGGCCGACACGGGTGCGAGCGAGCGCACGGTGGCGCGCCTGTTCCGCGACGAACTGGGCACCACCTACCAGCGCTGGCGGCAGCAGGCGGTGATCGCGCACGCCCTGCCCTTGCTGGCGCGCGGCGTGCCGATCGGCCAGGTGGCGGCGGCCACCGGCTACGCCAGCGACAGCGCGTTCAGTGCGATGTTCAAGGCCGCCATGGGACACGCCCCCACGCGATGGAGCTCGCAGGCCTGAGCACCTTGCGGGCGAAGCCCCAACGGAGCGGTGCGGCACGCTCATTGCTATGACCCCACCGCAGGCGCAGGCACCGCGCGCAGTCAACACCCCGTCACATCCAGCAGGGAAGCTTGCCGACCTGCACTGCAGAGTGCCGCAACCAGATTCCAGGGAAAAAATGATGAGCGATACACAGCGGTATGCCAAGACCCCCCGCGCCTGGGAGGCCCTGGCCAGACCCGATCTCGTGGGCCGGCGCGCCCACACCTTGCTGCTCATGGCCAACGGCCGGCGCAGCGTTCAAGCGCTGTCGCGCCTGCTCGGCGAGGACATCGCCGAACTCGCCCAAAACCTGCAGCAGCGCGGGCTGCTGCAGGACCTGGACATCGCGTTCATGGACGAAGTGGAAGAAGACTCCGTGGCCCGGGCCTGAGCAGCTTCAACCGGGTGTCCTGCCTGCCGAGTTCGAGCTGGTGGGACTGCTGGGGGATGAGCTGGTGCCAGCGTTGGTGTTGGTGCTGAAGCCCGAGGCGCGGTCTGAGGATTGGTGTCTCTTCAGATAGTCGGTGTAGTGCCCGGTCCCTGCCCCCGGTGCCTGGCTGGTCGCCGGCGACGGGGCCGGTGCCGCGGGACCTGCCAGCTCCGCAGGACTGGCCGAACGTGGACTGCCCCCGCCTGTCCGTGATGGCGATTGGGAAGGATCCAGCAAAGCATCAGCGATGCCCAGAAAGTAATCGGCAGGTGGATCCGCGGCCGGCCCTGCCCCAATGGCACGCTCCACGCTTGCCCAGCGACGAGCCTGCCGGTCGAGGGGCACCCACGTGGGGTCGTCAACCAACGGACCTGTGGCTTCCGTGGTCAACAACGACGTGGCGGAGTCTCCGAGTGTTCCGAGTCCAGCTTCGACGGCATGGGGCCCTGTGGGGTCCACGCGAGGTGAGGCAAACGTTCCTGTGGACATCACCATGCGGGCGTCCGGAATGTCCAGCGCCAACAGCTGGCTGGTGAGATCAAAGCTGGGGGCCTGCGGCCCTCTTTGTGGCTCGCTCGAGCCTGCGGCTGGGCGAATGGGAGATCCTGGAGCAGCGGCAGGTGGCACGAGGTGAGCTTGCAACAACTGGTCGACGAACTCCGCATCTGCCTGCGGCTGCCGGATTTCCACCGTGGCGAACTGAGGAAATAGGCGAGGAGCATCTGCTGTGCTCGACCGCTCATCGGCAAGGCCCTCCGCAGCCTGGGGAGGGAGGTTTGCGGGGACGGCGGGAGGTACCAGTGAAGACAACCCGGCACGCAACGCATGCACCGCCTGCCGGGCGGCACCTGCGGGCCTCTGCGGCCCTCCAGTGGGCGGGAAAGAGTCCGCAGGACGATGGGAGGGGGTTGCGGGGTCCTGGTCATTTGTCATGCGCACTCCTGAAAAGCGATGCCTTGAAAGGCCGCCACCTTAGTTCAAGCCTGCCTGTTCGGTGGGGCCTTGCACCATCGGGCCTGTGACCGCAACGATCCGGCCGCTCAGACCCACAAGTTCAACTCAGACCGGGTCCGCCGGAGCCCGCAGCCGGATTGGTCTTCGCAGGAACAGGTGCCGCAGCGGGACTGGCAGCGGGCTGAACGGCCTGTGCCAGCACGGTGCTGTAGTGCGCAGAAGACTGACTTGCGCCCGGAGCCGGCGGCGTCTTCTCGTCGGGCGATCTGGAACTGACATCCACAGGCGGCGGACGTCTGGGCACAAACGGTGCCACGGGCTCCGGCGACAGCGACCTCACAACAAGTTCAGGAGCTGCATCCGCCATGGCCGCTTTCATCGGGTCGACGACCAGGCGATCCACTTCTGATGAATCTCTTGGCGAGGGCGTCAACGAAGCGTCGTCGCCGAAGGGGCGGGGCGCAGCGGCGGCGGCACGTGGGCGCATGGCATCGAGGTCTCTGAACGACCTTTCCATGGTGGGCCTTCGTCCCCCGGGGTGGTAGAACGCCGCAGGTGCGGATGGTGTGTCCGCGGCCATGCTCGATGCGTCGGCCAGCCAGGACGTGTCCGTGGATGCGGCCGCAGGCGAGTGGTCCGTGGCAGCGGCGGGACCGCTCGACACAGCCGTGGCGTCGGACGGCCGTGGTGGAGGCTCCTCATAGAGTTCATCTCCGATCTGTTCCAGGGTGGTGGTGCCTCCGCGCCGCTTCCATGCCAGGATGCCGGGCGCTCCTCCGACCACGGCGTCGGGCTGGGCGGGGGCGGCGGGCCCGGGCAATGCAGGGGGGTCGTGGGGTTCGAGCATGTGGTCTCCCATCGAAGGCGGGTGCCTTACGGAGCCGCCACCCTAGTTCGATTGGGCTCTACCGAAGCGGGCGGACACCGCCCCACAGCCTGGAGGAACGACTCCACCGCTTCGGCACACGAAGCGGATGGACGGGCGCTCAGAGCCAGCGCTTGAGCAGCCCCATCACGCGATCGAAGCGCGCGCCATACGGTGGGTAGAACAGGTGGCCCATGCCCCAGCGCGACTGCACCAGCACCGGCTTTTGCTGGGTGAAGCGCAGGAAGCCGAATTCACCGTGGTACGAGCCCCAGCCGCTCTCGCCGACACCGCCAAAGGGCAAGCCTTCATGGGCGATGTGCATCAGCGTGTCGTTGACCGTGACGCCGCCACTGACCGTGCTGCTCAGCAGCCGGTCGCGGGCCGCGGTGTCGCTGCCGAACCAGTACAGCGCCAGCGGGCGCGGGCGGGCGTTGATGAAGGCGATGGCGTCGTCCAGGCGGTCGTAGGGCAATACGGGCAGGATGGGGCCGAAGAGTTCTTCCTTCATCAGGCGCAGATCGGGCGCGGGATCGAACACCAGCGCAGGGTTCATCTGGCGGGTGAGCGCGCCCGCCGTGGTGGCGGGCACCAGGTCGACCACGCGCGCGCCCCGGGCGCGGGCTTCGTCGAGCAAGGCGGTGAGCCGGGCCAGGTGGCGGTCACTGACGATGGCGGCGTAGTCGGGGTTGCCGGCGAAGGTGGGAAAGAGCTTCGCCACGGCGGCCTTGTAGGCCTGCTCGAACGCGGCTTCCTGGCCGCGCGGCAGCAGCACGTAGTCGGGGGCGATGCAGGTCTGGCCGGCGTTGAGCAGCTTGCCGTGCGCGATCTTGATGGCGGCGTCGTCCAGGTTGCAGGAGGCGTCCACCACGCAGGGCGACTTGCCACCCAGTTCCAGCGTGGTCGGCGTGAGGTTGGCGGCCGCGGCAGCGGCGACCATGCGGCCGACGGCGGTGGAGCCGGTGAAGAACAGGTGATCGAAAGGCAGGGCGGAGAACGCCTGGGCCACGTCGGCACCGCCGAGCACGACGCTGAACTCCTCGGCGGCGAAGGCCTGCTGCACCAGCGAGGCCATGAGGGCCGAGGCGTGCGGCGTGAGTTCGCTGGGTTTGAGCATCACGCGGTTGCCGGCGGCCAGCGCCGTGGCAGCCGGGCCGAGGTTGAGCTGCAGCGGGTAGTTCCAGGGGCCGATGACGCCGACCACGCCCAGCGGCTGCCGCTGGATGTGGGCGCTGGCGGGCAGCAGGTACAGGGGGGTGGGCACGCGGCGCGGCTTCATCCAGCGCGGCAGTTCCTTCTGAAGCTGGCCGATGGCGGCGCGCAGCACGAACAGGTCGGCCACTTCGGTGAGGGGCCGCGAGCGCACGCCGAAATCGGCCTCCACCGCGTCCGACAGCGCCACCGCATGGGTTTCGAGCAGGGATCGGAGACGCCCCAGGCGGTCGCGCCGCAGCGACAGCGGCACGTCGATCTGCGCACGGCTGGCGTTGTACTGCGCGTCGAACAGCGCCTGCAGGGGGATGGTGGGGGGGATCTGCGTCATGGGGGGCATGATAGGCCGCAGGCCCCCCGGTGGGTAGAGCCGGGACCCCATCCCGCGATGGATGGAAACCCGGCCCGCCCGATCAGGCTTCGGCCACGGCGTCGCCGAACTGGAACACACCCGGATCGCGCACCGGATCCACCTCGACCGGGATCACCGATTTCGGCGGGTAACGCCCTTCCAGCAGGTACTTCGAGAGCGGGTTCTCGATGCGCTGCTGGATGGCGCGCTTGAGCGGCCGGGCGCCGAACACCGGGTCGAAACCGACCTTGGCCAGCTCGGCCAGCGCGGCAGGCGACACCTGCAGGTGCAGGTCCATCTTCGCCAGGCGCGCTTCCAGCACCTTGAGTTGGATCGCGGCGATCGACTCGATGTGCTGCGCGTCAAGCGCGTGGAACACCACCGTTTCGTCGATACGGTTCAGGAACTCGGGCCGGAAGTGGTTCTTGAGTTCGTCCCACACGGCTTCCTTCACCTCCTCGTACGGCGAGCCCGCCATGGCCTGGATCATGGGCGAGCCGATGTTGCTCGTCATGACGATCACGGTGTTCTTGAAGTCCACGGTGCGGCCCTGGCCGTCGGTGAGGCGGC
>VFQP010001750.1_pt1 | contig 27123 bp, 44 predicted proteins | sample 3512351 | NCBI WGS metagenome assembly VFQP01 (sample SAMN10412372, study PRJNA504923) | tailings metagenome | isolation source: Relicate 1 Philex TSF1 revegetated site | place: Philippines: Tuba, Benguet | collected 2017-08-29
TGTGTGTGTGTGTGTGTGTGTGTGTGTGTGTGTGTGTGTGTGTGTGTGTGTGTGTACGAATATGTATGTATTTGTGTATGTATGAATATATGTGTGTGTATGACAATATATACTAAGAAAAAGAGGGAAGAATATCAGAGGAGGGTCCGTGTAAAAACAAACAACATTGACCTCATCATACAACCATCCACACCCACACCCACATTCCTGCCACCCTCCCCATCCCCCCCCCCCCTTCCCCAGGCACTCACAGCGGCACACCTCCACACCACCAACCACGAGCAACAACTCCACACTGCACATGAACAAATAGACACACTCAAAATGCAGTTGGAAACAGCCACTGCCAGTAGAGCAGCTACCCTGGAGCAGCTGGCTGAGGTACAACGGCAGGAGGGGGTGGTGAGGGAGGAGTTGGAGGGTGTGAGGAGGGACCTGGAGGCAAGAGGGGTTGAGGTGGAGGAGGCACAAGCCGCACTGGGGGTATGTAGATTGGAAAGGGGGGGGGTTGTATTGGGTGTGTACTGGATGTGTAGGGTACACAGCTGTATGGTTTCTTTCTATCACCATCATTTGTGTGTGTACTATGATCACCATCATTTGTGTTTGTACTATGATCACCATCATGTGTACACCATGACTCATACACCATGACTCATCACACCATACTCGTCACACCATACTCGTCACACCATACCCATCACAATATGCTCATCACAATATGCTCATCACAATATACCCATACAATATACCCATACAATATACCCATCAAGGCGCCACCAATCACACAGCATGCACAGCAGCAGGGGGATGCCGCACAAGAGGAACTCCGATGTCTGACTGATGACCTCGCACTGCTGTTGAGAGAACACCAAGCAGTGCGTGTGGGGGTGTGGGGGTGTGGGGGTGTGGGCTGTGTAGGGTGTTGATGTTGATCTTGTTGTGGTGTAGGTTGGGTGTTGTTGTGTGCTGTGTAGGGTGTTGTTGTGTGTTGTGGCAAGTACTTGTGTTACAATGCTGTTATGTTACAATGCTGTTATGTTACAATGCTGTTATGTTACATGCTGTTTTTGTGACAGTACACATAACCCCCCCACCATATAGTAGACCACACATCATACCCATGACCACACCATATGCACACCACTCCTCCCATTATCCCCTCTCCCCTCTTGTTTCATACCCACATACACTCACCAAACTGAAAACACACATACACTCACCCACATGCACTCACCCACATACACCCCCCCCCCCCCCCTATATGTATCCCTCATCACAGGCACGGCAAGCACTTGTGGAAAAACAACAGCAATGCATAGACCTACAAAAGCAGGTGGATGTCATGGCGGCACGTGTGGAGGAAGCTTCCACAGCAGCTACCCAAGCAGCAGAGGATGCCAAGCATGCACAGCAACAACAAGAGGTAGGTGGTGTGTGGGTATGTGGATGTGGGTGTGGATATGGGTGTGGGTATAGGGGTGTGTGTGTGTGTGGACAAGTATGGGGACATCAATGCACACGCACACAATCACACATAAAATACACACACACACACAATCACGCACACACTCACCATATCACACCCAATAACATCCACCCCCGCCACACATCCCCCCCCCCAAGGCCCTCGCCGACGAGCTCCGCACACTCCAGTGCACCCTTTCCTCCCACCAACGGGACGCTGCAGCCACCACAGCCCAACTGGCGGTGGCCCTTGACACCCAAGGTACCCTGGAGCACCAGCACGCCCTGGCCACACAGCAGCTCGAGCAGCACGTGCAGATGCTGGGGGCGGGGGAGAAGCGCATACAGGGGTTGAGTCAAGAGGTGCAGCGGCTGGAAAAGGAAAATGAGGCAATGGTGGGGGAGCATCAGGCACTATTGGAGCAGCTGCACATGGCACACAAGGTATGTTGGGGGATGTCTTGGTTGGGGGATGTAGGGGGATGTGATGGTGGGGGTGGGTGGGGTGTGGATGTGTATCGGGAGTCTATGGGGTGGATGTGTATCGGGAGTGTATGGGGTGGATGTGTATCGGGAGTGTATGGTATATGGGGAGTGTGTGGTGTGTATAGACAATACACATCATCATATGTAACATGCATGGTGTCTGTGTATAATAGGTGCGCTATGAGTTGGAGCGTGTACGTGAGGGGTTGCAGTCAGACATACAAGCACTGCAGCTGCAATTGACAGACGCAGACAATAAATACAAGGTATTTTATGTGGTGGTAGTCTGTGTGGTGTCGTTGTGTTTGCCTGGGTGTTTTTGCATGGCTGTTTTTGTCTGGTTACCAGCAGTGGAAAGGGGGAATGCTGTCCCTGAACATCAACACACTTTCTCGAACAGCAATACACTCTCTATCAAAGATTTTGCATCCATATCTATACCATACACACACTCTACCTCACACACACCCAGGAGCAAGTGATAGAGACACAGGCACACCGCAGACGTGCTGACATGGCAACCAGTCGTGCTAGTCAACTAGAAACCCTTCTTGGTCAATGCCGTGCAGAAACATTCAGGAAAGGACTGGAAGGTCAACATGCGGGAGGACGTATTGCTATTGTACAGCAACGCAATGAAGAACTCATGCAGCAGGTATGTGTTTTTGTATATGGTGAAGGTGTGTGTGTATGGTAAAGGGTATGCATGGGTACATGGTGTGTTTCGCAATCAATGGAGCAATACTCGCCCCCTACCAGTTAACACACACATTCCACCACATTTCACACCTTGTTCTCACCCACCCATTGACCGTTGACCATGCACAGGCGGCCACTCTGGAATCCCAACTCATCGAGTCAACACAAAAAAGAGAACAACAAGCCCTTGAGCTCCAACACTGTAAAGCATTGCTCAAAAACACAGTCAATGATAACGAGGAAGAAGAGTTTGACCACCAGGGGCAAGAGGAGGAGGCAAGAGGAGGGGATGGGGGTCCCAAGCCAGAGGGTACCACGCACAACGGTCCCTGTAATTCAACAGCGTTACACAGTGGAAAGACCGCACCATACAATGCAAAGACGACCACCAAGAGAGCATCCTTGCAGAAGCAGCTTGAGGTGTTGCAGTTGGATAATGCATCGTTGACTGGCCAGGTGCATGAGCTCAAGGAGGCGCTTCATGAAGCTGCACAGCATGCACAGCAGCTGCGAATACAGGTGTGAGGTGTCCAGTTTGGGGGGGGATGTTTTGGGGGGGGAGGGGGGTGTAGGAGGGAAGGGGAGGGGGAGTGTGAAACCCTGTAAAATTCACATGCATCCACACACACATGCATCCATTTACACACACATCCATCCACATACACACACACATGCATCCACACACACATGCATGCACACACACACATGCATCCACACACATCCACACACACACACACAGTCTGAAGCTACCAAAGCATCTACCTCTGCATGGGACACTGAGCGTGCACTGCTACGTGGTCAAGTACAGGCACTGCAAGCAGAATTGGCGACACGTGCAGGCAACACACGGTATGTGGCTATTGTGGTGTGGTTCTATGGTGGGCTCTGGAGTTGTGCTTGTGGTGTGGTGCTATGGTGTGCTTGTGGTGTGGTGTGCTTGTGGTGTGATGCTATGGTGGTGTGCATTGGTCAAAGGTCACATGAATGAGCAGTGTTGAAAGAGGAATACTATTGGGTATTGTGTCACAAATCATTGTGGTGCACTGATTATTACCACTCCACACATATCACATCACCCCAACACCTCCATGCACACACACCCCACACATCCCCCCCCCAACCTCCACCCTCAGATCACACAGTGGCCCGAGAACAGTGCTTGTACAGGACTACCAAGCACATCTCGACTCTCTACAGGAGCAATTGCAGTCATCACAGCACCTCAGAGAGCAGCTGCAGGCATCTCTGGAGGCTTCACGTGAACGTGTACAAAGGGTCACAGAGGAAAACGACAGACTGTTGGAATTACTGGGGCAGGCAGATGCGGAGCGCGTGTCCCTGCAGCATACACTACACCAACAACATGGTGGCGGCGGTGGTGGTGGTGGTGGTGACCAACAGCATGGTTATCATGGTGACCAACAGCATGGTAATCATGGTGGTCAACAGCATGGTGGTGGTCAACAGCATGGTCAACAGTCGTACCCAACCAACCATGACCCATCCAGTCCCTCAAGTGTTGCAGCATCAAATGGTGTTTCCATGTCTGACAATGGCGTTCCCATGTCTGACATGCATGCAAGCATGCGGCCCACTGCCACCATGCCCACTACCACCATGCACACCACTACACAGCCATGGTCACATCATCATCAAAAACAACACCACATGCAGCAGTCAAATCACCAGCAGCATGCTATTGAGACAACTGTGCAGCAGCTACGCAAGCAGCTACAGGAGGAGATGAGGAAGCGACAGCAGGCAGAACGTGACTTTCAAACCCTGGTAGATGATGTGGAAGCTTCTCATGGGGGTGAGGTGTCCCCCTCTGTACACCACACCATTCCTGTCAACATCAACCACAACCAACACCACACCAAAAGCACCACAACGGCCCACAGTACCACCACACTGCCTGTACCCAACAACAACAACCACGCCTTGCACCCCACCCAGCCGGCACGTTCTGCAGCAGCTGCGGTCTATTGGGGTGGTGCACACCAGCACAGCACCCCACTACCAGCACACAGCTCATCTCGACATGCAAGTCAGGGTGGCGCTCTCAGTATGCCCACTCTACCTGTTGTGTACAACCACCACCACCAACAACAACATGATGATGTACTACACGATGCGCACCATGCATCAGCATCATCACCACTGTCAAAACACGCTCTACCAGCACAGCAGCATGGTGCATCGTCAACATATGCATCGCCACCACATTCCCCCATGACAGGGGGTGGGTCAGTGTGTGGTGGTGGGGGTGGTCGTCATGCACCATCAGGGGGGGTATTGAGGTCGGGAGGGAGTGATGGTAGTAGGAGTGGGAGTACACTGCAGGCAGTGTCTGCTGCACAACAACTGCAGGTAGGGGGTGTGGGGGGGGTGTGGGGCTGCGCGGGGGGGGGGGACTGTGTGTGGGGGGGGACTGTGTTTGACATATGAGTATATATGAGTATATATGAGTATATATATGAGTATAGGGAAGCACAGGCTTACTGTAGAAGACATGTGACATAGTTGTGCCTATACACAACATACACCCTGTGCCCTTACACGACATACACCCTGTGCCCATACACGACATACACCCTATGCCCATACACACCCATACACATCACACACCCCTTGATACACAGGCCTCCCTGCAAGCATTGCAAGAGGAGAATAGTGCCCTACATGAGGATTTGATGGCTGTGCGGGGCATCATGCAACACCACTGACACGAGTCTTTCTCATATTTCTCTTTATGTTGGACGTGGGATATTGGGTGTGGGACTTTGGGTGTGAGATATTGGGCGTGGAATATTGGGTGTGAGATTTTGGGTGTGAGATGTCCGTCTGTTGCTGTGGGTGGGACCCAGTGGGGCCATTTTGTGATGGACGACCATTAGCATACAACAGCATTATGTTGTGTTTACCAACGTATACACAGACAAACAATACAACTAAATTGTAATCACATTCTGCTTTCCATTTGTTTTCCAACACTACACTGTGGTGTGTGGAGTACATAACCACCACCATCACCACACAGTGCGCTACATCCCCCCCCTACACCAGCACTACTCCATTGTGTGTGTTGTTGAAAAACCGCCGCCCACACCGCTTGGTGGTCAACAACCCACGATTACACATCTTGCGCAGCAGTGTCTTGACCAGCATGGTGTATGCATCATCGTATGGGTGAACGTCTGACAGGTGGGAAAAGCGAATGGCATGATAGTAGGGTTCCTGCATGTATTGAAACACATGGGATACGTTGCGTATGGCTTTGATTTGTTCAATGGCTGAGTCGATGCTAAATTGCTTTTGAAACTCTGCCATGTAATCCACCTGTTGTGATGTATCGGGGGGTGGGGGTTGATGAGAATATTTGGGGGGGGGGGGGATGAGGAGCATGTGGCATGGTGAATGTTGCTGTGAGCAAACCTGCATACCACGTTGCATGATACTACAAAGCAGTACATTGTATGCACAATACATTCTATCAAACACACACTCACAACCTTGTCCTACCCTTCCCCACACATCTACCCCACACATCTCCACCGCCCCCAACACCGCCCCCAAAAACAAACACCCACCTTTGGCCCATATCCCTTGAGTGCCTCATCAATATGCGTCAAATACATCCCCAGCGGCCGATAATCAATCACATCCGTATAGGGAAAATAGGGAATCATCCACTCTGCAGGTGCCGGAAACACTGGTATGCAGTCCATCACCAGGCAATCCCATATAGCTTGTCTTGTGGGCTCATCTCCCTGGGGCATGAGGGCTGCCCATGCCTTGCCATACAAATCCACCATCTTGAGCTTTTGGTCGACTGTTCTGCCAAAGGCGCTGTCGTCGTGCATGCAAAAGCTGGCGTTTTTACATTGATTGTAGAGGTACTCACGCTGGTTGTTGCGCACTTGGTACATACCTGTTGTGGGGGGGGGCATGTGTGTGTGGGGGGGGCGTATACACAGCATATAGCTGTACATATAGCATACATGTACAACACACACATACAATGGGATATACACAATCAAATACACATAAACCTACACACATATACAATGCCATATACACAGCAAATAAAACACACACAAACGCACATACAGTAAACAAAACACAGACAAACACCCAGTCAACCATCCCCCCCTCCTACCCAGGAGCGTGATGGTTTTGCGCTGCTTCAATGCTTCCACATCTAGGGGCGTGTGTAGCCTTTTTGACCCGAGTGTGAGTTTCTTCTGCCCTACAAATGGTGCTGACACTATGTGGTCCTTCATAGGGAGGATTTGGGGATGATCATGGGGCTGATAGTGCCATATACCTGCGGAGGGGATGGATGTTGCAATGGAATAGTTGATGATGTACAATGTGGGCAGCATATGGTATGGACCAGCATGTGATATATGACCTGCGGGACACCATGTGGATAAAACAACAAATAGAACAACAATACACTGGACACACCCCACACACATTACAGCACTTCCAACCACCCACCAGCACCAGCACCTTTGAACAAATATGCCGGGTTTTGCTGCATAATGTACATGAATGATTGGGCAACCTCTGGTGCGTTTTCCCATGCCTCGACATGGGCCAGTGTGTGGGCGTCCAACATGAGCACATGGATGTAGCGGTCCCGATCAGGAAAAAGTCGTGGCATGACGTCCTTGAAGTAATTGGGGCGATGCTCAAAGGGTGGGGTGGGTACAAAGATAAAGTCGGCATCGTCCTTGTTGTACACCCTGTGGTGTTTTCACACACAAGGTGGTAGCGATACCACCACACCAACCACAGCACCACACCAACCACAGTACCATACCGAAAGGGGGACGTGCTAAAGTGGTGGAGCATGGTGCACACCCATTCAAAGACAACAGAAATGCGTATCTCCGGGGTGATGCGCTCACCCAGGCAACTTTGATCCCAGTTGTCAAGCATTTGTCTCATTCGGTGCACATAGTCGGTGTCGTGCATGTCTTGGGGTATGTCTTCCACTTGCAAAACATACCAGGTTGGGTAGTCGTTGGGTATAGCGTGCGAGTTGGTGAGTTGCATCACGAACAAGACGAGTGCAATATAAACCGTGCGCATGTTGTTGGGATGTTGGAGTATCATACGTAGATGTTCAAGCTTGAACCATGGACTGTGTGACTGTTATGTGACTGTCAAAGGTTGGTCAATAGGCATGCGATGCTGTAACGCCTCTTATATTAAGGGAGCGTTCCGTGCGCATTATTGCCACAAGGCCATGTGTGTGTCACAATCAACAAAAATGTGTGTGTGTGTGCAAGTAAGAACAGGGGAGATATTGAATCACTGTTTTGTAGTAAAGTGCACTTTCATGCATGTACCATGTACAACCTCATTCACACTGATTCATTCTCCTCTTCATCACAAACAACAATGCAGATCATGCTGCACACACGAGTGGGTGCTGTTGCCCAGAGCAGCACCAACAAACCAACGCATGTTCCAAAACCTTCATCGCCACCAAGGGACGTGTTGCAAACTGTGGATCGTCGTGGCATGCTGATGGGTGCAGGTATTGCAGCACTTTCTCTGACACTGACACCAAAAAACGCCCTCGCTGTGCAAGGGATCACTGCTGGTCGAATCCCAGGCCTTTCCACAGAGGTATGGGATGGCTTGGTATGTATTTGGTTTTGGTGATTTGTCAAAAACATCCACACACACTTGATACAAAGGCTGATGCGGATGGATTCTACACCTATGTGCGTCCTGAGGGCAAAAGCGGTGGGCATGGTGTCGGTTGGAGTGAAGTACCACGCTACTCATTCAAGGTGCCTGCTGGCTGGGAAGAAACCCCAGTCAGCATTGCAGACCTTGGCGGCACAGAGGTATATATTGATGTTTGTGTTGTTCATGCACACCCCTGAGACCGACTCCATCATGTGGTTGCATTTTGTTCCCTTCCCCCAGATTGACCTGCGTTTTGGTGACAAGGAGGAAGGCGCACTGCAGGTCGTGGTTGCCCCCGTGCTCCGCTTCAAGGATGTGGGATTCAATGCGCGTGTGACACTGGATGAACTGGGCACCCCTGACAAGATCATCAGTGGCTTTGCGCCCGAGCTCTTTGGCACACCACTGAACGATGAAGATGTGTTGGAAACACGGGTGGTGAAAAAGAATGGCTTGGCATATTACGAATGGTAGGGGTATTGTGTGCAGTGGGTTGTTTATGGGCGCAACCATTTGTCTATACACTGATTGGCCTCCACCCATACCCTCATATACTGTATATATAATACCCTCATATAATACATAATTCCCCAGGGAATTGTCTCGTCATAGACTTGTTAGTGCCACAGCAGTGGGCAATCGCCTGTTTCTGATGGCAGTGGAGGCGAATGGACGACAATGGCGCAAGGCAGAGAAAAATTTGCGACAGATTTGGGCAAGCTTTTCCGTGCCATCTGTCTAACGGGTTGGGAGGGGGGTTAGTGAACATAGTTGTGAGGACATTTGATGTTTGCGTGAGGTTTTTTCTGTGGTTGTACGAGTGTTGATGAAAAGAGTGCTTTGCATGATGCGCTGTGCTGTAATACCTATGCTGTGTTTTTATTTCATATGCGAGATTTTGATATGATTTTGTAGTTACAAGTAAGAAGAAGGCATGTCCCATGCGCTCACCCAAAAAAACTTGTTGCACAGGTTGTGTCACAACTGTAAAACAAAGAACAACACACACGTGTTGATAACAGAGCATGTGCAGTCCCACGTGCTGGTCATTATGTTGTCACAAGGTACACACCACCATAAAGAAGCGCACAGAAACATATGTTGTGTAGTCATTCTAGTATCAATTTGTTGCTACTAGGATACATTCTGTTCTTTTCCTGTTTTCTTTTAGCCCTGTGTTCTTTTTCCTACCGAGATGCGTTTGTTGCGATATCATCTTGCGTGCATTCCTCAACATTGTTTACCATCACGGAGCCTGACCAAGGCGTGCAGGTTCGGCAACGTGTGCTGCAGGGACCTCTTTTGTTTTCGGTGACCCCCCTCGATTACCAGTCAGCCCTGTGGAATGGTGGTTGACGGTGTGCTTGTGTGCACTTTTCACATAACCACCAGCAATACCTCGCAGCAGCTTGGGTATGCGGCTGGTTGGTCCATGTGACTCTGTTGTTGTTTGTGTCTCCGAGTCAGGTGCTGCTGCTGTGATGTGCATGATGGTTTGTGGTACGGCAGCTGGTTGCAATCCTGAACACGTATCATCACCCCTCCTACCTGTATCTGGTGCTGCATTGCTACTTGTGTTTTCCTTGGCACCATCCACTTTGCCTTCCAACCGCCCCTCCACCTGCAATAGGGCCCCTGCAGCTGTAAGCAGGGCCTTTTGCCTGTGGAATTCCGCCAACACCACCTCGGGGACAGGTGTGCGCATGTCATCCACCCAGCTGCGGGGGGGCACCGTAATGGTGCGCATGGTAGGTGCATTTCCTGTGAGAGTTTGTGTGTGTGAGGTTGCGTGTGCTTTGTGCGCGCAGTCGGTACACCACCAACACAAGCACAAAATCAAACCTGTTGCTGCTTCATGTTGGTATTTTTCCTCTGCTTGTGTAGCAACCTCTGTTTTGAGTGCCTGTGTTTCTCCCATGTGCTCCTTTTCATACCCTGTGGCGTGTATTTGTGTTTCGAGGTCAATCATGTGTATGCACTCAGCAGGTCATGTGCTCCTTGCACACCTTGCAATGCACTGCCGTTGGTGACGAGTGCCTCACGGGCAGCAGATACACATTCAGTTGTATGTGCAGTACTGGCATCCAAATTGCTGCCCACGTTCTTTTGCAATGCTGTGACTTGCTCACCACCTGGAAGATCATTCACATTGGTGTAGTACATGTGTGCGTACAGGCAAAACACTCAATGGTGCGCATCATCACATCATCAACACAAACATCATCAACAACACACCTTGAGAAAAGCGGGCAACGGCTTCTTCTGCAGCAGCATCGATGGCAGCTGCAGTACCCTCCAGAGAAGCTTCCAGCGCAGTTGCATGTACATCCAACAACTTGGTGCATGCTGCACGCTCTGCATTTGCAGCACCCCGCAGTGCTGCACCTGTGTATATAATCATAGATGCTTATAATCAACCACCCAATGTTGTCACACCACCACACCCACAACAAACCTGCGCCCCGGCATTCGGCAAGCCCCTCGTGCATGCGTTGACAATGTGCCGACGCCAACTCCTCTGCAGCACCAACCCCAACCTGTGCCTCCTGCACCGTCTCCTGCACCACCCCTGTGGCTGCCACCACTGCCTCATCCACCCCCTTGGCCGCCGTGTTCAACTCCTCTACTTGTGTCTTTATCCCCTCGCGCACCGTTGCCAACGATGCCCCCACCACTTGCGTCTGTGTGGCGGTGTGTTCACGCAGCAGCTCGCCGACCCGTGCAAGCAGTTGCTCCTGCTGGCTTGCGAGGGTTTCCGTAAGGGTGGTTTCCAATTCCACAATCTGCTGTGCCTGTTGCTGCAGCTCGGTGGTGATGTTCGCCAAGCATGCAGCACCGGCCGCCCCCACCCGTCGTAGCCCGTCAACTGCAGCATCCACCAGCGCGGTGGTCCCTGCTGCTGCACGACGCATGGCCTCTGCATGTTGCTGTGCGTACGAGGCTATGTGTTGCTGCTGCTGCTGTATGCATGTTTCCAGTTGTGTTTCCGCCTCCTGCAGTGCGGCTGTGGCTGCACTGGTGGCTGCCTGTACCTCTGCCACATAGCTACTGTGCAAATCACGCACATCCGAGGTACCCTGATTGTTTGGTGGTGTGCGGGTGTAGTGTAAAAAAGGTATACAGAGAAATGCAACAATGTCCACCATACCTTGGCCAACCGTTCCTGCAGCGCCCACACATCCTCCTTTCCAGCCTCCAGCACCTTCCCCAACACCCTTTTCAATTTGTTCAACTGCTCCTTGACCACAGACAGCTGCTCTGTATGCCCCCTCTCCAACGCCTGCAGCTGATCGACCGCCACCTCGACACCCTTTTGCTGTGCCTGCACCATCTGTGTTGCATTGGCGACCAGCACATCTGCCCGGCGATCCACTGCATCCCGCAGGCTTCGAATGGCCTTGCTGTTGATTCGGTGTTGCTTTTCTGCAGCAGCCACTGTCACAAAGAGTGCAGTGATGTCTGTTGCTGCATGTTGCAGTTCCCCACTGACACTGACTGCATGGTCTGCAAGGGCCTCTTCTGAGCGCTCGTGTGTGGCAATGAGAAAGTCGCGTTCCTCTATGCCCTGACGTGCCAGCCGCAACGCCTCGTGTGCCTCTTCTAGTTGTACGTGCATGACGCTCAGTTGCTGCTGGGCGTCTGCTGCTTCGCTGCGCAGGTCTTGCAGCTCCAGCTGGTTGTTGTAGTGGATGTGCTGCAGCTCGCTTTCCAATTCATGCACACGATCCTGGGTATGTGGTGTACATGTAGGGGTGTGTATGTGGTGTACATGTACAACATACTACATCCCACTGCCCCATCCTAAAAACACACCTTGAGGGTCTTGTGTTCAGCCTCCTTGATGTAATACGTATCACTGGGAATGTAGACACCATTCTTTTCCCGAGTGGCATGCAATTCCGCCTTGAGCCGCTCAATCTCACTGTTCAACTCTTTGATATGTGCTGTTTTGGACACCTTGCGATTCACCTCTGGCCTGTTGCGGATATTCTTGGCCCTGTGGGCATAATCCAAGGTGGACAGGGTTTCCTCTGCACAATGCACCGTGGGGGCAATTGTGGCTATGATGCAGGTTTTGGTTTTGCCACCCAGGGAATCCCGGAGCAGGCGGGTCAACTTGGAATCACGGTAGGGCACATGACCAGAATTTTCCACCAGTGCAGTGATGACACGACCCAAGGTGAGGAGCGACTTGTTGATCAAGCCAGCCTAGTGTGTGTTTAAGGAGGGATATGGAGGGATGCGTTCACCATCAGCACCAGCCATAAACACCCACCACACCTCCTTGGCGCGCACGTCGACGGCCCCTGAGCGAGAAATGTTTTCGCTCCCTGCCAGATCCACCAGGTACAATTTGCCAGTCTTGATCACCTCTTCTCCATCATTGAGCTCGCGCATATGCACGGTGATGACAAACACGCTATGACTGCGACTGGATTGCTTGTTGAGCAATGTTTCTGCAGTCTTGCGCTGTGACGAGCCCCGGTCGAGCAATGTGTAAATGTCCTTTTCACTGCGCACCACAATCTCCTCCAACCCATGGATGATGACCCCACCACGATCCTCCATGATTCGCAGCTTGTTTTGTACAGGGTTGTCGTTGCCACCCACTGCGAGCAGGTCGGTGGTCTCTTCGTTGTACAGCTCCAAAAAGCTGCACTTGACCGTATAGTCTGTGTTGGTCTGCTCGAGGTATTGGAAAATGTGGTTGATTGCACGCGGGATGACACCCGCGCTGTTGGTTTCCAAGTTGGGCGATTCTGGCTGGCTGCCACGGTCACGCTCCCCTCCCTCCATGGTGAACGTTTTGCCGGTGCCAGTCTGGCCATAGGCAAAGATGGTGCAGTTGAAGCCCTCGAGCACCTCCTCCACAATGGGGTGGATTGCTTGTGCGTACAGACGGTGCTGCGTGGTTTCTGGGCCGAACACCTGGAGGGTGTGTGTGTGTGTGTGTCTGCCACCGGGTGGACCAGTGGATGTTGTAAGTGTTACCATGACTCCAATACCTTGTCAAAGTGAAACGTTCTCCCAAGCGCCTTGCCACCCACATGCTGGTAGAGCGTCACTTCTTTGGCTCCCTCATTGCATCTGATTACTTGTGGTACACGGTTGGAAACCTCTGCCTGATTTGCTGGCCTGTGTGTTGATAGTCGATCGTGAGCAGATCGTGCATTGCGGAAGGCTGTGCATGCCTCTTTCTCGTCGATGCTTGTTTGATTGTGATGACCGTTCAATCGCGTCACACCTGCATCGCAGCAGCACTTGTACATTTACACCTGGCGTGCTCGCCATGGTGTGTGTTTGTTGCTGGGTTTGGAAATGTGTCAAGGGTCGGTGGTCGGTGGTGGTGTGTAGTGAGCAAAAAAAAAAACACCCCGTTGTTGTTCAACAGCACCCCAGGTTTTTCCTCGTCATCTACACGAACGAGTGCTAATATACAAGCACGCACCTTAAAAACGAAAGCACAGCTCGCAGCCATGCAGACGGCTTTCTTGGCAGGCACTCGCGTGCAGGCTCCTTGCCTGCGTGTGCAGACCCCCACGCACAGCCGGGTGCGTGCAATGCATGTTGCAGGGTGGTTGTGATAGCATGGAGGTGTTGGCACACGTTGAAACTAGCACATGTGGCCGGGGATTGCATGTTTGTTACTGCCTACACACACAGGCGAGGACATGCGTGCAGGTGCAAGCTGCGAAGAAGGATATTCACCCCAAGATCTACGACGAGGCCAAGGTACGGAAGTTGTCCCGTGGTCAAACATGCTGTGATACATGTGCATGGACAGCCACCACTCTGTACACAGGTGATTTGCAATGGTGAGGAGGTCATGACCATCAGCGGCACCATCCCAGAATACAATGTGGATATCTGGTCGGGCAACCACCCTTTCTACCAGGGTGCATCGGGTACCGTGGTGGTGGATGAGGGCCGCGTCAACCGCTTCAAGCGGCGGTTTGATGGCCTCGACAGCTTGGCAGCAGTGTCTACTGTATCTGGTGGTGGCAAGGCACCCACAAAGAAGGAAATGCGAGATGCAGTGGCCAAGCTCACAGGCAAGGCACCCCCACAGAAGAAGGGCAAGGGCAAAAAGTAAACCTTGTTGGGTGGTGTTGATTTTGTGTAGTTTTTGTGTATGGGGTGTGTGACGCTGTTATTGTTACACGCTATGGTAACTCTTCATTACAACAAATATCAACAACTGTGTCGTTGATGGCAATGAAAAACAGAAATCAGTGGATTGCCCCAATCACCGCCGCACAAATTGCTTGATATTTTGTGCCAGGCTCTTCTTCTCCACATTGCGGTGCCAGCTGAGGTACTTTTCGTCACCCATGGGCCGGTGATGTACACAGCGCCCCACAGCAAACACCAACGCACACAAAAAGTACAACCCCCCCACTGCAATCATCAACGACCCCAAAAACAGGTTGCGCCCACCCATCCAGGAGTTTTCACTCAGCATGACAGCCTTGAGGCCCCCAAATCCATACATGTTGTATCGATTGCTAATGTCGATTTCCAATGTGGTGCCTATGCATGGTGGGTGCAATGGGTTGATTCGTCTTCTTTTTTAAAGGAGCAGGAAATTGTGTGTTGCACACCCACCCTAGCACACCTTGAGGTATATCTTGATTGATGACGCCCCACAGTTTGTAAAACGTGTAATGTGCCTCTGGTCGCATCCACACCATAAACCGCTGATCAGCACTGAGATTGCCCCGTGGGACACCACCACCTGCTGTGAGGTTGTATTGGGCACCACTGAGGGTACGTGTTGCCCCATTAAAGTTTATGGGTGGCACATTGCCAAAGAGCTCGTCGACCTGCCATGACCACGCAATGTTGCTTGCCTGTTGGGAGAGGGGCGTGTACAAACAAAAATGTGGCAGAAGGCACAACAATGTGCATGCAAAACAACCCCATGTTTTTCATCATCACGTACATCCACGGGGATTGTATTTGCACCGACTCGAAACGTATATGTGTCATTAAAGTAGCTCCATGGCCACAACCCACATGGCGTGATCATGCCCTCACTGGGAAAGCTGCTATTGGCAACCCGCTGATTGGTTGCAGGGTCGTTGTACACATAGAGCAATGGATTGCATGCAGACAACTGGCTGGCGGTTTGGTTTTCACCATGCACCTGCTTCCATGACACACTATTGATGTACCTGTTGGGGTACCATCCAATGTTGGGGTGAATGTTGTACAACCATGAACATGACCAACACACGCACCCCACCCCCCAAAACTACACTACCTGCGATAGTTTTGGTAGTAATTGCCAAGCTGGTAGTAGACATACACAGGTGCGTTGAGGGTGGTGGTGGTGGTAAAGCGCAGTGTATACTGAAAGCCCTGCCCATTGGTCTCCAACATGGCTTGGTTGCGCTGCTCGTTTGTCATAGACGCCAGGTTGGTGCCATTGGCTGTCACGCCGGCATCATCGTAGCGGATGGTTTCCTCATTCACATTGAGTGCAGTGACCAGCACAGCAATGCCCAGTGCCAGCAGCAGCGTGCCCACTGTCAGGTAAAACCCGATTGCAAATGCAGGGGTGGGGATTGGCACATAGCCACGCAGGTTTTGCCGATACAGACGTTTTGCAAAGTTTTCCTTTTTCTTCTTCTTTGGAACTGCGGACACATCAGGTGCGGGACGTGCAGAGGGCGACTCAAAAACCGAGGATTGGTTGATGGCTCCATTTGTGGATGGAGCAGGTTGTGTCAACTCTATTCCGTTGCTGGATGCCATGATGATGTGCTGTTGGCTATTAATCCATGAATGTTGGGGGAATGGCGTTGTGGAAGACGATGATGAAGGGATTGGTGATGTGAAGTTGGTGGTTGGATTTGAGGTGATGGAGAGTGTGCTGTCGAGAATGTGCTGTTCAGAGTGTGCTATTGAGAGTGTGCTGTTGAGAGTGTGCTGAGATGAAATGTACTTGGGTTTTTGGTTCCCCAGAAAATAGCATGCTATTGCAACCCCACAATCAGACAGTAGAATGTCGGCCCTCAGATGGATTGCGAAGTTGGGGGCAGATGCATTCAAAGCTACCAAGGTGGGTGAGACATGGCACAAGGCCAAGGTCAGTCCAATGCAAGCTGCAAGGCTCAGGAGAAACTTTTTGATGCAGGGAAAGTACGTACGACGGGAATGCCGAATAGATTGGTTTAGGTTTGCGCTGTCAGGGCAACAGCAGGCATGCAACATGATCCACCCTCACAGGGAGTGGCCATATGAACAGCCCCTCAAGGAACACAAACCAGTGAAATGCAAGGGACACAAGCGTCACAAGCGAGCAGCAGAAAGGTATGAGGGTTTCTTCAAGTATACACACTGTGTGTGTGCATCCATCAACCACCCATGCGCATCAAACTACTCGTGCACAGGCAAACCATCATAGCAAAAGCAATGGAAGGCATGGAGGCACGCATTGCAGCATATCGGGTATGTGTATGCAAATCCATGGGCGAATCAGCGACCCACCCCCACACATCAACAACAAACTTTCCACGCAGGAATCGCGCAAGAGACTGCCACCCTCACTCTACGATAGTCTGTTTCTTGATCAATCCCACATCAAGACAAAATACAAACCTGGTACCAAACCTGCGAAAAAATAAAACCCCCATAATTGGATCGTATGGCAGCGTCATCATCAACGCCCACATCCCCTTTCCCACCCCTGGAAACGCTGGCAGAGTCCCCCCCTTGGGACCCCAGCACAGTTCGCATTGCCCTCAATCTTCGCTTGGATGCTGCCTTTGTTCCTCGTGCAGACGGCTCCGGTGCCCGTGTCTCGTTTGGGCATGTAGTGGTGCTTGATGATTTTTTCACTGAGGCACAGCGACATGCCATGCTGACGGGCATAGCAGACGAGGCTGCTGCAGAGGGACGAGGGGGGGCGGATCCACCTGCACATGCTTGGGAGCGTCGCACTGCTGATGGCGCCGGGTTGCCGCCCACATGGGGGTTGACGCATGCAGCCATGTTGCGACTGGAAGCGTGTGATGCTTCAACACCACTGGGAGAGGCTATGCGGCAGGTGCAGGGGCGGCTGTGTGCACTCTACCCAGAGTATGTGGTCGGGCACATGCCGAGCGACGCCATTCAGAGCGCCAGAGAGATGCAACACGGTGATGACGACGAAGAACAAAGTGTACCCCAAGAGGGGGTGGACACAAAGGACAACCTGCAACACGACAAGCAAGCACCCGCGTGCAAGAAACAGCGCACCACACAGCAGGCCACTGTCGACCAAGTAACCTGTGGGCGCTTTGTTGCCAATGCAGCAGTGGCTGGGGACTGCTTCCAGTGGCACATCGATGCAGATCCCAGTACGTTTTGGCCAGGACCATGGGTGTCGCGGTTTGGGCACTACTTCAATGGGGAGCCCCAACGGCCCCTGCTCGTAACCATGCTGCTCTACTTGGACCGTGCGTGGCCGCGAGACCACGATGCTGAGACGCTGTTTTTGGACACAAGCAGCGATACGGGGGTGCTTGTGCGTCCCAAGGCATATCGTGCCGTGCTCATGGACCAGGATGTGGTGCATCGCCTGTCGGTGCCCAGTCGTGCTGCGGGGAGGCCACGGTACTCGCTTGTATGGAAGCTGGTGTTTTGGGCGAGGGATGGGGACGCCTGCAGGCTTGCACGTCCTGCGTGGGGCGAGCCTGTGCATTTTGGAAGCGCTGCTCGTATGCGCGCGTTGCAACAGGCAGTAAGGTGAAAGGTTTGTTCATTATGGCATTGTGTATTGTTTTGTGGTTAACATATTACATGGTAAACATAGCACGGCACATTATACGCTCCCATACAGCGGACCATTTGCAAGGGAAGTGAGATGGTTGTTGTATTTTCATGTTTCGTGCTTTTAATCCCTGCAACGGCATCGAGTAATTGAGAGTACACAGGGCGTATACACAATACAACTAGCACATTGCCATCAAATCGAAACGAGCTTGGAAGCAAGGCAGCCTCACAGACGGTAGCATAGCACGCAGACAAACAATCAATCACCATGCTGTCGGGGCTACAGGAGTTGATGGGCAGACTTGTAGCACCAAAACCAGCTGCAGGCATGGCCATGGCAGGAAAACCACGCCGTGCCAACATTGGCCTGGAACTCTTGTACTATGGCATTGTGCTGGTGTCATCTGCAGCTCTCAGCAAGTTTATCATTGATCAGCTGGATCCATTTGGACAGCGCAAGGCACGCCAAAAGGTAGCATGCACATGTGTGCACATGTGTGTCGTGGCACAAAACATGGTACAAAGGTAACATGCTGTGCATTCACTGTAGGCACTGTTGAGGAAAAAGGAGCTGCACAGAAGGCTTGGGCGATGGGTGGACACAGAGGGCTATGAAGACGTACGTGACTGGTAAAATACACCTGGTACTCGTGCCTTGACATACTCCTACTTGCCCTCACAGATGGTGGCTGGAGACATGGTGATTAGCCCTGCACAAGTGGATGTCACACTCAATGATGTGGGTGGATTGCAGGACGTCATCGGCAAGCTGGTACGTGTGTTTGGGGGGGGGGGTTATGTGCACATGTGCATGAACAACACATGCTTTATTACGTCATCCCACATGCTCCATTCCCCCCACCCACATACTCTGTTCCTCCCCCACCACAGAGAAACAGTGTCTTGTTGCCATTGTCAAAGCCAGAGCTCTTCAAGGGCACGTTTCTGCGACCAGCACGTGGGCTGTTATTGTATGGACCCCCTGGTACTGGCAAAACCATGCTTGCCAAGGTAGTATATGTTGTTTGTGTAATATGTTTGTAGTATGATGTGTTTGTAGTACATATGACGTGCTGACAAGTGGATGTAGTTTGTTGTTGTATACACAACAAAGAGGCTGCACATTTGCACAATACTACACGAAACGTGCACGTGCATGTACGCATCACACTTGTCTGTTTACAATCACGCTACCACAAGGCCCTTGCCAAGGAGAGTGGTGCATGCTTCATGAATGTGAGGGCGAGTCACATACAGAGCAAGTGGTTTGGTGATACACAAAAACTAGTGAGTGCAATTTTCAGTCTGGCGGAGAAATTGGCGCCCTGTATCATCTTCATTGGTATGAAAATAAAGGGGGTAGGGGGTGAGAGGGAGGTGGCAATATGGGTGTGCAGGGGCAATGTGGGTGTGCATATATGACATGGTGCGCAAATCCCCCACTGCACGCACAGATGAGGTGGATGCATTGCTTGGACGCAGAAAAGATGCAGAACACGAGGCAATGACAGCCATGAAGACAGAATTTATGCAGTTGTGGGATGGTCTGTTGACATCACGTGCCCCCATCATGGTGCTGGCAGCAACCAATCGACCATACGAGTTGGATGATGCAGTGTTGCGGCGGTTTAGCCTGCAACTGGAGGTATATATGTGTACATCATTTGTGTTTGGTACACAAGCATGTCCCACCCACACCACACACCCCAACAAACAACAGGTCCCCCTCCCAGACGTCAAGCAGCGTGAAACTATCTTGCGCCTCATGGTACACCGTCACTGGCGTGAGGGAGGATGTGTCGACGATGCGCTGCTGTTTGATGAAGCAGAGGATGGCTCCAACCCCCAGCTGCGCCTGGTGGCACTGGCCACAGAGGGGTTTTCGGGAAGTGACCTGCATGGACTGTTTTCAGAAGCTGCACAGATCCCCGTGCACGAGTATGTGGCGGCAATAGAGGCTGCAGGGGAGGATGCGACGACGCCCATCATGCCACGAGCACTGCGTTTGACTGATTTGCAGGCGGCGCTGAAAGAGTTTCGTCCATCAAACTTGTCTGCTGATATGTACCGTGAGTCGACTGTGGGAGGAGGGATGGGTGTCAATGGGGAGCAGGGTACTGGTGTGGTGGACTTTCAGGCATTGGCGGCACTGTTGCGCCTGGCGGGGATGATGGGGCAGCCTGCTGCGAGTGGTGCACCTGTTGGGTGAGAGGCGGTTTATTTTTTATTGATTGCCCCCATCAACAAATCTCATTACTGTTACAATGTTGACATTGCAAAACAGAGTAGTACATTGCAGCCATCCGATAATTAGGAAGCCATGTAAAGCGTCAGATGCCAGGAGATCAGTTGTCTCAGGAGATCTCCCTCGTCGTGCAGCTCTAATCAGTTTGGGTGGCATCGTGTTTACAAGCATAGCACATAGTAGAGCGATTGCTCTACCGTTGGCACCACTAGGCAAGGTGCTTTCGGACACTGACAAGCTAGACCACCCTGACATCGAGACCGTCAAGGTTGGTGTGTTGCACCCAGCAGCATCCAACAGCACACAGCAGCACACATCCCATCACACGTATGACCCCTCCCCAGGATATCTTGGCAGCAGACTTGCGAGACCGCCAATACTTTGTCACAGGGCAGCTTACCAGTGCCATTTTCCTCGACACCTGCCGTTTTGTAGACCCAACCAACAACATTGTGGGCCTCAGCCGCTATATTAAAGCGCTGGATGTGTTGTTTGATCCAGCAAAAAGTCGTGTAGAACTGCTTGATATTCAAGTGACAGGACCCAGAACGATTGAGGCAGAGTGGACGTTGGGCGGTGAGCTCAAATTCCCCTGGAAACCCAAAGTGGCTACATTTGTTGGGCGATGTGTCTACAAGATTGATGAGGAAACAGGACTGATACGGGAACAAGCACAAACATGGTCCAAACCTGCATGGGAGGCGCTGCAGGAGAGCTTCACTCCAGGGTGGTGATGATCAACCCTGCGTGATCAACCTTGCCAGAGCAGTTCGGGGATTTGTCAAGGGGGTGCAGAATTTTGTACCAGATGAACAAATAAAGTGCGAGAAATTGTGTCATGTGTTGCTATGCATCAAGAAAACTAAAAGGATTTTTCAGCCTACAATAATCACAGAACGGTGATAAAAATGAGCATTTTGTATACCACTGCCATATGTATTCACACATGCGTGGGTGGCGCGCATGGGCCGTCTGCTAGCAAGAAAACAAGGGCTGGCTGTACCGCCAACAAACGCAAACCCACTGCAACAAGTACGAACAAAAACATGCATGGGGACCATCAGACACGCGCCCTCAAAACCCCCATTGTGTTGTACAAGAAACGGAATAAATAAGAAACAGAATAACAAGAAATAGAATGTTCCTATAAACAATATGCAAGAGCCCATCACTGCCCACGCAGCCAGTCCAACAGTGTCTTGGGTGCCCGCTGGCGGGTAATGAGCGGCAGCAGCACCTCCATGAGCTCTGCCTCTGCACGCCACTTGAACTTGCGCATAAACAACGGACATCGATCGCTCAGTGGCATGTACGGTGACAGCGAATGGCAGCACTCATGCATGGACGATGCATGCACAAAGCCGTGTGCAGCAGAGTGTATCGCTGCCTCCACCTGTTCCTCTGTTGCACATGATGGGGTGCACTGGGAAAAGTCACACTGGCTTCGACGTGCGCGCTGAAAGAGTTCGAGCGTTACGTCTTGAGCGTCAAATGAACGAGGGCGGCCCTCCTTGTCGGGCTCGCTCCAGTCGACATACGTCGTGCCGCCCGGCCAGCAGGTGGTTTCATTGCCAACATCGTGTGCAGCAAGCACCACGGGTGGATAGTGCTCGTTGTCGCTGCATGACACAAAGCGCTGCAGCTTGAGGTTGATGTGTGGGTGGCATAGCCCCCGAAAGGCATGGTTGATCTCGACTTCGTTGCCGATGAGCTCTGCATGGGAGCGGGTGGCACTAAACCATTGAAATGTTTTGCGCCAGTGCTTGCGCCGACACATGCCTGGACGCCAGCGATCAAGGCTATCCTGTGTTGTTGGGGGGCATTGTGACGCAGCGGTTGTGACGCACTCTACCATTTTGTACTTCAAAGTACCTTTATGCGCAGGGGAAAGAAGTTGCAGCCATCCATTCGGCTGACTTGCTCTGTCTGCAGCTGCAGGTACACAAGCCCTGGTGGATAGAGGGGCACATGCGTTTCACTCAGCAACACAAAGCGGTTGTTGAGGGGTTCCAGCAGGGCAGCCTGCAGCAGCAGCTTGGTGGCTTCTGTCAAGGAATGGTACATGCGACGTGCCACTATGCGGTTTTCAATGACCTGTTGTTTGGTCCGTGGGATATATATACATGTGGAATGGAATACGCCACCTACACCTCTTCCGCGTACGTTCGCTGCAAACATGTGGCTTGCGTGCATGGTGTAATTGGGATGGGTATGCATGTACACACTAAACAACCATTGCCTTTCCAATACAGTGCTCTGGTCGTCGGCCAAGGCTGCCACCATGTGCTGTTGTGCCTTCTCAACTGCTGCGCGTGCGTCGTCAAACGACATGGTGGTGTGTAGATGATCCACGTATGACGTGGGGACGAGGCCAGCCGCATCATCAAACCATTGCCGCCACAGCTCAGTCAACGGCATGGGGCCTGGAGTGAGGACCATCAGCGCAACACGGGCAGGAAGCATCAACGCCTGGTCTTCATTGGCACTCTTTGCTGCTGACGAATACCCCGAACCAAATGGTATGTTGATGAGTGGCCTTCTAATCGTCCGCAGTACTTGGCCATACCACAGCGGATACACAACTTCGAGTTTAGAGCGCAGTCTTCGTCTTGGGGGTGATGAAATGCCTTTCCCATGCGGGTTTATGTCTGTCGAGATCAGCTCTGCACTCCATACCAGCACAAAAATACTCAACGCTGTGACGAGAGCGATGCCTATACGACACAGCGGAGGACGAGGAGGAGATGAGCACGGCAATGCCAAGGACCGACGGTACATTGCTACGTAATTGGGTGGGTGAGACTGATGCTTCACTGCTACTAGATCTCTCGCGCGTTGCTGAGCGTTTCAAGCTGTGCACGTGCTGCCGTCCGATGCGGGCTTAAGTATGGGGGACGAGTGTTATGGGCAGCGTACGCGCTTGGGAACAAACGGAATACATACTTTTGTTGTAACTATGTAAAACTGTGTGTGATTCATTGTGTAAAACAACGTGTTGGGCGCAAAATCGCGTAAACCCTCTCAGGAGGAAGAGGGGGAGTAGGCACCCCCACCCATATGCCAACCTTTTTGGTGCTGTTGCAGGAACGTGGTGGAATTGATGTATGCATAGTTCATCCGCACCATGGTGATGGCTGCGCATACCCACTTGTAGGGCACTTGCACACTTGCACGGCCAATGGTGTGTACACCGTGCCTGTTGCGTGCGTGTTGCGTGAGCAACGGTGGTTGGGTGTGCTGCAGGTGCAAGAAGAACCTGCAGCAAGCGTAACAGACTTAACAGCAATTGCAGAGTGAGGTACATCAAGGGGGCTTTGGAAAACGTACTTTTCGCAATCACTCAAATGATAAAGACTGTCACCCCCTCCCGCCAGGACAAAACAATCCTCAAGATTGTTCAAGCAGCTCCAATAATCTCAAAATCCTTCCTTCACCTTAGCAATTGCAATTAAAGAGCAGCACATCAGTGTGCAGCTGCAACCCAACCAAACAACCATCATCACCACAGCCCAACCATATACAACCACATCATGGCAACAGCTGCTGTGGGCAAGGCGTCTGTTGTGCAAGATCAGCCAGAATCCATGGCCGTAGATGCAGCTGGTCCTTCCACAGAAACGTTAGATGGTGGGGATGATCTTTACACACGCTTCAAGACATTGCAGAGGCAGCTCGAGTTTTTGGAAATTCAGGTACCAATTAAATGTGGCTTGGGTTAAACCATTGTATGTGACCAGGTGGTATGTGCATGCCCACATCATCATCATGCTGATTGCGACGTTCCCCCCAACATACCCTTTGCTTCAGGAGGATTACATCAAGGAGGAGCAGCGCAACCTCAAACGCGAGCTGCTGCGTGCACAGGAAGAGGTCAAGCGCATCCAGAGCGTGCCACTGGTGATTGGACAGTTTTTGGAGATGATCGACACCAACTCTGGCATTGTGGGCTCTACCACTGGCTCCAACTACTATGTCCGCATCCTGTCCACCCTCAATCGCGAATTACTCAAGCCCAGCAGCAGGTAGTATTGCGTGATGGTATGTGTCCCACGTGTGCCCACCACCACCACACACACACCATCCCCCCCACAGCGTGGCACTGCATCGACATAGCAATGCACTGGTGGACATCCTGCCTCCCGAGGCAGATTCCAGCATTTCCATGTTGAGTCAGTCTGAACGCCCCGATGTGACATATCAAGACATTGGTGGGTTGGACATTCAAAAGCAGGAAATCCGGGAAGCAGTGGAACTGCCCCTGACCCATGGTGACCTCTACCGACAGATCGGCATTGATCCCCCACGTGGTGTGCTGCTCTATGGTGCTCCTGGTACAGGCAAAACCATGCTTGCCAAAGCGGTTGCACACCATACAACGGCATCATTTATTCGTGTGGTGGGGAGCGAATTTGTGCAAAAGTACCTGGGCGAGGTAGGTTGTGCATACCATATATTGCACGAGTGTGTTTTTGCATACAAATACGAAAATAGACGAGCGTCCAATACCAACAGGGACCACGCATGGTACGTGATGTGTTTCGACTGGCCAAGGAAAACAGCCCCGCCATCATCTTCATTGATGAGGTGGATGCAATTGCCACTGCCCGTTTTGATGCACAAACTGGGGCGGATCGTGAGGTGCAGCGTATTCTGATGGAACTGCTCAATCAAATGGATGGCTTTGACCAAACAACCAATGTCAAGGTGATTATGGCAACCAATCGTGCAGACACACTGGACCCTGCCCTGCTGCGTCCCGGGCGTCTGGATCGTAAGATTGAGTTTCCATTGCCAGACCGTCGTCAAAAGCGACTTGTGTTTCAGGTAGGCGTGCTGGTGGTGGGTAGCGTGATATGTAAATGACAAGTCATCTGTACATACACACTGTACAACGTAAACCACAGGCATGCACAGCCAAAATGAACTTGAGTGATGAGGTGGATTTGGAGGATTTTGTGTCGCGTCCTGACAAAATTAGCAACGCAGACATTGCTGCAATTTGTCAAGAGGCAGGGATGCAGGCGGTGCGTAAGAACAGATACATCATTCTGTCCAAGGACTTTGAAAAGGGGTACAAGGCAAGTGTGCGCAAGAGCGACAATTTGTTTGCGTTTTATTCCTAGGGTGGATGGAGATGCGGCGGTGTGTTTTGACTGGACATGTGCTCCAGAAGCACACTTGTTGCCAATCTTTGGTAAAATCTGCGTCTTCGTATTCACTGCGTATTCAAAGTAACGATACCGCTTTTATATGTTGCGCATACGGAAATACAGTTAATACATATCAGCTCCATACGCAAGCGTAGCTAAGCGTCATGTTAAACCATCAAACCTTGGTGTATCTTGGGTTGGCAGTCTTACTCGCAACAGGTATGTGCACATCGCTTGGTTACATACACCGATAGCAGTATCGGAGGTGATTCAAACAATGACGTGGCTGCCGAGGGCGGGGCATGACATGCATAACCTTCGTAAAGCTGACTGTGAACCCGCTCCTTGCATTTATGGGCGCATTTTGCTTTCAACATTATTCTATATGTGCATTGTTGACCTTTGCCATTATAGGTGTTGCCGCCCAGGGTCCTGATCTCAGCTCGGCCACCACTGAGCTGGTGTGCCCCCAAAACTCATCGACTGGACTCACCCCTGTCCAGGTTGACAATCCTCAAGCCAAGGTACCAGCATACAGGACGTGGTTTTTTGTGACATACATGTTTTCCACCCACAGAAACACCACTCTCAGGAGGATCTCCAGGCCATCTTTCTGGCTGTGAAGGGTAGCAGCATGTATCCCAATGTGCTCAAAGGATGCAATGGCAGCCCGCAAATCACAAATATTTACAATATGTGCCTGTGGGTACGTGGTTGTGGTATTATTGATACTGCTCAAGCACCACATGTACCCAACACACATGTGGTATTGCACAGAACCGGGCCAAGGTGATTATCGCCAACTTCACCACACTTCTACCAGATTGTGGTGCCCAGATCAGCATGATGGTATGCTTTAGTGCACAAAGCTTGGTACAGGATGATGACGAATAGGAATGATGACACACTTGTCCACCACATCAGGTCAACGCGTATGTCGACCAAAACAACCAAGTGCTACTTCGCAATGCAAGCATTTGGTCGTGGGCATTGCCAAATGGACAGCAATCCAACAGTACTACAAGTGCCACCGCCCAGCGTGTCGGACAGGTTCCTGTGGACCAAACAATAAATACAACCACCGCCCAGCGTGTGGGACAGGTTCCTGTGGATCAAACACCAGATACAGCCACCGCTCAGCGTGTGGGACAGGTTCCTGTAGACCAAACACCAGATACAGCCACCGCTCAGCGTGTGGGACAGGTTCCTGTGGACCAAACCACAAATACAACCACCGCCCAGCGTGTGGGACAGGTTCCTGTAGACCAAACACCAGATACAGCCACCGCTCAGCGTGTGGGACAGGTTCCTGTGGACCAAACCACAAATACAACCACCGCCCAGCGTGTGGGACAGGTTCCTGTGGACCAAACCACAAACACAACCAACACAACCACCGCAGGTCAAACCATAAACACAACAAACACAACCACCGCGGGCCAAACCACAAGTACAACCAATACAACCACCGCCACCAATACAACGGGCACCACTGACACAGCAGCTGGTGGGTCCACGTCCATTGTGGTGAACAGCAGCATCATAAACACCAACACCAACAATGTTGTCACCACCACCAACACTCAGACCACCACCATCACAAACGTC
>VFQP010001751.1_pt1 | contig 27112 bp, 21 predicted proteins | sample 3512351 | NCBI WGS metagenome assembly VFQP01 (sample SAMN10412372, study PRJNA504923) | tailings metagenome | isolation source: Relicate 1 Philex TSF1 revegetated site | place: Philippines: Tuba, Benguet | collected 2017-08-29
GAATGGTCCGCTTGATTTGATGACCGTTGCATTCATGGGAAAATTCGCTAAAAAACCGATGCATTTCTTCGGAGCAATGGGATCTTTGTTGTTCATCATCGGGTTTGGAATTACATTCTACCTGGCAATCGATAAATTATTCATTCATTCTACAGCAAAGAAATTAGCGGATCGCACGGAATTCTTTATTGCCCTGGCAGCAATGATCATGGGAGTTCAATTCTTTTTAGCGGGATTCCTGGCAGAATTGGTTGGTCGTAATTCATCTACCCGAAATCATTACCTGATAGAAACGGAAATCTGAAAACCGCAATGAAACATTGGAATCTGGACAAATCATGGACTCTGTTTTTGGATAGAGACGGGGTGATTAATGAACGGCTTATGGGTGATTATGTGAAACGAACCGAAGAATTTGCATTGCTTCCGGGAGTTTCCAGAGCCATTTCCAAAGCGAATCGTTTGTTTGCACGGGTGGTAGTTGTTACCAATCAGCAGGGAATAGGAAAAGGTTTGATGACTGAACGTAACCTTTCGGATGTTCATAGTTATTGTAGTGAGTTGTTGAAAACCGAGAATGCCCGAATTGACAGGTATTATTTTGCACCCAATCTTGCTTCGGAGAATTCAGTTTTGAGAAAACCAGGCGCAGGAATGGCGCTTCAGGCAAAAGCCGATTTTCCGGAAATTGATTTTGAAAAGTCGGTCATGGTGGGGGATTCCGATTCCGATATCGAATTTGGCAGGAAACTTGGAATGAAGACAGTATTCATCAGGCACAATAACGCAGCTGATCATGTAAGTGCCGACTTAACCTGTGATTCATTGGAATCATTTATAAACTTATTGGATTATGATAGTTAGGATTATTTTCAGTATGATGCTTTTTACTCCGCTTGTTTGGGGACAAACGGTGAATCAGAAAGATACGCAGGGCAGAAAACAAGGTGTCTGGCAGAAGACTTATCCGAAATCCCGCGCTTTTGAATACAAAGGTCAGTTTAAAGATGATAAACCGGTTGGAACGTTTAATTATTACTATCCGTCAACTAAATTAAAGGCGGTCATCAAACACGATGAAAAAACCGGACGTTCCAGTGCAATCATGTATCATGAGAACGGGGTTCTGATGGCAAAAGGGATTTTTAAAAACCAGGAAAAAGACAGTGTTTGGGAGTACTACGGGCCATCGGGAAGATTGAGCACGAAAGAAACCTATTCGAACGGGAAACTGAACGGAAATCAGACGATTTATTATGTGTTTGAAGATCCGAGTGACAAGCGTGTAGTTGTCGCGAAAGTAACTCCTTATAAAATGGGAGTGATCAACGGAGATGTGATCGAGTACTTCGATACCGGAGTGGTGAAGAGTAAAGTAACGTATGTTAACGGGAAGAAAGAAGGCATTGCGGTTACAAACCACCCGAACGGAAAAACAATGATTACTGAGCGTTACAAGGGAGGAATTCAGCACGGCTGGCAGTCGGCACATGATCAAACCGGAAAAGAAACCGGGAAGCAGTATTACCGCATGGGAAAACGCATTGAAGGAAAAGAGCTTGAAAAATATTTGAAGCAGCTGAAAGAAAAAGGAATCAATCCGAACGGTTGATTTTTCATCAAAAGCATTAGGCGCAGCGGTCGATGAAATCGACAATTCGTGCAACTTGTCCCGACTTTTCGGGATTCGTGGCAAAAAAATCACCTGGATATTCGGACAGAGCTTAAAAATAAAAATCTTTTTTTCGTACTTTCGGTCTGTGAATAAACTCAGTATCATAACAATTATCGCTTGCGGGCTCCTGCTGTTTACATCCAATTCATGTAAGAAAAAAGAAGAGGCTGTGGATATGTATTACGACTATTTCCCCCAGACGAAAGGGCGATTTGTTGTTTATTCCGTTCACGAAGTGTTGGTCGACACACAGATCAATCAAAGAGACACCCTCGATTATTTTATCAAAACAGTTATCGGAGATACAGTGATTGATAACCAGGGAAGAGTTGCCCGTAAATTTGAACGTTATAAGAGTTCGAGTGCTTCCGGTCCGTGGAATATCCAGGACGTCTGGACTTGTATCATTGATGGGCCGCGGGCTGAATTGGTGGAAGAAAACAACCGCACAATCAAATTGATCTTTGCCCCGAGTGAAGACGATGAATGGAACATGAATGCATACAACACGCTGGATCCTTTGGATTGTTATTATTCTAATTTACATCAGGCGTATACCGTCGGTTCTAATACGTTTTCATCTACTGTTACGGTTGAACAGGAGGATTTTTCCTCATTCATCGATTCCAGGAGAAAATACGAAGTGTATGCACGGGAAATCGGAATGGTGTATAAATACTACCGGAATTTCATCATCAACAACGGAAACCCGAATAACATCAAAAAAGGAAAATTGCTGGAGATGAAAGCTATTTCCTTCGGGCAGGAATAAATTTTTATTCTCCTTCAAACTACGAAATTCTTTTCAATTCCGGATCGCAGGCATTCAATCGGAATCAGAAGATGAAAGCAATTGATCGAAGCTTAAATAGATAGCTGTTAGCTAGTTATCATTTATATTTAAATCATTCGAAAAATCATTCTTTTAGAGAATTTGTCCGAAGAACTTCCTGCAAATCAAAGCTCCCCGTGTTTTTTTTCAAAAGGTTTTACACATAAGTTGACATTGATAACCTTAAATGATATATTTGCGGGCTTAAAATATATCAATCAAAATGCGTAATAAAGGATTTTTCTGGTTTTTAACGATTTTGCTTACCGCAGTATGTGTCTATCAATTGTCATTTACTTGGGTATCCATCAACGTTGAAAACGATGCTGAACGTGAAGCCCTACTAAGAGTTGAGGAGTTAAAAAAAGAAGCTGCTTCAAATGGTGATTCTGTAACCTTATCAAACGGAACAACTATCGATTTTAGTAAACCTGAATCATTTGAACTTGCTAAAGCAGCAATGATTAACCAGGTTCTGTCTGAAAAAGCTGAGAAAGCGGTTTACCCGGTAATTGGTACGAAGTTTAAAGATGTAAAGGCTCGTTCTTTGGCATTTGGTTTGGATTTAGTGGGAGGTATGAGTGTAACAATGGAAATCGATGTTCCGGAGTTCGTAAAATCATACGCTCGTAACCCTCGTGATTTAAAGTTCAGCAAACCGTTCGAGGCTGCTTATACGATTCATACAACTCAGGGAGGTGACTTCATTGATTTGTTTATCGAACAATTCGAAAAGAAAAACAAAGGAGATAAATTAGCTCGTATCCTTGCACTTTCTGAAGTAAAAGAGTTGTCTTACAATTCTTCGAATGCAGATGTAGCAAGCTACTTCCACGATAAGATCGCAAGTTCAATGGATGGAGTAGAGCAGATCATGAGCCGTCGTATCAACCAGTTTGGTGTTGCACAGCCGAATATCCAGAAAGAATCCCGTAAAAATCGTTTGTATATCGAGCTTCCGGGAGTTCAGGATGAGGCAACTGTAGCGAAGAAATTACAATCTACGGCGAATCTTCAGTTCTACGAAACATATGCTTTGGCAGAAGTTCAGACAGCATTGAGCAATGCAAACGTTGTTTCAAGATCTCCTGAGATTAAGAAAATGGAAGTTGATACAACAGCAACTTCTGATACAACGAAGACAAATGATACGGCAAAAACTGCGGCTCCTGCTCCGGTTAAGCCACTTTCTTTGAAAGCAACAGGAAACAACAAAAAGCCTTTGTTTGATTACCTGAAAGTTCAGCCAGGAATGGGATTGGGAACTGCAGCTGCAGAAGATGTAGAGAAAGTAAACGAAATTTTGAAGCGTTCTGATATTATCAGCTTGTTCCCGGAAGATTTGAAATTCATGTGGTCTGCTGATCTGGAGGATGTTCAGAACGGAGCAAAAGCGTATGTATTATATGCAGTAAGAATTCCTGAAGGTGGAAAAGCACTTGTTGGTGGTGGAGATATCAAATCAGCAGTACGTTCATACAACCAGCAGTCTTTACAAACAACAGTAAGTTTGACCATGTCTGCGGACGGTTCTCAGAAATGGGGATCTATGACAGAGAAAAACGTAGGTCGTTCGGTTGCAATTACCATGGATGATGTCGTTTATTCTGCACCGGTTGTTCGTGATGCAATTCGTGGTGGTTCAACGGAAATTTCCGGAGATTTCAGCATTGCTGAGGCAGATGACTTGGCTGGATTGTTGAATGGCGGAGCACTTCCTGCACCATGTGTCATTAAGGAACAGACAAAAGTAGGACCAACAATCGGTAAGGAAAACTCCGAATCAGGATTGGTTTCATTTGCATTTGCTTTCCTTGCAGTATTCATCTACATGTATTTCTACTACGGAAAAGGAGGTTTGATTGCAAACATCGCTTTGGCAGTAAACGTTATTTTGATCTTCGGTTGTTTGGCTTCCTTCGGAGCAGTATTGACTTTGGCAGGTATTGCAGGTATCGTATTAACAATTGGTACAGCCGTCGATGCGAACATCCTGATCTTTGAAAGGATCAAGGAAGAGAATGCACAAGGGAAATCTTCCGAAGAAGCAGTGAACATTGGTTTCATCAAAGCTTTGCCTTCTATCATCGATGCGAACGTAACGCACTTGTTGGTTGCGATCATTTTGAAAATCTTCGGACGCGGTGAGATCGAATCGTTTGCAACAACGTTGATCGTGGGTATTTTCACCTCTGTTTTCTCTGCAATCATCATTTCTAAATTGATCATTACTTCTTCGATTGAAAAAGGAAGAAAAGTTTCTTTCAGTACGAAGTTTACACATAACATGTTCTCTAACTTCCATTTCGACTGGATCGGTAAGAGAAAGTATTTCTACATTTTCTCTATCACAGTTTCCATCTTAGGAGTTGTTGCAATGGCTTCCAGAGGTTTGAAACAAAGTGTTGAATTTACCGGAGGTAGAACATTCGGGGTGAAAATGGAGAAAGCAGCTGATATTGAAACGATCAGAAATGCAATGGAATCTGTTTTCATTGAAAAAGACGGTGAGAAATCAAACGTTGAGATTAAAACGAAATCAAACTCATACAACGTAGAGATTACTACCAACTACAAGTTGGCTGATGCATCTGCAACTACGGAGGTAGAGCAGAAAATGAAAGAAGGATTTGAGAAAATCAAAGATAAATCAGGTGAAATCCAGGTAACGGACATCCGTTCGATTTCCGCTTCGGTTTCTGAGGAAATGTGGTCTTCCGCATCCCTTTCGGTTACTTTGGCTTTGATCGCGATCTTTGCTTACATCTTCATCCGATTCGGTCAGTGGCAGTACTCGCTTGGAGCAATCATCGGGTTGGCGCACGACGTTTTATTCGTACTTTCAATCTTTGCATTGCTTCACGGATTCCTTCCATTCAGCTTGGATGTGAACCAGGCATTTATTGCGGCGGTTCTGACGGTAATCGGTTACTCGATGAACGATACCGTGATTGTATTCGACCGGATTCGTGAAAGCTTGAACTTTGATAAGAACCAGCACGAACACAAAGAAGTAATCAACGAAGCATTGAACAGAACGTTAAGCCGTACGTTCAACACTTCCATGATCTTGTTTGTAGTATTGTTGGTAATGTTCATCTTCGGTGGACCGGCAATCAAAGGATTCCTGTTCGCGTTGTTGATCGGTGTGGTAATCGGAACGTACTCATCATTGTGTGTTGCAACACCAATTTTGATCGACTTCACGAAGAACTTCAAGATCAAAAAAGAAAAGAAATAATTCCTGATAGAATATCATGAAAAAAGCGGCTCGGTTATCGGGTCGCTTTTTTGTTTGTATGAGATTTCGGAATACTAATAAAAATCTTTGCGTCCTTCGCTTCTTCGCGTTTAATGAAAAAACAGCGAGAGTTCAATTGTTTTTTGTAGTGATCTAAAATATAAGTGACACAATAATTTTCCCGTAGATGTTCGCAGAAAATGAGAGACTTTTTAGAACTTAACTCAGCGGTCCTCTGCGTTCCTCAGCGGGAAATTTCAAAAATCACCTAAACTCTGAGACAAGTTATTTTGTTTTTGTACGAGGGTTTAGAGAATACTAATAAAAATCTTTGCGTCCTTTGCTTCTTGGCGTTTAATGAAAAAACACTGAAATCTCCTCCATTGCTTTTTACCGCAAAGTATTCGTTTTAGAAGGTGCCTCTGTGCTCTTTGCCTCTTAGCGTTTGATAAATAATCAGTATAATTAAATAATCCACGAGATTTCCGTACAAATCGTTGTTTTCAGCTCTTTTTACAACCTTTGATTTTGAGATACATCAAAATAGAAAGTAAACGTCATGATTGTTATTGTATCACTCGTTCTGGCTCTTTTGGTAGGAAATATTCTGATCCAGAGAAAAGATTGAAAAACAGGCCTAACCGTTAAACGGAATTTTTAAAAGATCCGGATTTTTCCGGAGGTAATACCTGAGAATGGTCCGCACATCTTTGTCTTCCGGATGAAGATCAATGTAACGAAGCCAATTGCGGTGGATTTGCTTGACTGCAAAATACGGAACGAAACCAAAACCGCGGTACGAACCGTTTTCGATCCAAACCACGCTCTTTTCCCGTTTGTCTTTTCCACTTTCAACGATGAAGAAACTATCATCGTCAAAAGTCAGGGAATTGATCAGTTTCAGAACCCGTTCGTTATAAGATTCGGGAGTTTCCATGCTGAGGCAGGCACCATGACATTTTTTTACCTGGTAACCGAAACAGCTGCCTGAACTTTTTTCCAGACTGCATAATTTCTGACACAGCTGGTGTGTTTCCACCAACATGAAAATGTAATCGTTGGCTTCTCTTTTCGTTGTAAAAGTAGTCAGGGGAACACTGGAAGACTTACTGATTTTATCGACATATAATTGCAGATAGCCTTTTTGGTCTTCAAAATAAAACAACCCGTACGCGTAAGTATTCTTGCGAAGCGCACGATTGTACACCGGTTTATGAACTTTAATCAATTCCGATTCATACAAGAGGGCAATGAGTTCCGAGCCGGTCAGTTCGAATTCAATCCGCGCAATCTCCTGGCGCATAATGGAGCCCTTGAGTGTTTTCACATTTTTGAGATGCTGCTCAATGCGTTTCCGGATATGTTTGCTCTTACCGATGTAAATCAGTTGGTTTGTATCGTTGAAAAACTTGTAAACTCCGGGTTTATTCGGAATTTCCTCCAAGGCTTCCAGATCCAGGTTCGGATGAAGAATTTTCGGGTTCACGTCTTCTTGGATGAATGTTCCCAAACCTTTTGAATCCGTCGCATACAATTTGGTAAACAGATGCGCTGTTGCTTCCGCATCACCTTTTGCACGGTGACGATCCGTCAATTCAATTCCAAGTGCTTTCGATAGCTTTCCTAAGCTGTAGGAATCATGTCCGGGAAGAACATACCTGGAAGCTCTTACCGTACACAAGTGTGCTTTCCGGTAATCATATCCCAAGAGTTTGAACTCATGACGGATTATTCCGTAATCAAAGCCCACATTGTGAGCTACGAAAATACAGTCTTCCGTGAATTCGATGATTTGCTTGGCAATTTCGTAAAACTTGGGAGCATCTTCCACCATTTTGTCGTGAATTCCCGTAAGTTTCGAAATGAATTCGGGAATTGGCATTTCCGGGTTGACCAACGTGGAAAAAGAGCTGATAATTTGTGTACCATCGTGCTTGTAGATCGCGATTTCCGTGATCTTCGAGGATTTTGTCGATCCACCGGTTGTTTCGATATCTACAATGGCATAATTCATCATGCAAAGTTACTGAATTTTTTATCTGAAGGATGTTTTCGGAATTCAAACTCACGTTAAATAAGTTAAACAAGGAGTGGATAATATTCCTTAACTTTGTCCAAAATTGTATCAAAATGGCAAATAAGAGATTAATCAAAAAACAATTGAACGGAATGATTATCGACGTTCTTGACGAATGTTTCTCCATTCAATTGTATAACGATTCTAAAACTGAGGCTACTGACAAGTTGATTGATGAAGCATTGAACTTCGGAGACGATGTTTTGGCAAAGATTCACGAAGCTAAATCAAAGAAAGATTTCCCTGCGATTCGTCAGATGATGGAAGATAAAGGAGTTTACTTCATTGAGGAATTGAACGGATTCCAATAAGATTTGAACAAATCAGATAATGAGCTCATTCTTTCAGTAGGATGGGCTTTTTTGTTAGTTGAAAATGTAAAATGGAGAATTGAAAAGTTACTTGGACTCCGTTCAACCTTCTTTTCAAATATCAAACTGTATTATGCCCGAAAATGCTTTTTCAGATCTAATAACGGTTTTTCGAAGTAACGGTATGAAAGGATGGAAAGTGTGCTGTTTAAGACAAGTAGAGCTGCAAAATAGAGTGCAAACCATCCGATGTGCTGATTCATGTGGAGTGATTCGAAAACCTTGCACAGGTAGAAGATAACGATACAATGAAACAGGTAGAATCCGTAAGTCAGTTTTCCTGCTTTTTCGAAATACGGAATGCGGTCAGCCTTAAAGAATGAGTTTTTAGCCAGGAGTTGCTCCGTCAGAACAAAAGCGAAGAACACCCCGGAAACAATGCGTTCCAATGCAATAAGTTTGCCGGGAAGTAGTCGCGGAGCCAGGAACAGGAAACCGATTCCGGCTAAATAAACAAGGAAAATCTGCCATTTTTTCAATTCTTTAATGAACGGAATGGTCGGCTTTTCAAAAATCCAGGTGGCCAATAAACCTCCGATCGCCATATCGGAAATCACACTCAGGGAATGATAATAAATAATACTCTGGTTATCGGCATGAACAAAGCGGAAGATCACAACCAGGAGAAAGAAAATCCGGAACGAGCGGATTGATTTCCATTTCAACAACCCGATAATCAATCCCCATCCGATGTAGAATTGCTCCTCAATGCTCACACTCCAGGTTGCTGTCAGAAAATTAATACTGTCTTTGCTTCCGTTGATGATTTCATCGAAGTTGGAAAGTAAGAGGGCATAACGCCAGAATTCGTGAACAGTTTGAGTTCCGAAAGGTAAATGCGGGAAAATGAAAAAACCGAAGAGAACGATAACGAAATATAAAGGCCACAAGCGCAGAATCCTTCGGACCAGGAAGAAGCCTATGTGGATTTTACCTTTTTCGCGGAGTTCCTTTAAAAGTAAATAAGTAATCAGGAATCCGCTGAGAACGAAAAATAAATTCACCCCGTAATGCCCGATGGAAGTCAGTTTCCGGATAACCAACATGGGAGTTGAATCGAAAAAAGTTCCCCAAACCTCACGGTTAATGGTGAAAGCATGAAAAAGAAAAACCATCAAAGCACCAATGAATCTTAACCCGTTTAAGTTTTCAAAATGAATTTTCGTTTGCTGCATGATGTAGTCTGTACTTTTCAGGTTGTCCAAATGTACTTATTTTTTGCAGGAACGTTTGTAAACTCACTTGTGCTTCATAAGTCAGGGATTGCTTTTTCTTTTAACTTTGCACAAATTTTATCTACATGGCATTCGACATAGCAATTATCGGTGGTGGAATCGTTGGAGCGGCAACATTTTACAAATTGCAAACAAGATATCCTGATCTGGCAATCGTCTTGATTGAAAAGGAAGCGAAACTGGCAGATCATCAGACAGGAAACAATTCAGGTGTGATTCACAGTGGTTTGTATTACAAGCCGGGATCTTTAAAGGCAAAAAATTGCGTTGCCGGAAGACATGAATTGGTTGCTTTTGCTAAAGAACACCACATTGCTCACGATGTATGTGGTAAAGTTGTGGTAGCAACAGATCCGGCTGAACTTCCGCACATGGATAAAATTTTCCAGAACGGTTTGGCAAACAACACGGAAGGAATTGAGATGATCGATGCGAAGCGCGTGAAGGAAATAGAACCTTTCGTAGAAAGTATCGGTGGAATTTGGGTTCCTTGCACGGGAATCATTGATTTCCGCGGAGCTACGGAGAAAATGGCTGAAATTGCGCTTTCCATGCAGCCGAAAAGTGCGATGAAACTGAGTCACGAGGTGATCGGAATTGAACGTTCATCTGAAAAAACAGTCATTGCGACCAATAAAGGAAATATCGAAGCGAAATACCTGATTTTCTGCGGAGGTCTCCAGGCAGATCGTTTAGCGAAGAAAGATGGTGTGAAGCTGAAAGAAAAAGTGGTTGGTTTCAGAGGTGATTATTACGAACTGACCGAAGAAGCGAAACACAAGGTAAAGAATTTGATTTACCCCGTTCCGAATCCGGATTTCCCGTTCCTGGGTGTACACTTTACGCGTATGACGAACGGAGAAATCGAATGTGGTCCGAATGCCGTGTTTACGTTCAAACGTGAAGGATATGGAAAAACGGATTTCTCAATGAAAGATACGTTTGATGCATTGACATACAAAGGAACCTGGAAGTTGTTTTTCAATAACATGAAATTCGGAATCGATGAATACAGACGTGCTTTCTCAAAACGCTTGTTCCTGAAAACGCTTCAACGCATGATTCCAAGTCTGACAATGGAAGACATTCATCCGGGAAGAGCCGGAGTTCGTGCACTTCTTTTGGCAGAAGACGGTGATACCCGTGACGATTTCCGCTTTGAATTCCACGAGAATTCAATTCATGTTCTGAATGCTCCGTCTCCGGCAGCTACGGCTTCTTTGGCGATCGGTGGTCAGATTGCAGACGAGGCGGAAAAGCACTTCGGATTGAAATAATCCGTTTCCGAAACGCTAAAAACAGATTGTACATAAACAACATGTGGCTGATTTCGTAACATACCTGTTGCGATCATAACATCGTATTGACCTAAAGTTTTTAGAATAATAATTCCCGATTTACTTGTTTAAGAGCCAAATTATTTTATATTTGTTATGTTCCTCTGATGAACAAAACTGAATCCTTAGACAATTCCCTTGAGAGAATTGCTTCAATAAAACCTGAATATTCAACTGGAATAGTAGAATTGTAACCGGCTGTTGCGTTTTGATAAAATAGACAGACTGTTTAGTTGGGAAATAAGTCTTTAAAACAGATGACTCAACTAAAAATTTTTGAAGGGTTATTATTAAAACACACATCTATTAATAAACATTTGTCTACTTACTATAGACCGATGCTACTAACTGTTAGATTATGAAAAAGGATCTGTTCAAATGGACAAAAAATATGGCAGCATGCGTTCTTTTTTGTTCGACAGCGTTTTCACAGGAGGAGCACCAGCTCGTTACCACTCCACAATTGAAAATTTCCTATGTGGATGGATTATGTGACGTTGAATCGGGAAAACAAGCTTATCAATTTGCTTTTTTAAAAATTGAGAATCTGACAAATAATGCGCTACATGTCGGATTTAATATCGTAACTCAATTTGCTGAAGGATGTTCCGGATGCAATGGCAGTGACGAAAGCCTCTACTACTTAAGTTTGTCGCCCAACCAGGTTTATGAAGCCAACTGCGGTGCAGACGATAAGTCTAAAATCTACCTCCGAAACCCGAATTTTGCGGGGGCCTGGAATTTTCAGCAATTACGCATTGAAAATTTGATCGTCGAATAAAAAACTGCACAGGCAGTTAAGTCCTTTCGACGAAGATTCTATAAACATTTTATTCACTACTACCATGAAAGCAGCATTAATTTTAATGTGCCTGCTCGGCTATGCAGCTGGGTTTTCACAAACTTGTACCATTACGGTTACAGGACCGTCACAGGTGTGCCCTGGAGTTCCGGTTACTTTTACAGGAGAGGGAACGGTAACACAATCCAACCAGGCTTTTAATTTCAACAACAATTTACTTCCCGCAGGATGGACCGTTTCAGGAGCGGCGAATTATGGAGTCTTGTGCGGAAACTCATTAGATAATACTTCGTATTTCTGGGCTTCAACCGCTGTCGGAACTCCTCAAATCACAACGGATGCTTTCGATGTATGTTCTGGCGGAACGCTGGATTTTGAAATGAAATATGCGATCCAGGGTGGAGCCGTTCCTTGCGAAGGTCCGGATGAACAGGATGAAGGTGTTTCGATCGAATACAGTATCGATGGTGGAGCAACCTGGGTCGAATTTGTTTATTTCAGCCCATGGGGATTCCAGCTTCCGGCAAACCCGGGAGGAAACAATTCCATCAACGGAGCAACGGCTTATACCAACTGGAATAATTTCTCTATTCCGATTCCACCTGCGGCAGCAACAACCAATACGATGTTTCGTTGGATTCAGGTCAATTCTTCCGGAGGTTGCTGTGATAACTGGGGATTGGATAACATCTTCATCAACGCCGGACCGTGTCTGACAACCAATATCGGGTGGGATATCCCGGGAAGTAATACACCATCCTCCAATACAACAACAATTCCGATTTATTCGGATACAGTGATCGTTGCAGGGTTGTACGATAATAACGGAAACCTCTTATGTCAATCCGCTCCGTTTCCGGTAACGGTATTTGTTCCGTTCATTAATGGCGGACCCGATCAGACTGTTTGTATCGGGCAAAGCGTGACATTGACAGCTTCAAGCGGAACAAACTTTGTTTGGGATAACGGAGTAACCAATAATGTGGCGTTTACACCACCGGCAACACAAACATATACGGTAAATGGAATCGATTTAAATGGATGTGCGGCCACGGACCAGGTATTGATTACCGTAAATCCTTCCAATCCATACACGGTTTCCTACCCGAACCCTGCCTATTGCATGGATGCTCAAGATCCGGTTCCGGCTTTGTCAACTCCTTTGGCCGGAACGTACAGTGTTACACCGAATACCGTTACCATTAATGCCAATACCGGTGTGCTGGATTTATCTTCCAGTACAACCACAACTTCTCAACTATACACTGTTACGTTTACACCAGGTGTTCCGTGCTATCAGCCTGCTTCAACCCAGATCACGATCAACGCATTACCGGTGGTGAATGCCGGAGCGGATACAAGCGTGTGCGATGGCAGCCAGGTTATTTTTCAGGCTGTAGGAACTGCTGCTACCTATGCATGGGACAACGGAATTCCTTCCAATGGTTCCGGGATTGCACCACCTGTGGGAACAACCACTTACTCTGTAACAGGAACAAGTGCTGCAGGATGTACCAATACCGACAGCAGAACGGTGACTGTAAATCCGTTGCCTTCGGCTACAATAACGGGAAATACGACGGTTTGCCTGAATGATGCACAGCCAACAGTGACCTTTACCGGATCAAATGCAACTGCGCCGTATACATTCGGTTATTCATACAATGGCGGAGCGGTTCAGCAAGTAGTTTCCAATGCGGCTGGAGTAGCAACAATTTCCGTTCCCACAAATACAGCAGGGTCTCACGAATATAAGTTGGTAAGCGTTCAGGATGCAAGCCCGACTTCATGTCAGAACCAGATACAGGATTCAGTCATGATTGTGGTGAATGATCTGCCGACAGCTTCTATTGCAGGTGATATTACCATTTGCCAGCATTCCAATCAGCCACAGGTTACTTTTACTGGCGGAAATACGGTAGGACCTTACACATTTACCTATACATTGAATACTGTTCAGCAGACTGTTACAACGCCAAACGGATCGAATGTGGCAATACTGAATGTTCCGAGTAATGTAGTGGATACCTTGATCTACCAATTGATCAGTGTTGAGGATGCTTCTTTAACAACCTGTTCTGCGAATCAAGCAGGAACTGCAACAATCATTGTAAATCCGCTTCCGACGGCTACCATTTCCGGGAATATCAGTTTGTGTCTGAATGAAAATGAACCACTTGTAACATTCCAGGGAACGAACGGAGTTTCCCCGTTCGTATTTACTTATTCCATCAACGGGGGAGCAAACCAGACTGTTTCTTCCAATACCGGACAAGTGACAGTTTCAGCTCCTACAAATGTTCCGGGAGATTTTACCTATCAATTGATTTCCGTGCAGGAAGGATCCGTTTCTGCTTGCACGAATGCAGTGGGAAGTAATATTTTGGTCAGAGTGTGGGATTTACCGAATGTTTCTGCCGGAAATGATTTCCCGGTTTGTGACGGAGCATCCACAGTCTTAAACGGGCAGGGAGCAGTTACCTATGTTTGGGACAACTCCGTGGTTGACGGAGTTGCTTTTGTTCCACAGGTTTCGGGAGATTATACGGTTGTGGGAACAGATATCAATGGTTGTACGGATTCAGATGTGGTTCACATTACGGTAGTTCCGATTCCACAGGTCAATTTTACCACATCAATTGCTCAGGGGTGTTCGCCTTTGGTTGCCACGTTAACCAATCAATCGACCGGGAATCTGAATAATTGTCAGTGGTCTGTGTCGGACGGATCGCAGTACAGCGGTTGTGGAACAGTAGATATGACGCTTGAAAACCCGGGATGTTATGATGTCACGTTGACAGTTTCAACTCCTGAAGGCTGTACGAATACTGGAACGCAGACCGCATTTTTATGTGTATATCCGAACCCGATTGCAGATTTCGACCTGGATCCGGCGAGGTTAGAGATGTCCAATACATTTGTCAATTTCTTCAATCATTCTTACGGAGCGACAAATTATCAATGGGATTTTGAAGACGGATTTGGCAGTATCAATGAAAATCCGACGCATTTATTCCCGGGGAATGAACCGGGAGATTACGATGTGATGCTGATTGCGATCAGTGAACATGGTTGCCGGGATACAACGTTCAGAACCGTAACTGTAGTAGAAGACCTCATTTATTATGTTCCGAATGCCTTTTCGCCCGACGGAGATGAGTTTAATAACGTGTTTCAGCCGGTTTTAACGGCAGGTTTTGATACGCGAAGTTATCATCTTCAGATTTTCAACAGATGGGGCGAGCTGATTTTCGAATCTCTGAATTACGAACAGGGATGGGATGGAACATACCACAACGAACAATTACTTGACGGAACTTATATCTGGAAAATCAAAGTGCAGAACAAACATTCCGATAAAAAAGTTGAACTGGAGGGTCATGTTACCTTATTAAAATAAAGACTACTCCAAATTATACCTGACAGCGTGGTCGTCCCGGGATTTATTCCGGGGCGATTTTTTGTGCCTGTTTGCTAAAACCAGTTACACTTTTTCAGCGTATTTTTGAAGAAACAAATCAGATTTATGAAAATTCTCATTTCCCCGTCAAAATCCATCAACGAAAATTGTTCCTTTCCTGAATTCGATTATACGCAGCCTGCTTTTTCAAAAGAAGCAAAAGCTTTAGCTTCTAAGTTGAAAAAATTGAAAGCGAAAGATATCATGGAATTGATGCATGTTTCAAAAGACATCGCCGAGTTGAATGTGAACAGAAATAAAAACTGGTATCTTTCTGCAACTCCCACAGATGAAGTGAGACCTGCTGCGTTTCTATTTACAGGTGAAGTGTATAAAGGACTGGATATTGAATCGCTTTCCGAAAAGGAATTGGAAAAAGCTCAGCAAAATCTGAGAATCCTCTCAGGAATGTATGGATTGTTAAAACCAATGGATTTGATTCACCCGTACAGATTGGAAATGGGAACGAAATGGGATATCAAGGAGAACATAGCAAATTTGTATCAGTTTTGGGGAGATAAGCTGACAAAATCTTTACTGAAGGAAACAGGGAAAGATGAAGCAATTATCAACCTGGCTTCCAACGAATACAACAAAGCAATTGCCTGGAAAAAGATCAAAAACCCGGTTGTAACACCGATTTTTAAAGAATTTAAGAATGGAGAATACAAAGTGGTTATGATTTTTGCGAAACACGCAAGAGGAGCCATGGCGAGATACATTATTCAGAATGAAATAACGAATGTGGAAGATTTGAAAGCATACCATGTAGACGGTTATGCTTTTGATGAGAAGCAATCGACCGCAGCTGAATGGGTTTTTACCAGATAAAAAACATAAAACGGGAACGTTGTTTTATTTCGAAACAATCGTCCCTGAATTCTTAACATTTTACTGATGAAAACTTACCTTTGTTTTAGGTAAGATTGCACTTTCTTTATGTAACCTTGCGTCTTCAAAACTCACCCCATGGAACAAATTAGTGTCTTTGATATTTTCAAAATCGGAGTAGGGCCTTCGAGCTCGCATACGATGGGACCCTGGAGAGCTGCACAGCAGTTCATCAACTTGTATAAAATCAATCCCGGAATTAGTGAAATCAAGCGGATTCATGTGGATTTGTATGGCTCGTTGGCAAAAACAGGAAAAGGACATGGAACAGACATTGCTGTTTTGTTGGGATTGATGGGGGAAGATCCCGTTACCATTGAAGTAAATACAATCAATCCGAAATTTGAGAAAATTCATCAGACGAAAACATTGGAAATCTGCGGAGAGCAGGTCATTACCTTCGATCCGGATACGGATTTGATTTTTCATTTCGATAAATCGCTTCCCGGACATCCGAATGCGTTGACATTGACGGTTACGATGATGGACGGAATGGAAGAAGCGCACACGTATTATTCCGTAGGTGGAGGTTTTGTCGTAAAAGAAGGAGCTGAAGAAAAAAGTGCTGCGGATTCGGTTCAACTGCCATTTCCGATTGAAACAGCGGCGGATTTGAAAAAATACTGCGAAGAGCAAAAGGTGGGAATCTCCGAAATTGTGATGCGAAACGAGCTTAGCTGGAGATCGCAGGAAGAAACTATTTCAGGATGTCTGCAAATTTGGGATGTGATGCGCGAATGCGTTTACCGTGGAGTGAATACGGAAGGTGTTTTACCGGGCGGATTGAATGTCAAAAGGAGAGCACATGAAATGAGTCGAAGGCTGTTAAATGGAATCGCTTGTAAAGACTCCAAAGATTTTATCCTGCAAATCCAGGCTACAAGCAATATTTTTCAAAATACATTGAATTGGGTGAGTTGTTTTGCGCTTTCAGTAAATGAAGAAAATGCTGCCTTCGGAAGAGTAGTAACGGCTCCGACCAATGGTGCATCAGGGGTCATTCCTGCAGTTTTAATGTACTATGTTTGTTTTGCCGGAGGAACGGAAGACAAAGACATTATTCGTTTTATGACGGTTGCTGCCGAGATCGGAAGTATTTTCAAAAAGCGTTCTACAATTTCTGCTGCGATGGGAGGTTGCCAGGCTGAAATCGGTGTTTCATCCGCCATGGCAGCTGCTGCTTTAACCGAATGTTTGGGTGGAAATCCGAACCAGGCCATGATGGCTGCCGAGATTGCGATGGAACATCATTTGGGATTGACTTGTGACCCGATCGGAGGATTGGTTCAGATTCCGTGTATTGAACGGAATACGATGGGAGCAATCAAGGCAATTACTGCGTGTCAGCTGGCATTGCAGGGAAATCCGGATACGGCGAAAGTTTCATTGGACGGAGTGATCAAAACCATGTGGGAAACTGCTTTGGATATGAACGAAAAATACAAGGAAACTTCCGATGGCGGATTGGCGACAAATATTCCGGTGAATATTTCGGAGTGTTAGATTATTCAAAAGTTCAAGAGTTCAAAAGTTCAATATTGCTTAATCTGGGTAAAGTTTAAGAGGTTAAACCCTTGAACCTTTTGAACTTATTTCAACTTATTGAACTTTTTTTCAAAAGAATTTGTTTTTATCAATTTCTTTTAAGAATCTTTGCACCGTAATTCTAAGCGAGAATACAACTAGTTTATACAGAAGAGGCGAGAGACGGACTTTAAGACCCTCTGGCAACCAACTTTAAGTCACGACAATAAATGTCGGGATTGGAAAACCGGTGCCAACTTCCGAGGCTGACACGCATTGTCGTCAGTCGAATATAAAAATTGTGTTTATGAAAAGTGCAAAAATTTACGATCAAACTCAGAATCCGGTACCCGGATCAAATCCTTCATTTCTTCTTTTTAACCGAATGTGTTGTTGTTGCTGTTGTTAATTCTTTCAGCTCAGTAGTTTCTCATTTACAACACATTTTATGTCAACAAGTTATTCAAAGGCTTCGCTTTTGCAGCCAACACAGCATATTTTTTCGCGAAAAAGCGATTTTACACTAGAATCGGGCAGGAAACTGTCGGAAATCTCCCTGGCTTATCAAACCTGGGGAAAACTCAATGAAGACCAGTCAAATGTGGTTTGGGTGTGCCACGCGCTTACCGGAAACCATCGCGTCCAGGAATGGTGGGACGGTTTGTTCGGAGAAGGAAAATGTTTCGACCCGGAAAAGGATTTCATTGTTGCGGTCAATGTTCCCGGAAGTGCTTACGGATCAACGGGGCCGTTGAGTGAAGAATTACTGCCGGAGGAACGTTTTGATGCGTTTCCGGTGCTGACAATCCGTGACATGGTAAACGGATTGGAATTGGTTCGAAAAGAACTGAAAATTGAGAAAATTCGGTTGTTAATCGGAGCTTCTTTGGGTGGACAACAAGTATTGGAATGGTCGTTATTGATTCCTGAGAAGATCGATCACATCATTCCGATTGCAACAAACCTGAAACACTCTCCGTTTGGAATCGCGTTCAATGAAGCACAACGAATGGCGATCGAATCCGACCCGACTTTTTTCTCGAAAACCGCGAACGGCGGACGAAACGGATTGAAGGCAGCACGGGCAATCGGTATGTTGAGTTACAGAACCTATGACGGTTATAAAATCACGCAAAGTGAAGACGATCATTCAAAGTTCGACGATTTCAAAGCGAATTCTTACCAACGCTACCAGGGAGAAAAATTAGCCGGAAGATTCAACGCATTCAGTTATTGGTATTTGTCCAAAGCAATGGATTCACACAATGTTTTCAGAGACCGGGATGAAAAAGTTTTCGAACGATGTCTTATGCCTGCTTTGGTAATTGGAATTGATTCAGATATTCTTTTCCCGATTACCGAGCAGGAAGAAATCGCAGAAATATTGCCGAATGCAGCATTAATCCGTTTGCAATCTGATTTTGGTCACGACGGATTTTTAGTGGAAACGGAAACATTGGCAAATCACATCAAACAATTTTTAAAAAACAACTAAGATGAAAAAACAACTCACAATAGGATTATTCGGTTTCGGATGTGTCGGAACCGGTTTGTATGAAGTTTTGAATAAAACAACCTTGCTTCAGGCTTCGATTAAACACATTGTTATTAAAGATCTGGGTAAAAAACGCATCATTGATCAAAGCTACTTCAGTACGGATGCGAACCGCATTTTAAACGATGAAGAAATCAATGTGGTCGTGGAGTTGATCAACGATTACGAAGCGGCGTATGATATTGTCACCAAAGCATTGAAAGCCGGAAAACACGTCGTTTCGGCAAATAAAAAACTCATCGCTTATTACCTGGACGAACTGGTTTCCCTGGCAAAAGAGAATAAGGTGTCTTTTCTCTACGAAGCATCCGTTGGAGGTTCTATTCCGATTATTCGCAACCTGGAAGAATATTACAACAACGATTCGCTTTCAAATATCAATGGAATTGTAAACGGTACAACAAATTACATTCTCACGAAAACAGGGGAAGGACAATCGTTTGATGCGGCACTGAAAAATGCACAGGAACTGGGGTTTGCAGAATTGGACCCAACTTCGGATGTGGACGGTTTTGATGCCAAATACAAATTGGTTCTTTTGTTGAAACATGCCTTTGGATTTACGGCAAAACAAGACCAGGTTTGGAATTACGGAATCCGCCAGTTGAAAGATTGGGATGCGGTATACGCACGTGAAAAAGGATTGAAGATCAAATTACTGGCATTCGGGACACGAATTAACAACCAGATCGTCGGCTTTGTAGCGCCGCATTTGATCCCGGAGAATCATTTTGCGTTTAACGTGGAAAATGAGTTTAATGCTGTAGTGGTAGAAGCTTTGTTTTCAGATAAACAGCTGTTTTTAGGAAAAGGAGCCGGAAGCCACCCGACGGCAAGCGCTGTGCTTTCGGATATTTCGGCTTTACAATTTGATTACGCCTATGAATACAAAAAGTCGGCAACGGAAGAAAGCCTGAGTTTTGAAACCGATTTTGCATTGAAAGTATATGTGAGCGCCACTTCACAGGAAAAACTGGATGAAATTGAATTCCTTGAAACGCACGAATCGTATTCCGGGCAATCGCACAGTTATAAAATAGGAATCATCGCATACGAAGAGATTTTAAAACGAAACTGGAATGATGCGTCCGATTATTTCCTGGCAGTTATTCCCGATAGTGTTCAATTGACAAAAAAATCCGATCTTGAAGCGAAAAACAAAACGCATTTAATAGAGGAATTGTCATGAAATTGGATTTAAAATTGGTAGAATCTCCATTTGTATTGGAAGTTAAAAATGAAACAGGTGTTTCAATTAAAATGGATGCTACCGAAAAAATCGGGGGTAAAAACAAAGGAATGCGCCCGATGGAAGTGCTGGCCGGTTCACTGGCCGGATGCATGTCGATCGATGTGTTGCTGATTCTGCAAAAGCAGCGCCAGGAAGTCACTTTTTACGAAGTGAACATCGAAGCGCACCGGAAAGATGCTGTTCCGGCAGCATTTGAAGCATTTCACTTAATTTTTTCCTTTAACAAAGAAGTGGATCTGGAAAAAGCAGAAGCGGCTGTCAAATTGAGTCATGAAAAATATTGCTCTGTTTCGGCATCCCTGAATCCGCAAATCATCATCAAAACAGAAGTCAAACATCAATCATGAATAATTACAGAAGCGAAACCTTAGCAATCCGCATTCAAAACGAACGTTCCGGGGAAGCCGAACACAGTGTTCCTTTATACCTGACATCGAGTTATGTTTTTGAAGACGCTGAACAAATGCGGGCGGCTTTTTCCGATGAAATCGAAGCAAATATCTATTCGCGTTATTCGAATCCGAATGTAGACGAATTATTGGAAAAGGTTTCGCGCCTGGAAGGCGGAGAAGCAGCCTGGGCAACGGCAACGGGAATGGCTGCCGTTTTCACCACTTTTGCTGCTTTGCTTGAAAATGGAGATCACATTGTGTCGTCCAAATCGGTCTTCGGGTCGACGCACCAGTTGTTTGTGAATATTCTTCCGAAATGGGGAATCACGACAACCTATGTAGATGCTATCGACTATGAAGCGTACGAGCAGGCAATCCGTCCGGAAACAAAAATGGTTTATATCGAAACTCCTTCTAATCCGGGACTGGATATTATTGATATCAAACACCTGGCTGCAATCTGTAAATCAAAAAATGTATTACTGGTAGTTGACAACTGTTTCGCAACCCCGGTTTTGCAGCAACCGCTTGTTTTGGGAGCGGATATCGCCATTCATTCCGCTACCAAATACATGGACGGGCAGGGGCGTGTTTTGGGCGGATTGATTGTTTCTACCAAGGAAATCATTGCTAAAATTCAGGCGTTTGCGCGGCACAGCGGTCCGGCTTTATCTCCGTTCAATGCATGGGTGCTTTCAAAATCCTTGGAAACATTGCATTTAAGAATGGAAAAACACTGTGAACAAGCATTTGAAATTGCAAAAAGACTCGAGAAACACGAATCGGTCGATTGGGTAAAATACCCGTTTTTAGGTTCACATCCGCAGCATGATATTGCCCGGGAACAGATGAAACATGGTGGTGGAATCGTAACTTTTCAGATTAAAGGCGGATTACAGGCCGGAAGAAAATTCCTGGATAGTTTGAATTTATTTTCACTCACCCCGAACCTGGGTGACAGCCGCAGTATTGCAACACATCCTGCTTCAACGACGCATAGTAAATTGAAACAGGAAGAACGCGAAGCAGTTGGAATTTCTGATGGTTTGGTGCGTTTGAGTATCGGTTTGGAACATGTTGAAGACATTTGGGAAGACCTGGAAGCTGCTTTAAATACGTGATTTCGAAAAATCTATAAAGTTGAAATTTGTCGATTCACAATATTACGAATCGACAAATTTTGAAAGTTTCGGAATCACATTTTTACAAAAACCAATGATCTGAAATTGCAGGCATGAAACAGGAAAAAGAAGACGCTTTTTTAACAATTGTTGGATCAAGGAATTCGGGTAACGAATTACCTTTATCCTCATGGAAGATTTCGTGACTATCAGGCCCAAGAATCAGCTGGTATCCAAATACATTTCCTACTATTATTTTCATACTTCGGATGCGCCGGATTTCCGGAAAAGCTTCCTTTTTTATCCTCATTTCAAGCACGGATTTACAGTTTACAGGGAAGGGGAAAGTTTCAGGACCTTGTTTACGATGAATTATAACCGGCAGATTCCTGTTGAATTGACCGGTATGTTCCAAAAAATAGGAGTAGCATTTAATCCTTTAGGAATTAATCAGTTTGTTTCCGAGCCGGTTTCAAAATTGTATAACCCTGAAACTTTTTCTTTTCAGCATTGGAATCCGGAGATATTTCCGGAACTGAAAGAAGTGTTTGATAATCAGGAAACAGAACAGAAACGGGATTTGCTCGATGCTATTTTTGAAAAGCGGTTCAAAGCGCATCCGGAATTAAAACGGGTAGAAGAGGCCTTGAAATATATTTTTGAATCTTTCGGGACCATCCAGGTAGATGAATTGGCATCTAAAATCGGGATCAGCCGGAAAACATTGCTCCGTGATTTCAAAAAGCATCTGTGTTGTTCGATCGAAGAATATAAAAAAGTAGTGAAGTTCCGGACAAGTATCCAGGGATTACATAACCTGGGATTGAAGAATCTGACGGAAGTTTCGCTTTACAGTTTGTACTACGATCAGTCTGATTTTACGAACCGGTTTAAGGAATTGACAGGGCAGAATCCAAGCACTTTTTTTGCAACGATCAAAAAAATGGGCGAAGAAGATATTTTTTGGAAATTTGAGGATTAATAGTCCCAATTCTACAAGTATTTCGTTTTTGATCTGAATAATTTTGTACTTTATAACAAAGCCCAATAAATATCAAATGATCAGAACCACATCTATATTCAGCGCATTGATCTTTACTTGCTTTTTCTGGGTGCGAAACGCGCATGTAAGTGCACAGAAAGAACAAACGTATGATTCATTGGTCAAGCTGGCATTTGGTCTTTATGAAATTAAAGAGTTCAAAGCCTCTGCAGAGAAATTTGCAGAGGCTTTTGTCATTTTGGGTGAAAAATCCAATCCGGAGGACCGTTACAACGCTGCTTGTTCCTGGGCTTTGGCCGGTGAATCAAATCCAGCTTTCGAGCAGTTGTTTCAAATCACGAAAAGCGGATATTACACCAATTTGAAGCACATTACTTCCGATTCGGATCTCAATTTCCTGCATAAAGACAAGCGTTGGAAGAAAGTTATTGGACTGGTGACGAAGAATAAGGAGAAAAAAGAAGCGAATTACGATAAGCCTTTGGTGGCTAAGTTGGATTCGATATATGACGAAGACCAGGGAACGCGAATCAAAATGAATGAGATCGGGGAGAAATATGGTTGGAGTTCCCCGCAAATGGATTCATTGTGGAAGATAACCAACCTGAAAGATTCCCTGAATTTGATTGAAATAACGTACATTTTGGATACGCGAGGTTGGTTAGGAGCGGATGTTGTCGGTAGAAAAGGAAATTCGACTTTGTTTTTGGTCATTCAGCATTCGGATCAAAAAACACAGGAAAAATACCTGCCGATGATGCGTGAAGCAGTAGCGAAAGGAAATGCTTTGGCCTCGAGCCTGGCTCTACTGGAAGATCGGGTGGCTCTCGGGCAAGGAAAAAAACAGATTTATGGTAGCCAGATTGGTTTTTTCCAGGCAAGCGGAGAAAATTACGTTTTGCCCTTGGAAGATCCGGATAATGTAGACAAACGCAGGGCAGAAGTGGGATTAAACAGCTTACAGGAATATGTATCCTACTGGGGAATGACCTGGAATGCGGAAGAATACAAAAAGAATCTTCCGAAATATATTGAAGAACAGAAGAAATACCACCGGGATTAATCATAGTTTCCGCTGGAATGTTATCGGATTGAAGTGCTGTTGTTGTTAAAAATAATCTAGTAATTATTTCGTACGAAAAATTTCCTACCTTTGTGAGAACTATAAAAATCACAAAACAGTATGAATATTCAAACAGCTTTCGCGTCAGCTTTATTATTTGTAAGCGCATGGTCTTTCGGCCAAAAAAACAACACGGAAAAACGACTGGATTCCTTATTTACAGCTCTTGCGGCACAAAACCAGTTTAACGGAAGTGTATTGATAGCAGAAAAAGGAAAAATCCTTTATAAAGGCGGAAAAGGATACAGCAATGAGCTTTCAAAAGAGCTGAACAATACACAAACCATTTTTGAACTGGCATCCTGCAGCAAACAGTTTACAGGTGTTGGAATTGCATTGCTTCACCGTGAAAAGAAGTTGGATTACACAGATGATATTACGAAATACTTTCCGCAACTGTCCAATTTCAAAGGAGTAACGATTTATGATTTGCTGCATCATACCAGCGGTATTCCCGATTATTTATTTGCTGGATCGTTTAGTGAGCATTGGAAGAATGAGCGAATAGCAACCAACCAGGATTTGATCGACTACCTGGCAGAATCAAAAGATACATTGGAGTTTGTACCCCGGTCAAAATACGCTTATGTGAATACCAATTATGTGCTTCTTGCGAGTATTATAGAAAAAGTGTCCGGGCAAAAATGGGGAGATTATTTAACTCAAAAGATCTTTAAACCATTGAAAATGAATCGGACTTTCGTTTACAACAGGAGATCTGAACCTAAAAAAATAAAGAATTATGCTTATGGATATGATTGGGTCGATAATTCCTTTGAGAAAGTAACGCTGGATGATCCGAAAATCGGATACATGACCGTTTATTATATGGATGGTATTTACGGAACTGCTAAAGTAAATTCTACGGTGGAAGATCTCTATAAATGGATCAATGCAATCAAGAATAATCAACTTCTGACACAAAATGAATTTGAAGAAGTGATGGAGATTACCAAAACTTCGAACAATGAAGAGATTCTTTATGGTTTTGGATTCGAAGTACGCAAAAGAAACAATACGATCTCCTACGGACATACCGGAAGTTGGGATGGTTACATTACACTGATCCATTACAGTTCCCAAAATGACCGTACGGTTATTGTGCTGAACAACTTCAAAAATGGCGTGTGTCCTTATCAAACAATCAGTGAAATTATTGATGATAAACCATGTTCCAATGAGTTTGTAAAGAAAGCAGATCAGGAAGAAGAAGTGATCAAACAATATGTAGGTGAATATGCAGACCCCGAAAACCCGGATGAAAAGCACGTAATTACATACCTGGACGGGCATTTGATTTACAACACAGATAAAGAAAACTGGGACATGCGGTTCTTTCCTTCATCAGAGGCAGTTTTCCAGGCAATTCGCCAGGGTGGTACAAACGGAGTGATGGAATTCACGCCACAGGAAGACGGGACGATGAAACTGGAAATGTTCATGTACGGACGTATTATCGGAAAAGGAGTCCGAAACTAATTGCGAATTGATTTTAATCTGATAGAATGCTTTTCAATTCATGATTCAGCATTCGTAATTCGTAATTAACACCTATCTTTGCAACAAATTTATAAAGCATGTCACAAGATATTCAAGCAGTTAGCTACTGCATTGGCTTAAGCGTTGCAGATAGCCTATTGCAACAAGATTTGGGTGGAATTGATCCGGCTGTTATGGCGGAAGCAATTTCAGATGTTTTTCATGGGAAAACAATGAAATATTCACCGGAGCAGGCGAACGAAATCATTCAAAAATATATCCAGGAAATCACAACTTCCAAGTTTGAAGTATACAAAAACGAAGGTGAAAGCTTCCTTGCTGAGAATGCAAAGAAAGAAGGTGTTACAACAACGGATTCAGGGTTGCAATACGAAGTAATCGAGCAGGGAACAGGTATCAAACCCAAAAGCACGGATACGGTAAATGTTCACTACCACGGAACGTTAATCGACGGAACAGTATTCGACAGCTCGATTACACGTGGAATTCCTGCAACATTCGGGGTACACCAGGTAATCAAAGGATGGACAGAAGCATTGCAGTTGATGCCTGTCGGATCGAAATACCGTTTGTATATTCCTCAGGATCTGGCTTACGGAGCACATCCGCACCCGGGAGGAGCAATCAAGCCGTTTATGGCACTTGTTTTTGACGTTGAACTTTTAGGAATCGAAAACTAAGATGAAGAAAATAATTTTAGCATCTCTCTTATTGGTGGTGACATATGCCTGCGGAAGCGATTCTCCTGAATCCGGCACAAAATCATTGCCATTGGATTCTCCGAAAAGACAGATTTCCTATTTGATGGGATCAGACAATGCCGGGCAGGTAATCCAGGATCCGAACTTTGCGAAATATGACAAGGCGGAAATTCTGAAAGGATTTAAAATCGGTTTGGACGATGAGAAATCGTTCGACGCAAATTGCCAGCAAACCATTCAGAAATTATTGGGACAAACACAACAGGAATTCCACGAACAATATGCAAAAGAAGCTTCTCTTTGTATCGGGAAATTCCTTGGAGGAATGTTCAAAACAAGCTGGGAACAGGCTAAATCGTACGATGAATTCGACAAAGAATATTTGATCTACGGTTTTGAACTGGGATTGAATAAAGCGGATACCTTGATCAAAAAAGAGGTAAAAGCTACGATGATGAAAGATTTCATGACGAAGATCAACAACCGTGTAATGACTGAAGTAACGAAGAGAGAAGATGCTTATTTCTCCAAAGTGAAAACAATTGCGGGAGTGAAGGAATTGCAAAATGGCATTTTCCTTGAGACGATTAAAGCCGGAAATGGCGGAAGTCCGACAGCTGCAAGCGACGTAAGAGCACATTATGTTTTGATGAATACGGAAGGTGATACCTTACAATCATCTTTGAGCAATCCGCAAATTCCGGTGTTCAACTTAGGATCAGTAATTCCGGGATGGACAATCGGTATTCCTGCTATGAAAAAAGGAGGAAAGTATAAATTGTACGTTCCGCAAGATATGGCATACGGAAAGCAATCTCCGGATCCGAACAGTATTCCGCCGTTTGCAACACTGGTTTTCTATGTAGAACTTGTTGATTTCGGTCCAATGGGTACTTTGAAATAAGAATTGAAAATCCTTCGCTACCGGCGGGGGATTTTTTGTTTTTAGAGGAATATTTTATAACTCAATAGTTCAATAGTTCAATAGTTCAATAGTTCAATAGTTCAATAGTTCAATAG
>VFQP010001752.1_pt1 | contig 27065 bp, 30 predicted proteins | sample 3512351 | NCBI WGS metagenome assembly VFQP01 (sample SAMN10412372, study PRJNA504923) | tailings metagenome | isolation source: Relicate 1 Philex TSF1 revegetated site | place: Philippines: Tuba, Benguet | collected 2017-08-29
GGGTCTTCACGCGGCCACCATTGGCTGCAAGCATCGAAACCTCCCTCTCGGACCGGCTCTGAACCCGACACAGCTTGCGCTGTGCCACCAAAAGAGACGCGTTCGTCGTTGCATAACCTGCCAGGGGCCATCGGCACGTGCGGGTGCGTCACATGAGGTGCTATTTACAACATTTGCCCCCCAACGCAATAGCAAACTGCCCCCTCGCGAAATTTTTTTTCGCTCACTGTGTCCCAGGGGTCACTGCCGGGGAGGACACAGCACCCACAGAAATGCAAAAAAGCCGCAATTCATGCGGCTTTCTTGCTATTCGAGCGCTGGGCCGAAAACGCCGCCGAAGTGTGTCACAAAACGACTCCGGCAAGGCTAAAAGCGCCCCCTTTCCCCAGCGGCGGGTCGCCGTGGAGGAAAGGGCAACGGAGTCGGGTCAGCGCGAGGCAACCTGGGAGACGATGCCGGCAAAGTCCTTCAGCCGCTCCGCCGGCAGCATTGCCGGGCTGCTCGGGCTGCCAAGGCCCTGAATCCGCGTGGCGAGGCCCTGGCGGTCGAGCCGCACGCTGCGGCCACCGAAGCCGGTGACCTCGGCGCGGCCAGGGCTCAGCATCACCACGTCCGTTACATCCGGCGTGACGCGACCTGCAACCGCCGCGGCACGAATGCTGACACTGCCCGAGGGCAGCACCACATACACCAGGCCAGGGTTGGCGGAATCGACATGGAAGCTGCCCCGCTCCAGCCGCAGCACGATGCGGTCGGGGGCATATTCGTCGACGCTGATGGCGCTGTTCGGGCCAATCACCACATTGGTACCATCGGCAAGCCGCACGGCGATGCCGGAGCCGGGGCCGGCCGCGAGCCGCTGGCCGAGTACCACGGAGACGTTGCGGCGCTGGTCATGGCCCACCACGCGCGGCACCGGGCTGGCGGCAATCGCCAGCGGCTCGGCGGACAGGCTGTCCGGCGAGGCGGCAAAAGCCGGCGCGGCAAGGCCGGCAGCGGTGGCAACGGCAAGAGTGAGTCCGATACGGACGAGGCGGCGATAGAGGAAGGCCATGGCACGTTCCTTTGATTTGTCTGGGCTTGGTGTATGTCTTAGCCCGACAAATGGGAGCGTGGCGGCGCAAGTCGAGGGCCAGCCTGTGACAGCCGACACACTAGACTCCGATGTGACCGGTGGAATTCGCTATTTGGTGCCGTAAAGCCGGTCGCCGGCATCGCCGAGACCGGGACGGATATAGCCATGGTCGTCGAGCTGGCGGTCCACGGCGGCGGTATAGACCGGCACGTCCGGGTGGCTGTCATGGAACACGCGCAGGCCTTCCGGCACGGTGAGCAGGCAGACAAACTTGATCTGCGTGGCACCAGCCTGCTTCAGGCGGGACACTGCTGCCGCAGCGGAATGGCCGGTGGCCAGCATCGGATCCACCACCACGACAAGGCGCTGGCTCACATCGTCGGGCAGCTTGAGGTAATACTCCACCGGCACCAGGGTAGCGGGATCGCGGTAGAGCCCGACATGCCCGACGCGGGCCGAAGGCACCAGATCGAGCATGCCATCCAGAATGCCGTTGCCAGCACGCAGGATGGAGACGAAGCAGAGCTTCTTGCCCAGCAGCAGCGGCGCCTGCATCTGCTCCAGCGGCGTCTCAATGCTCACCAGCTCGGTCGGCAGGTCGCGCAGCACCTCATAGGCCATCAGCAGGCTGACCTCGCGCACCAGGCCACGGAATTCGGCGGTCGACACTTCCTTGCGGCGCAGCAGCGTCAGTTTATGCTGCACCAGAGGGTGATCGATCACATGCACGTTCGACATTCGCTTAACTCCCTTAGAAAACCGTGCCATCGCTGATGATGTTGAGTGGTGGCGGCCCGCCAAGCTGGCGCTCGGCGGCGATGCGCCGTCCCGCGGCCCAGGTGCCGCCTTCGAGCAGGCTTGCCAGCGGCAGCTCAGCTCGGGTTTTGCCCAAGCGGCGGCGTAGCGGATCGGCCAGGCGGTCCAGCAACGCCACAGTCAGGGCACGCCATTCCACGACAGCCTCATGGGCTGGCGGCAGCCGCTCTGCGGCCAGGGCCGGATCCTTCAGGCGCAACACGCCAAGATCGAGGAACAAGCCGCCATTGCGATATTCCGGCAGGCCGGTCAGCGCATCCAGATCAGCGACGCGGATACCCGCCTCCTCCAGCGGCTCGACCAGCGAATAGGCCAGCCATTGCGACAGCTTGTGGAACGGCACCAGGCCATTGCTGGCATCCGGCGCGATGGCCGCCGCATGGCGCCAGCAATCGCCAAGATTGACGCCCTCGAACTCGATCCGCCCCGGCCAGACTGGGCCAAGGCCGCGCAGCAACGCCTTGAGGATGGCATCCGCCGGCAGCACGCCATCGCGCGCCTGCGCCTTCAGGTGATCGAACAGGAAACCGATGCGCGGCACCTCATCGGCACGGCCGAAGTAATCCGGGCTCTTGCGTAATGCGGCGCCAAGATCGCGCAGCAGCTTGGTGCGCCCTTCCAGGCCATCGAGCGGATTATCCGCCGTCACCTGGAAAGCCTGGGCGATATCCTCCGTGGCGATACGCTCCAGGCCTTCGGCATCGGCGCGGCAGGGCAAGGCTTCCGGCAGGCGCGAGAACACACCCTTCTGGAAGGCATGCAAGCTGGCCACCGCCAAGCCTTCCGAACGCGCCAGCACCTGGCCCGTACCCGGCTCCTCGTATTTCCATGCCGCGCCCGCGCCGGCATCGAGCAGCACCGACACCACGGCGAGATCGAAACGGATGCGCGCCAGTTCATCCGGGTGGATGCCCTGGAAACGCGGCGCCAGCTTGTCCCAGCGGTCGCCGAAATGGCGCCAGCGGGCGTGATAGGGAATTTTCAAACTCGGATAATTCGCCCGGATGACCTCGGCGACGTAATCCGCCGCAGCGTCCAGCCGGCCGGCGTCGAGCGTGAAATACGCCGACTTGCCGGCGGCAACATGGGCATAGAGCTGCTCGGCGCGGGCACGGATCGCCACCGGGCTGAGCAGCCAGTCAAGCAACTCACTCATCCAGCCGGCGGCCCTTGCTCTGCTTCAGTTCGGCGGCATCTGGTACCTTGTCGGTGAAATAGCCGGCCGCCTTCTTGGCATCCATTTCCACCCGCGCATCGGCGGGGATCAGTTCGTCCGGGATCGGGATGCGCTCCACCACCTCGATGCCGCTATCCACCAGCGGCTGGAATTTCAGATTGCTCATCGACACCAGCTTGTCGACACGGGTGATGCCGAGCCAGTGCAGCACATCGGGCATCAATTCCTGGAAGCGCATGTCCTGCACGCCGGCAACGCACTCGGTGCGCTCGAAATAAGCCTCGGCACGGTCGCCGCCGGCCTGACGCTTGCGGGCATTGTAGACCAGGAACTTGGTCACCTCGCCGAGCGCCCTGCCCTCCTTGCGGTTATAGACAATGACGCCGACGCCGCCCCGCTGCGCCATCTCGATGCAGACTTCGATGCCATGGGCGAGGTAAGGCCTGCAGGTGCAGATATCGGAGCCGAACACGTCGGAACCGTTGCATTCATCATGGATGCGGCAGGCGATGCGGGTTTTCGGCTTGCCGAGCTTGGCAATATCGCCAAACAGATACACCGTCATGCCGCCGATCGGCGGCAGGAATACCTTGAGATCGGGCCGCGTCACCAGTTCCGGGAACATGCCGGCGGTCTGCTCGAACAGATTGCGGCGCAAGTCGGTCTCGCTAATCTTGAACCGCGCCGCCACGCCGGGCAGCCACCATACCGGCTCGATGGCGACCTTGGTGACGCGCACATCGCCATTCGCCGCCAGCACTTCGCCATCGGCCTTGAGGCGGCCAGCGCGCATGGCATCCAGCAACTCAGGCATGTTGATATGCGCCTTGGTCACCGCGATGCTCGGGCGGATATCGGCACCGAGCCGGATCAGGTCGGCATAGGCCTCGCTGACCATGTGGCCGAACGGGTCCATGGACACGATCTTCGCCGGATCGGCCCATTGCGGAAACGGCCCGATGGCCTCGGCCGGCGCGGTGTTGGTGAGATCGGGCTTGTGATCGGCCTTGAGCTGCCCGGCGGCGATAGCCAGCGCGCGATACAGCGCATAGGCACCGGCATGGGTGCCAATGGCATTCTTTGCGGCGATGGCGGCGCCCTCGCCGGTATGCACGGTCGCGATGATCGGGCCGCGGCGTAGCGGATCGGCAGCACCCCAGTCGATGGGCAAGGGCTTCGGTCCGCTGCCGCCGGGATGCGAGGTGAGAACGATGGGCTTGATTGCCGGCTTCTTGGCCGGCAGGTCGGTCTCGGTCTTCATCCCCCATCCTAACGCCGGATCGCTGGATCGCCAAGGCACCCGATCTAGCCATAGCGCCCCTAGACCATGCCGCCTAGAGTACTATTTCCCCTTCTACTGGCTCCGCCCCGCGCCTAGTACCCAGAAAAGCAGAACAAGGATTTGTACTCATGTCGTCAATGCCCGGCGCTGCGGCCAAGCCGCCCGGCGGCGCGGAAACTATTCCCGCCCACAAACTCTGGACCGCACTGGGCGTGGTTGTCGCCGCGCTGCTGACCTGGGTCCTGACAAAGCAGCATATCCCGCAGGAGATGGCGCTGACCGCAGCGCTGGGCGTGTTCGGCATCGGCCTGTGGGCCAGCGGCGCGCTGCCGGAATATTGGACCACGCTGGCCTTCTTTTTGTTCGCCGTGCTGCTGCATGTGGCGCCACCGGCGGTGATCTTTTCCGGCTTTCACTCCACCACCTTCTGGCTGGTGCTGGGCGGCCTGGTGATCGGTGCCGCCATTCGCTTCACCGGTCTCGGCCAGCGCATCGCGCTGCTGATGGCGCGCGCCTTAGGGATGCGCTACCGCAATATTGTGCTCGGCATCGCGCTGGTCGGGCTGCTGCTGGGCTTCCTGATGCCTTCCTCCATGGGCCGCGCCGTGCTGCTGGTGCCAATCACCATGGCGCTGGCCGACCGCATGGGCTACGCGGAGGGCCGCAACGGCCGCATCGGCATGCTGCTCGCCGCCTGCTTCGGCAGCCATGTGCCAACCTTCTCGATCCTGCCTTCCAACATCCCGAACACCATCCTGGCCGGCAGCGCGGAAACCCTCTACGGCTACACCACCACCTATGGCCAGTATCTGTTGCTGCATTTCCCGGTACTCGGACTGCTGAAATCCGCCGTGATGGTGGTGCTGATCCTGTGGCTGTTCCCGGACCGCGACGCGGAAGCGGCCAAGGATGCGGACAGCACCGCGTTGGGGCCGATGACGGCGCCGCAATGGCGCTTGAGTGTCATACTCGGCCTCAGCCTGATCCTGTGGATCACCGACGCGCTGCATCATGTCTCGCCGGCCTGGGTCAGCCTTGGCGCGGCCCTGGTCTGCCTGCTGCCAAGCCTCGGCCTGACCTCGAAACGGGTGTTCAACGAGGAGATCGGCTTCGCGTCGCTGTTCTTCCTCGCCGGCGTAATGGGACTCGGCGCCATCGTCGCCGGTTCCGGCCTGGGGCCGCTGCTGGTGCATGGCTTCGAGCAGGTGGCGCATTTCTCCCATGATACGCCGTTCTGGAATGTCGGCATGCTGGCAACCGTTTCCAGCGCCATCGGCGTTGTCACCACGCTGGCCGGTGTGCCCACCATCATGACGCCAATGGCCGAGGAACTGGCGCGCGCCACCGGCCTGCCGCTGGCCAGTGTGCTGATGAGCCAGGTGCTCGGCTTCTCCAACATTCTGGTGCCCTACCAGTCGCCACCTTTGCTGCTCTCGACGCAGCTCGGCCGCGTGCCAATGGCTGCCGCCACCAAGCTCTGCCTGTGGCTGTTCGCCATCAGCTCCGTTGTGCTGATACCGCTCGACCTGCTGTGGTGGCGCCTGCTCGGCTGGCTCTAGACGCGAACAATGGTAGCGAGCGCGGTGGCGACGATCTTCTTCGTGCCCTGGTGTTCGGCGAACACATCGGCGCGCGTCACCACCTGCGCCTTGCCGGCCTTGATCACCGAGCCGGTGGCGTATAGACGCTGTCCCACCGCCGGCGCCAGCAGGTTGAGCTTGTATTCCGCCGTCACCACGTCGCCGGCCACCGAGGCCGCCGCCCAGGCACAGACCGTATCCGCCATGTAGCCGACCACGGCGCCATGGGCGAAGCCATGATGCTGCGTCATCTCGCTGCGCAGATTGGCGGCGATCTCCACCTGTCCGGGTTCGAAATGCAGCAGTTCCGTGCCGATCCAGGTGGTGAACGGGCTGGTCTTCATCGCCGCTTCGAGCAATTCGCGCGATGGCGGCAGCTTGGCGATATCGGTCATTGCAGTATCTCCTCAAGTTGCCGGCCAATGCCGCGCAGCGGCTCGCCGGAAGCCTGCACGCGGCAGAGAATCATCGCGCCCTCGAAGGCGGCGAGAATCAATTCGGCGCGCGCCTCAGCGCGCTGCTCACTGCGCCCTTCCGCCAGCAAGGCGGCGCTGAGGATGGCAGCCCATTGCGCATAGCCCTGGCGGCAGGCCTCGCGCAGAGCTGCGTTGAAGGCGCCGGTCTCGACCGCGACGATGGTGAGCGGCGAGCCATCGCGGAATCCCGACTTTTCCAGCCAGCCGGCAATGCGGTCAGCGGTGCGCCAGATCGCCACCGCCACGCTCGGCGCGGCATCGATCTCGGCGCGCAGGGTTTCGGTGAAGCTTTCCGCCGCCCAGGCCACCGCCTCGGCGGCCAGCTGTTCCTTGCCGTCAGGAAAATGGTGATACAGCGAGCCCTTCGGCGCACCGCTTTTCTCGATGATGCGGTTGAGGCCCACAGCGGCATAGCCATGGCGCGAAAACAGCTTCGCCGCCATTTCGACGAAGCGGTCGCGGGTGGATTGCGTACGTTTGGCCATGGCTAAAATTATACAGACTGGTCTAGTTATGACAAGGGTAGAAAAAGCGTCATACCCCGCGGAGGCGGGGTATCCACGAGTAGAGTTTTTTACTTCAAGAAAAGAACTCGTGGATGCCCTGCCTGCGCAGGGCATGACGGCTTTTTATTTTACGGCCGATACGGCAAAGCCGCCGGCCCGGCCTGCCGCAGCGGCGCGGCGAGGTTGGCGAATTCGCAGAGCAAGGGCCGCGTGTCGCGCGGGTCGATGATTTCCTCGACCCAGAAGCTCTCGGCGGTGCGGAATGGCGAACGGACGCGATTCAGCCGCTCCTCGATATCCGCCTTCAGCGCCACCGGATCGGCAGCGGCCTCAAGGTCGGCGCGATAGGCCGCCTCGATGCCGCCTTCCAGCGGCAGGCTGCCCCAGTCGCCAGACGGCCAGGCATAGCGGTAATGCAGCCGCGCCGCGTTGGAGTTCGCGGCGCCAGCAACACCGAAGGCCTTGCGCACCAGGATCGAACACCACGGCACGCTGGCCTGATACACGGCAGCCATGGCGCGCGCACCATGGCGGATGGTGCCTGCCTTCTCGGAATCGAGGCCGATGACAAAGCCCGGCACATCCACCAGATGCACCACCGGCAGATGGAAGGTCTCGGCCATGTCGACGAAACGCTCGACCTTGATCGAGGCATCGGCCGTCCAGCCGCCGCCATAGTGATACGGATCACTGGCGAGGATGGCGACCGGCCAGCCATCCAGCCGCGCCAAGCCGGTGATCACCGAGCGGCCATACATCTTGCCCATCTCGAAGAAGCTGCCGAGATCGACCACTGCGTCGATGATCTCGCGCATCTTATAGACGCGGCGGCGATCACGCGGGATGGCGCTGATCAACTTCTCCTCGCGGCGGTCCGGCGGATCAATCAGCGGCCCGCGCGGCGGCAGCTCATAGACCGAACTCGGCAAATAGGACAGGAAACGCCTGGCGGCGGCAAAGGCTTCCGCCTCGCTGCTCACGGCCAGATCGACGGCGCCGGAGCGGGTGTGAATCTCCACGCCGCCGAGTTCCTCCTTGGTCAGCGTCTCGCCCGCCCGCGCCACCACCGGCGGGCCGGCAATGAACATCTGCGAAATGCCTTCCACCATCACCGAGAAATGGCTCGAGACAGTGCGCGCCGCCCCAAGCCCGGCGACCGAGCCGAGCGCAAGCGCCACCACCGGCACGGTGCCGAGATTGGCGACGACATGGTCCCAGCCTGGATTGGCCGGTACATAGGTGCGGCCTTCGCTTTCCAGCGAGCGCACCGAGCCGCCGCCGCCGGTGCCATCCACCAGCCGCACGATGGGGATGCGCAATTCGCGCGCCATCTGCTCGCTCATCACCTGCTTCTGCCAGATCGCGGCATCGGCGGCGCCGCCGCGCACAGTGAAGTCGTCGCCGCCCACCACCACGGGGCGACCATCCAGCTTGCCGCGACCGAAAACGAAGTTGGTCGGGCTGAGGTCGAGCAACTCGCCGTTATCGCCATAACGGGCACGGCCGGCGATGGCGCCGATCTCGTGAAAACTGCCGGAATCGAGAAGCTGGGTGATGCGCTCGCGCACCGTCAGCTTGCCGCCATCATGCTGGCGCTTGATCTTGTCCGGCCCGCCCATCTGCCGGGCGAATTCCTCACGCCGGCGCAGTTCCTCGATTTCCGCTTCCCAGCTCATTTCCCGCCCCGTTTCGTTGGTTTTAGTAAGTGCCCGGGTAATTGCCGCCATCGAGCAGGATATTCTGGCCGGTGAGATAGGCGGCGCGTTCCGAGCACATGAAGGCGCAGACTTCGCCGAATTCCTCGGCCGTGCCGAAGCGGCCGGCCGGAATTGAAGCGGCTTGCTTGGCGAATTCAGCTTCGAGTTCAGCCCCGCTCTTCTTGCTCTGGGCGGCGATGGTGCCCTTGAGGCGGTCAGTCAGGTAGCGGCCCGGCAGCAGGCCATTGATGGTGACGCCATGCGGCGCCACCTGACGCGCCAGACCGGCGACGAAGCCGGTGAGGCCGGAGCGGGCGCCGTTGGACAGGCCGAGAATGGCAATCGGCGCCTTCACCGAGGACGAAGTGATGTTGACCACGCGGCCCCATTTGCGCGCGATCATGCCGTCCAGCGTCGCCTTGATCAGTTCGATCGGCGCCAGCATGTTGGCATCCAGCGCCTTGATCCAGGCATCGCGATCCCAATCGCGGAAGTCGCCCGGCGGCGGACCACCGGCATTGTTCACCAGGATATCAACCGCGCCGGCAGTACCAAGCGCATCGGCGCGGCCTTGCGGCGTTGCGATATCGCCGGCGACGGTCTTCACGGTAACGCCGGGCGCCATTGCACGCACGCGGGCCGCCGCTGCTTCCAGCGTTTCCTTGCCGCGCGCCGTCATGGTGATGTTGACGCCTTCCTTGGCCAATGCTTCAGCACAGCCAAGCCCCAGCCCCTTGCTCGACGCGCAAACCAGGGCGTTGCGGCCCTTGATACCGAGATCCATCTGTTCCTCCCAAAAAGAAAACGAAACTACTGCGCCGTCAGCCCACCATCGAGCACCAGCTCGGCGCCAGTCATGAAACTGGATTCATCGCCCGCAAGATAGAGGATTCCGCGGGCGATTTCCTCTGCCTGGCCCATGCGGCCGATGGGATGCAGGCGTTCGAGATGCTTGCGCGTGCGCTCCGGGTCGGCGCCAGCCGCGATATGCCCCTGCACCATCGCGGTTTCGACATAGCCAGGATGCACGGAATTGACCCGGATATTGTTCCGCGCGGCGGCACATTCCATCGCCAACGCCTTGGTAAACAGCGTTACCGCGCCCTTAGAGGCGCAATAAGCCGCCATCAGTGGAGCGCCAACCTTGCCGGCAATGGAAGCGACATTGATGATTGAGCCGCCGCCGGCGCGTTCCATCAATGGAATGGCGTATTTGCAGCCGAGGAATACCGCATCGGCATTCACCGCCTGCACCCGGCGCCATTCCTTCAGGCTCATCTCGGTGACGCTGCGGAACACGCCGATGCCGGCATTGTTCACCAGGATATCGAGGCGCCCTTCCATGGCGGCGATGCCATCGATCAGCAGCGGCCAGGAAGCCTCGTCCGTCACATCCTGTTCAACGAAACGGCAGCCGAGTTCAGCTTCCGCCGCCTTGCCCTCTGCGGCATTGCGGTCGGTGATGACGACGCGCGCGCCTTCCTTCAGGAACAGGCCGGCAGTGGCGCGGCCGAAGCCGGACGCGCCACCGGTAATCAAGGCGACTTTGCCGGCGAGCCGGCTCAAGCTGCCGTGCCCAGGGCGCCGGCAGCAGCGGCTGCCGAGGTATCGACGCCCCATTCCTTGAGCGCGGCGCGGCCATCGGCGGCCTTGTCTGTGCCCTCGGCACCGGGCGGGCCGCGACGGATCGCGCCCGGCGTGCGCGAGAAGCGCGGCGCCGGATTGGGCTGTGTCACACCATCCAGGGTGACGAAGGTGTTGCGCGCCTGCATATGCGGATGCTGCGTCGCTTCCTCCAGGTTCAGCACCGGCGCGAAGCAGATGTCGCTGCCTTCCATCAGCTTGCACCATTCCGCGCGGCTGCGGGTGCGGAAGGCGGCGGCGAATGCGGCGCGCAGGTCGCCCCAGCGGGCGCGGTCATGCTGCTTGGGCAGCACCTTGGGATCGAGGCCCAGCTTCTCGATCAGTTCGGCATAGAACTTGGTCTCGATCGAACCGATGCAGATATAGCCACCGCAGGCGCATTCATAGCTGCCATACCACGGCGCGCCGCCATCCAGCATGTTGACGCCGCGCTGGTCCTGCCACCGGCCCGAGGCACGGAAGGCATAGAACATGGTCATCAGCGAGGCGGCACCATCCACCATGGCGCTATCCACCACCTGGCCCTTGCCGCTGTTCTGGCGCTCGAACAACGCCGCCAGCAGGCCCATGGCGAGATAGAGCGAGCCGCCGCCGAAATCGCCAACCAGATTGAGCGGCGCGACGGGCGCACCACCAGCCGGGCCGATGGCGCCGAGCGCGCCGGTCAGCGCGATATAGTTGATGTCATGGCCTGCCGCCTGGGCCAGCGGGCCATCCTGGCCCCAGCCGGTCATGCGGCCATAGACCAGGCCGGGATTGCGCTTCAGCGCCACATCGGGGCCAAGGCCGAGCCGCTCCATCACGCCGGGGCGGAAACCTTCCAGCACCACATCGGCCTTGCCGATCAGGTCCAGCACCATGGCAATGCCAGCGGGATTCTTCAGGTCCACCGGCACCGAACGCTTGCCGCGTGCCAGCAACTCGTATTTCGGCTCCACCGGCAGGCCGAGGCCGGAATCGCCCAAACGCTCCAGGCGCAGCACATCGGCCCCCAGATCGGCCAGCAGCATACCGCAGAACGGCACCGGGCCGATTGCCGGCATTTCAATGACCTTCAGGCCGGTAAGCGGACCGCTCATTTCTTTTCTCCATGCTGCTTGGGTGCCCATTCGACGGTAGGCAGGCCCTGTTTCTTCCAGGCGCCGAAGCCGCCATCGATATGCGACACCTTCTCCAGCCCCATCCGCTTGGCGGTGTGACCGGCCAGCGCCGAACGCAGGCCACCGGCGCAGAAGAACACGTATTCCTTGCCCTCGGCGAAAACCGGCTTGTGATAGGGACTTTCCGGATCGATCCAGAATTCCAGCATGCCGCGCGTACAATGGAACGCGCCCGGCACCGCGCCATCACGCTCCAGTTCGCGCGGATCGCGGATATCGACCAGCACCACATCGGGCTGGCCGAGTTTGGCGGCGGCCTGTTCCGGCGTCAGCGTGACGATTTCCGCCAGCGCTTCGGCCACCATCTGCTTATAGCCAATGGCCATGGTTTTGTTCCTCCCAACTCCAGGGTTAAGCCCAAGGTTAGCAAGCCCGAGCGGGGCTTTGCCAGCCTTACCTAACGAAAGTTTGATTCTGCCGAAAAACGCGGCAAACCGCGCAGCTCGCCCTCTGCCTCAGAACAGCCGTCTCAGAATAGCCGGGGCTGCCATTGCCAGCCGGCAGCCAGCACCACGGCACGTGCCGCGTCGCGCAGGGCACCGTCATCGGGCCCAAGTCCAGCCAGGTTGAGCCAGCGGGCCGGTGGCAAGGGTGGCTCACCGGCATTGGCCGCTGCCTGCAGCCGGCCGGCGAGGCGCAACACCGCCACAGTCTTGGCCGTATCATCAAAGCGCAATTCCAGCGCGGCAATGAAGCGCCCGCCTTCGCTCAAATCCAGCAAATCGGCAAGGCGCGGATCATCCAGGCGCCGCGCGATACGCAACGCATCGCCTTCCTCGGACACGCGCAGCACGCTGCGCCGCTCGCCCAGTGCCAGCAGCGCACTACGCAAAGCGGCCACCTCCTGCACCACCGTGCCCGCCGCCGGCTTCACCGCCTGCACGCGCTCCAGCAGCGGCACCAGGCCGGCGCCGATCAGCAGCAGCCACAACGCGGCAAGCAGCGAGAAACCGGCGCGGCTGCGCAGCCAGACCAGCGCGGGCAGCACATGGCGCTGTTGCAGGCACGGCAATTGCCGCCGCCGCTTCGCCAATGCCGCCGCATCCGGGCCATAGACCGCCAGCAAGGTGTCTTCCACCGCCAGCCATTGCCCGACGCGGTAGCGCGCACGCTCGCCGGACTCGACGGTGGCGAAAGTCAGGCCGGCCTCGCCGATCTCGACACCGGCAGCCGCGAAACTGCCGAGCGAACGGCCATTGCCGCGCTCGATCTGCGCCCGCGCCAGGGCCGGATCGTTGAACCGCGCGACGATGCAGGCGGTGCCATCGCCGTAGCGTGCCATCTCGGCTGCCTCGGCACCGGGAAACATCGGCTTGAGATCACGGTAATCGGTTGCGCCACGCCCGAACACCGCCCAGGAATTCATGAAACCACCATACCGGGTCGCCAGCGCCACGCGGTCGATGGCGAGATGCGAGGCCGCCCAGCGGTCGAGCAGGTCGAATACGGCCAGCAGCAGTCCAAGCCCGAGCAGCAGCCCAAGCAAGGCCAGCCAGGGCCCATCCTGCTGCCAGTCGATAGCCTCGATCACTGCTTGCAACCTGCTGCCTCCACGCGACTCAATGCCCCCACATTAACGGTTTCTTTGCCAACCGGGATCAAGCTGCGAATCGGATGAGTCTAACCGCAAAGAGACCATGGCCGCGCCGATCCCGCCCAGTTCCCTCGCCTCCCGCCCCGACCATGTCCGGGTCGGCCAGCACAAGGTGAGCACCGAAATCCTCGACACGCTGCGCCAGGCCAGCCGCAGCACTGGCGTGGATTTCGCCTATCTGGTGTCGCAGGCGGCGCAGGAAAGCGGTTTCCGCACTGATGCCCAGGCCCGCACCAGCTCGGCGCGCGGCATGTTCCAGTTCATCGAGAGCACCTGGCTGGAGATGGTGCGCGACCACGGCGGCAAATACGGCCTCGCCGACCAGGCCGCCAAGATCACCACCGGCAGCGATGGCCGCCCGCGTGTCGCCGACGCAGCCGACCGCCAGGCGATCCTGGCCTTGCGCGACGACCCACGCGTTGCCGCCGCCATGGCCGCCGAATATGCCCGTGGCAACCAGGCCATGCTGTCGCGTGAATTCGGCGTCGAGGTCGGCAAGACAGAACTGTATCTCGGCCATTTCCTCGGCAGCAACGGCGCCACCAAGTTTCTCACGGCACTGCGCGACCGCCCCGACATGCCGGCGGCGGATCTGCTGCCGGATGCAGCCGCCAGCAATAGCGGCGTGTTCTTCGACAGCATGGGCCGCAAGCGCAGCGTCGGCGACATCCACGCCTATTTCACCCGCAAGCTGGAAGCCCATGCCGAGGGCCTGGAGCAATTCGCCGAGGCGCCGGGGCAGACGGCTAATGGCGGGCAGACCCCTGCCGCCACCTCGGTGGCGCAGCAGATGGCGGAAACCCGCGCCAGTGTCGATCACATGGCGAAGATGATGGCCTTCGAGGCCCTGCGCGACCTGATGATGCGTGCCGGCCGGATCGGCCGCAACAACGACTCCTCCTGGTAAATCAGGCCATCGCCCCGGGTGTCATGGCCTTGTCGAGCGCGGCATGGAACCAGCCGCAGGGATGCTCGAAACGCCCGAAGGTGATGTGGCTGTTGGCACCGGAGCGGAAACCGGCCTGAATCGACTGGCCCATCTGGAAATCCTCGTCCAGCGCATCCCAGAAGATCTTCACATTCTTATCCCAATGCGCCCGCGCCTTCTCGGTCAACGCCGGTTCCGGAATCAGCGCCGCGCCCTGGATCATGCAGGCATCGGTGCCTTGCGGGAACGTGATCATCACCGTGGCATGATCGGGCTGCGCCAGCACGATCAGGTTGGGGAAGAAGAAATAGAGCGGGTTGCCGAAATCGCGCACGCGCAGCCCATCCAGCGCCTGCATCTTCAGCTTCGCCGCCTCGCGCTTGGTGAAATAGAGTCGCGCATGGGGATCAAAGCGCTCCATGACACTGACATTATCGAGGAACATCGGCGCGATGGTGCGGCCATGGGCATGGCGCACATGATAGGTTTCGAGCCCGCCCTCAATCACCACTTTCCAATTGCAGCGCAGGCCGATCTCGCGTTCGTCATAAACGACGTGGTCCGATAGCCCGAAACTCACCATGTCGTGCTTCAGCGGCCCGAGCACCTTGTCGAGATCAAGGTCGCCATCCTGGCGCGGCAGCACAAACACCACGCCGAAGGCTTCCGCCACCGGCAGCCGCACCAGGCCATGCTGTCCCTTATCCAGATCGCCGAAACCCGCTTCATGCGGCAGGCTCAGCAGGGTGCCGGCATCGTCATACGTCCAGGCATGATACGGGCAGGTGAAGCGATGCCTGCCGCAGCCCTCGCGCGCCGTCACCAGGCGCGCACCGCGATGGCGGCAGACATTCAGATAGGCATGCACCTGCCCATCGCGGCCACGCAGCAACAGCAGCGGCAGGCCGAGGTGATCATGGGTGACAAAATCGCCGGGCTTGGCAAGCTTGGAAGAAAAACTGACCGCGATGGGATGGTTGCGGAACACGGTATCGCGTTCGCGCGCCAGGAAATCGGGATCGATATACCGTTGCACGGCAATGCGCGTCACCGCCTCGCCCTGATCGGTGGTGCCGCCCTCGATATGCTTCAGCGTGCGCGAAAGCCACGCCGTCTGCGTTGCCTGATCCATCCGCCCCTCCCCCTACCCGCTTTTATTGTCCGCTTTTTATTGTCTTGAACCGTGCCATGGCAGCGACGAAATCCCAAAGCCGTGCCGCGATTGCCGCCTGATCCGGACGTTCCTTCTGTGCCAGCGCCTGACCGATACCCTGACGCAAACCGCCGAGGATCATGGCGCCGAGCAGGTGCGGATCGAGGCTGTCCGGGATTTCGCCGCGCCTCTGCGCCAGCGCGATATTCTGTGCCGCCAGTTCGATATGCGCCTGCAGCCGGCGCGCTTCTTCCGCCGCCACTTCCGGCTCGCGGCTCAGGCGCGCCAGCACAATCGGCGAAAGCGGTTCGGCATAATGGAAAGCCACCATCGCCTCCAGGCGGCGCTGTTCGCGACGGCCCCAATCGACACCGGGCTGCGGGTTCACCGCCATCACGCGGGCATCGAAGCGGTCGTAGAAATCCTGCACCACCGCTGCGATCAAACCGGCCTTGGAGCCGAAATAGTGATAGCTGAGGCCGACCGAGACACCGGCACGACGGGCCACATCGCCGATCTCGAGCGCGCCATCGCCCGCCACCAGTTCGGCGGCGGCTGCCTCCAGCAGCCGGCGGCGCGTATCGGCGCGGCCTCGTTCGAGACCGCTGCGCTCGATCGTGCCGGCATCGTTGGCCGGCACGGTTTTCTGTGCTTTCGGGCGTCCCATGCCTGGATTTTAATTGAATTCAATTCAATCAACAAGCCAGGAATTGGCAAGAGCCTGTGCCCGGCCCGCCAACCAATGAATTCAAGGCATTACTTCGGGGGTTCGAGACGTTCCGGCGGCACGATGACGCCACAGGAGATGATCAGTTTCATCGCCTGGTCGACGCTCATCGAAAGGATCTGGATATCCTCGCGGGGGAAATAGACCATGTAGCCGCCGGTCGGGTTCGGCGTCGTCGGCACATAGCAGGCGACGATATCGCGGCCCAGACGGCCCCCCACCTCGCCGGTCAACTCGCTGGTGACGAAGGCGAGTGTCCAGGAGCCCTTGGCCGGCCAGGGCACCAGGGCGACCTGGCGGAAGGACTGGCCGGACTGGCTGAACACGGTTTCGAAAATCTGCTTCAGGCCGCTATAGAGGCCACGGATGATCGGCATCCGCGCCACCAGCCCCTCGCCGAAACCGAGTAGGCTGCGACCAAGGAAATTGGTGAACAGGAAGCCGATCAGGGTCAGCAGCACCACGGCGCCGATGACGCCCAGGCCCGGAACGCTGAACGGCAGGTTGGGCGGCAGCAGGCGTTCCGGCTCATAGCCATGCGGGATCAGGCTTTTGACGTTGCGGTCAATCGCCTCGATGATGATCACCACCAGATAGATGGTAAGGCCGATCGGCGCGGTGATGATGATGCCCGCCAGGAACCAGTTGCGCAGCCTGGCCCACAGGCTCGGTCGCGGCAAGGGCAGGATGATCGCCGGCTTGTCCGGGTCGAACTGGGGCTGGTCTGGCATCTTGCTGGGCTGTCCTATCAGGCGAAAAAGGCGTTGAGCGCGCGGAAGGTTTCTTGCGGCGCTTCCTCGGGCAGAAAATGGCCGCAGGGCAAGGCTTCGCCGCGCACATCGCGGGCTTTCTCGCGCCAGGTGGCCAGCACGTCGTAATTCTTCTGCATAGCGCCGTTAGCCCCCCATAGCACCAGAAGCGGCGCCTCCACGCGCATATGGGAATCGGCACGGTCATCGTCAAGGTCGATGCTGGCACCGGCGCGGTAATCCTCGCAGGTGGCATGAATGCAGCGCGGATCGCGGAAGCAGCGTTTGTATTCCGCCATGGCTTCCGGGGCGTAGATGTCGGCAGCCGCCGCCGACCAGGCGCGCAGCTTGCTCTCGAGATAATAGTCCGGGTCGGCACCGATCATGCGCTCCGGATGCGGGTTCGGCTGCGCCAGGAAAAACCAGTGGTAATAGGACGTCGCCACCGCCTGGTTCACGGTGTTGAACAGCGTCAGTGTCGGGATGATGTCGAGGACAGCGACACGCTCGATGGCGCCCGGAAAATCCAGCGCCAGGCGATGCGACACGCGGCCGCCACGGTCATGGCCGGCAAGGCGGAAGCGCGGATAGCCCAGCGCCTGCATCACCGCCACCATGTCGGCAGCAGTGGCGCGCTTGGAATAGACACGATGGGCGGCATCGGAGTCAGGCTTCGATGAATCGCCATAGCCGCGCAGGTCGGCGCAGACAACCGTGAACTTCTCGGCCAGGCGCGGCGCCACCTTGTGCCACATGGCATGGGTCTGCGGATAGCCGTGCAGCAGCAGCAAGGGCGGGCCTGAGCCGCCGATGCGGCAGAAAATCTCAGCCCCGGCGCCGGCGATCCGTCTGGTTTCGAAGCCCTCAAACAGCATCGCCCTCGCCTCCTGTTTTTATGTCAGTGCCGGAAGAATTCCGGCTGTTCAGCTACGGCTTTTGCATCCCAGATGACCATGACGCGGCCACGCTTGGGCTGGGTGTAGACCGGCTTCGGACCGGTGGCGAGACGCTCTTCGGTATAGCGCGCCACCATCAGGCCGTTGGGATTGGCGATGAACCAGGCCGGGATGTCGCGATAGGCGACTTCCGGCAACGGCTTGGTCAGGCGGCCAAGGAACTGGTATTCGCCGTGATAATCGCCGGCAAAGGCCACCGGCCGGCCGGCATCCTGGGCGCGCTTGATTTCCAGTGCCGCGGGTGTGCCATCGTAGCTTAAGCGGGCCGGCGGAAAGACGCCGAGATGCACGGTGAGAAACAGGCCAACGCCTACGGTGACAACGGCCGCGATCTGGCGCAGCAGCGTCGGCTTCAGCGACAGCCAGATGGCGAAGACCGCGACCACGACCAGCGCCGACACCACTTCGAAATGCTGCTCCAGCGCCCAGTCCGGCAGATCGAGCTTGTCGCCGAGTTGCGGCTGCTTGTGCAACAGCCAGGGCAAGGCGGCCAGCGCAATGGTGAGGACGAGCAGCACAGCAATCGACGGCCAGGCATCCCAACGGCGCGTCTCCGTGCGGCCAACCAACAGCCCATGCGCCACGATCAGCGCGAAGGCCGGCGCCAGCGGCAGCAGGTAATGCGGCTGCTTGCCGCTGATCGCCGAGAAGATCAGCAGGCCGCTGCCGCCGACGATGAGGCAGAAGCGCAGGCCGCTGTCGCGCCAGGCACCATCATTCAGCCACAGCGCGCGCCAGCTCGGGCGCCAGAACAGCCACGGCAGCAACAGCAGCGGCAGCATCGGGAAATACCAGAAGAAGCCGCGCTTATGCGCGAAGCTGTCCTTCATGCGGCCGGCGGTCTGGCCCCACAGCAGCGCCTGCTTGAATTCCGGCCCGCCGGCTTCCGCCGCCGGCAGGGCCCAGGCAAGGCCAATCAATGCGCCAAACACGATGCTGCCGAGCAGGCCGAAATACCAGGAAAGCCAGCCGGGCCGGTTGGCAGCATCGGCCCAGAGCGGCGCCAGCACGGCAGGGGGCAGCACATAGACCAGGATCACCGGACCCTTGGCCAGGATGCCGATGCCGATGGCAAGGCCGGTGAGCAGCAGGCCGCGCTTCATCTTGCCGTGGCGCAAAGCCAGCGTCAGCCCGATCCAGCCGGCCAGCGCAAAGAAGGCCATCATCAGATCGAACATGGTGAGCGTGGCGAACAGCATCCACCACGCACCGGTGAGCAGCAGCAGCGGCGCCAGCGCACTCACATCGCGGCCCAGTTGCCCCGGCCAGAGCAGCCGCGCCAGCACTACGCTCAAACCCAGGGCGCCGAGGCCGAAAAGCGGTGCCACCAGGCGCGCCCAGGTCTCCGACACGCCGAAGATCATCCAGCCGAGACGGATCAGCCAGAACAGCAGCGGCGGCTTGTGGTGATAGGCTTCGCCATTCAGCAGCGGCACCAGCCAATGATCGGCCAGGTGCATCTCCCACGCCACGGTGATGTAGCGGGTCTCGTCAATCGGCATGATCGGCCGCGCCACCAGCGCCGCCACAACCACCAGCAGCCACAAAGCGAAAGTGGCGGGCAGCAGCGGACGGGAGCCGAGCGACGGCTGCATCAGGTGATCTCGGCGGCGAGCTTGCGGCGCTCGCGGTAAATCAGATGCAGGTTACGGGCATACACCACCAGGCCACTGATCTGGCCGAGGATGAACACCAAGTCGGCGCGATGGATGGCATAGACCAGCAGCGTGACGCCGCCGAACAGGCTGATGTACCAGAAGGCCAGCGGGATTTCGCTGCGGCGGACGCGTTCGGCATGAATCCACTGCACGATGAAGCGCGAGGCAAAGATCGCCTGGCCGCCAAAGCCGACAATGGCCCAGAAGCTCAGGTTATCAATTACACGGTCCCAGAATTCCGCCAGCATGGCGCCTACTCCCAAAAATTATCCCGGCATCACGCCAGGGGGTCGCTGCCGCCACTATCTCGCCAGCGGCGCTGCAGCCAGATGACCCCAACCATATCCACTAGGCCCGCCTTGAGGCGGCCCCAGGTGCCGTAATGCGAGGCGCCACCACCGCGCGGGCGGTGATTCACCGGCACCGAGCGTACCCGCCCGCCATGGCGCAGCACCAGGGCCGGCAGGAAGCGGTGCATGTGATCAAAGGCCGGCAATTCCAGGAACAGCGACCGCGACAGCATTTTCAGGCCGCAGCCGGTATCCGGCGTGGCATCGCCGAGCAGCCGGGCGCGCACGCCATTGGCGATGCGCGAGGAATAACGCTTCACCCAGGTATCGCGGCGCTTGGTGCGGTGGCCGGCCACCAGCAGGCGCATGCCGCCATCGCTCTCGGCACGCAGCATCGCCCACAAAGCTGGCAGATCGGCAGGATCGTTCTGACCATCACCATCCAGTGTCGCGATGAAAGGCGCGCGGGCGGCACGCACGCCACTCAACACCGCCATCGACTGGCCGGCATTGCGGCGATGCCGGATCGGCCGCAACTCCGGCATGGCAGCGGCAAGCTGCTTCAGCATCTCGGTGGAGCCATCGCTCGAGCAGTCATCAACCGCCACGATCTCGAAGGCGATGCGGCCACGCAACGCGGCGCACACTTCCTCGAGCAACGAACCGATATTGGCGGCCTCGTTGTGCACGGGAATGACCACAGACAAATCCGGGCCGGATGCGACCGCCGCGGGCTGTCCCGGCGGGGTTTCAGAGGGCTGCATCGGAGTTGGAGAGCGAATCCGCGATAGAGAGCCGGAAAACGCGCTTTCTATAGTCTGCCCAGGCATTTGAGACAAGGAATTTCCGAGGCTTAGCAACTATGGCGGATTGTCGCAGCAAACCCCGCCTGTTACGCTGGCGGTAATGAAAATAACCCAAGGCACCAACCTTAGGACCGTCCTGCTGCTCCCCCTGCTCGCTATCGCCGCCCTGGCCCTCTGGGCTGCGGCCGATATCGCGCGGGAACGGGAGGCCACGCGCCGCCTGGGTGAAACCGAAGCGGCGGTAAAAGCCGAGGCGATGGCCGCCGCGATCCGCGAAGCCCGCCACATCGCCCAGGTGGTGGATGGCCTGGCCAATCTTACAACAGCCGCCGAAGGGCTGCTGCTGGTGGGGGGGCCGACCCTGGCCGATGTGCTGCTGGAGGGCCAGTCGGTACACCTCGTGGATCCCTCAGGACGCAGCATCGGCAGCATCGGCGACCTCCCGCCACCACCAGATATTCCCGAAATTCTGCGCCAAAGCAGGTCGGTTGGGCATACCGGCAGCGACCGCCTCGGTGCCCCCTATGCCTGTGGCACACAGCTTTGCGCCACCTTCATCCATGCCATCACCTACAGGGGCGACGATACCACAAGCGACTGGGTGGTGGTCGGGTTCCGATTGCCGGAGGCGACAACCTGGCTGGCCAATACCGGCCTGAACCTGCATTGGCGGCTGCCCAGCGGCACCACCTGGCTCGGGCTGCCGCTTTCCGGCGATGCCCTCTGGTTCAGTCTGCGGCCGCCACAACTCGACGACTATGACCTGGAACTTGATGTCGCCTGCCCGACGGAAAGCCCCGTAATGCTTTGGTGGCGGCTGAATGGGCAGCGGTTTTTGCTGCTGGCGGTAGTGGTGATCGCCTGCTTCGGTGCTGCCGGCCTGATGGCGGCGCGACTGGTGCGCATCTTGCGCGAGCATCGCCGGATGCAATCTGATCTGGTGGCGCGTGAACACCAGATCCGCGCCGTGTTCGACCTGGTGCCCGATGCCTTCATCGTGCATGACCTTGGCCGCGTGCTGTTCGCCAATCCGGGTGCCGTGCATATGCTCCGGGCCGAAAGCCTGGCGCAGTTGATTGGCTGGGACCTGTTCACAATCGTCGGGCCGGAATTCCGCCCTATCGCCCGCGAACGGACACGGCGCATCCAGCAGGAAGGCGTGGTGCCGGAGATGATGCGGATGCAGGCCCATCGCCTGAATGGTGAGCCGATGACTGTGCGCGTGCAAGGCCGACCGATCCTGTTCGACGACCGTCAGGTGGTGCTGAGCGTGTTCTACGACATCACCGAACAAGACCGCATCGAAAGCGAACTGGAGAATGCCCGCGTTGCCGCCGTGATGGCGAGCAAGTCCAAAAGCGAATTCCTGGCGCATATGAGCCATGAGTTGCGCACGCCGCTGAATTCCATCATCGGCTTCGCGGAACTGCTCGACCGCCAGCATCTCGGACCGCTCGGCGCGCCGAAATATCAGGAATATGTCCGCGACATCCTGGATAGCGGCCGGCATCTGTTGTCGCTGATCAACGCGGTGCTGGACTGGAGCCGCGTCGAGGCCGGCAAGCTGGTGTTGAACGAAGAGGAAATTGATCTTCTGGCGCTAGGTCGCGTCTGCCTGCGTTCGATGCAGGAGATTGCCGAGAGCCGTTCGCTCAAGCTGGTGGACCAGCTCGATATCGGCCCGGAACCGCCGCTGCTGCTCGCCGATGCGCGCATGAGCCGGCAGGTGATTCTCAACCTCCTGTCCAATGCCACCAAGTTCACGCCGCCGGGCGGCGAAGTGACCATGGCGATCAGCCGCAGCGAAGATGGCGGTCTCTCGCTTGTGGTGCGCGATACCGGCATCGGCATCGAAACGGCAGACCTCGGACGGATGTTCGAACCCTTCGTGCAGGCCGATGGCTCGCATAACCGGCGCTTCGAAGGCACCGGCCTCGGCCTGCCATTGTCGCGCCGCCTGATGGAAGCCCATGGCGGCAGCCTCACGCTTGCAAGCAGGCCGGGCCAGGGTACAGTGGCCACCATGACTTTTCCGCCGGCCCGCGTTATCGACATGCCGGCGCATATCTAGAAAACGGGACCCGGAGGAATCAGCATGCGTCTGGCGAATAAGGTGGCGATCGTTACCGGCGGTGGTTCGGGCTTCGGCGAAGGCATTGCCAAGCGTTTCGCTGCCGAGGGTGCGGCCGTCGCTGTGGCCGATCTCAATCCCGCCAGCGCCGAGCGTGTCACCGGCGAAATCAAGGCTGCCGGCGGCAAGGCCATCGCGGTGCAGGTGGATGTCAGCCAGTCCGGCCCGATGCAGGCCATGGTGGCTGCCACGGTGCAGGCATTCGGCGGCCTGGACATTGTGGTCAACAATGCCGGCATGCCGCAACGAAACGCGCCGTTGCTGAATACCGATGAAGCCACCTTCGACAAGATCTTCGCCGTCAACGTAAAGAGCATCTATCTCTCGGCGATGCATGCCGTGCCGGAAATGCGCAAGCGCGGCCGTGGTGCCTTCATCAATATTGCTTCCACCGCCGGTGTGCGCCCGCGCCCCGGCCTGGTGTGGTATAACGGCTCGAAGGGCGCGGTTATCACCATCACCCGCGCCATGGCGGTGGAATTGGCGCCGGAGCAGATCCGCGTCAATGCGCTGAACCCGGTGGCTGGCCTGACGCCGATGCTGAAGGAATTCATGGGCGGCGAGGAGACCGAGGAGATGAAGGCGAAATTCGTTTCGACGATTCCCATCGGCCGCTTCAGCACGCCGCGCGACATTGCCAATGCCGCGCTCTACCTGGCTTCCGACGAGGCCGATTTCATCACCGGCGTCTGCATGGAGGTTGATGGCGGCCGATGCATCTGACCCGCATAAGCGCGACACTTCTGATGCTGCTGGGGGCCGGCGCAGCGTTGGCCCAAACACAACAGACACCGGCACAGCAGGCCCCAGCGCAGCAAGCCCCCGCGCAGGGCCAGCAACCGCCGGCAGCACAACAGCCGGCTCAGCAGCAACGCCGCCCTGCCACCGGCGCGCCCGCCAACACCATCGGCCTGCCGAACCCGACGCCGATTGCCGAAATTCCGCGCGGCCAGACCGTGCTGCTGGCCGGTGTGCTCTCCGCACCACAGCAGCGCACCTTCGTGCTCAACGACGGCAATGCATCCATCGTGGTCAATCTGGGGCCAAGCTGGCAGGAACTGACCCGGCTCAAGGCCGGCGACCGTATCCGCGTCGTCGGCCAACTCGATCCTTACGGTGCCTCGGTATTCCGCGCCGGTTCCATTGTGCTGGACAATGGCCGCGTCATTGTCGTGCCGACGAACTAGCTGTCACCCCAAATTAACGGTCACCACGGTCGTTGCGCGTGCGGCAGCGCGGATAGGTATTCTTCACGCGGCCAAGCTCGGTGCGCTGGGCATGCAGCACGAAATCATTGTATTCGGCAAAGCCACTGACCAGCCTGTTGGCGACGTGACATTCCTCATTCGCCATGCGCTGCAGGCCGGTTGAGGCAATCAGGCGGGAATCGAGCCGCAGCGCGATATCGGGAATATCCGGATAGTTGCGCTCCAGCGCCTCGCCGCGCAGCCGCGCCGCCGCCTGGATCTGCTCGGCATTGGCCTGGTCGAACGCCTGCCAGGCCGGCAGCAGAGTGATGTCGACGCGGCGGCGCTGACATTCGCGGCCGATCTCGCGCAGGATGATGCCGGTGCGGATCAGCGCCTCCGCCTTCTGCTCGCGATCGTCCATGCATGGCAACACGCGCTTTGGTCGACTGCCGGGGCCAAGGCCGAAGGCCGGGTCCTGCTGCGCCTGGGCATCGCCAGCCACTGCCAGCAGCAGACTGAACAGTATCGCGACGCGGCAGCGCATCAGCGCTTGTTGTGGGTTATCGCGGCAACGAAAGTGGCGGCCGCATCCGCTGCCTGCTCCACCACGGCTGCTGGCACGGCCGGGCTTTGATCCATGGCCTGACGGATCGCCTGCGCCTCCTGCGGCGGCAGGCGGTTCAGGATCACGTTAGCGCGCTCGGGTCCCGCAGCACGCAGGAAAGCGACCAGCTTGTCGCGGCTCATGGCCGGAACATCCCTCTTCTTGCATCTGTCCTGGCAGGAATGATCAGCGCGACTTCGGCGCCGCCTTCATCATCGCCAGATACATCGGCATCACCACATTGGTGAATTTGTTCGAACCGTATTGCAGTTCTTCCATCGCCGCCCGCACCATATCCACCGTCGGATAATACGGCACAATGACATAACCACTCTGGCGCAGAGCCTTGATCACGGCATTCGACTGCTTGGTGTAGTTCTCAAAGAAATAACTGGTATCGGCAGCCTTGATCGCCTCCGCGATCACCTGCTGCGCGGCGATGGGCCGGATATTCTGCGGCTTCCAGTCAAACTGGGCTTCGCCATCATCGTCATCGGTATTCGCCGCCATTGGCCAACCTGCCCTACTCGATCAATTGGCCGGTACGCGGCGGCCTGCCGGCCAGGTGCGTGCCGTATCGGTGAGCGGCGGCAGGATTTCGCCCGCCTTCGGATCCGGCTTGCCATCCAGCTTGCGCACGGCGGTGGCTAGTTTGCGCTCCATGCCAGCCGGCGCCTTGCCGCCGCCCAAGCGGAAATGCTGGTAAGCTTCCTTCAGCGCATCCGCCACCTTGTGCTCAGTGGCGCCACCAAGGCCGGTCAGCTTGCGCCGCACCACAACATTGATGGCATCGATATTGAGGCCGATGATCTTGTGCAGGCGCGGGTTATTCTCGTTCAGATTGGCGGTGAGCTGGCGCAGAATATCGGCATAGGTGGTGAGCAGCGGATAGTTGAACAATCCGCCCTGCCCCTTCATCTCCACCGCCAGATCGTGAATCCACTCGTAGTAGCTGGCACGGCCTACCTGGTTGAAGGCCGCCGAGGAATAGGCGTCACGCATGTTGCGGAGCGCGTCGTCCGCCGCCATCTCGAAATCGCTCTGGGTTTCCACGATCACCTTCTCGATCTTGTCGCGCATTTCCGGCGTCAGTCGGAGTTCCTGGCCGCGGCGGAAATTGACAGCGCGCCGCTTCAGGTCGCCTCGATTGGCGATGATCTTCCCTGATGACTGGGCATTCAGCATAGCGCAGCTTCCGTCCGACGGGGGCACCGATTCGCCCCCGCACAATAGTGTATTGTGACGACAGAAGCCGTTATCAAGTATTTAACGCAGCCGTGAATCCCTCCGGGACGCCCTTCGGGCCGCTGGCGCAGCCGGATCAGTCGCGCTCGAAGACCCGCAGGCGGTGGTTGCAGATGTCGATCTTCTCCGCCATGCGAGCGCGCCAGACCTTGTCCGCCTCCCGTTCGCTATCGAATGGGCCATAGCTCTCCTCCGTGCCGGGCATCGGCTTCGGATCGGCTAAATCCTTGAAAATGCCGCCTTCGACGTAAAATTTCGCCATCGCCGGCCTCCTTGACCTCGCTGTTACGACTGTGTCTGCCGGCCCTGTTACCGGGTCGGCCATGCCGTATAGTCTCCTGGAGCCGCCGGCTGGAAGCAAGTGACTGTTGCGTAATATGGCTAGCCTTCCCCGCCAAACCGCCAATAACCAGACAAAACCAGGCTGAGCACTAGCGGCAACCGCCATATCTTTGGCTAGGATTGGTCTTTGGCTACGATTGGCCGGCAGCCCTTGATTCGCCGGCCTGCACCCAAGCCTGAACCCGAGGAGACCGCCATGGACAAGGAAATCACCGCACTGACCCGCATGGCCGAGGTGGCGATGGACTTCCTGGTCCGCTATGGATTGCAGATCCTCGGCGCGCTGGTGGTCTTTTTCATCGGCCTGAAACTGGCCATATGGCTCGGCACCCGCACCACGGAACTCGCCGAACGCAAAAGCATCGACATCACCCTGGCCCGGCTGTTCGGCAATGTGGTGAAGATCGGCGTGCTGGCGGCGGTGGTGCTTATCACGCTTGGCAATTTCGGCATCTCGATTGCACCGCTGATCGCACTTGCCGGCGCCAGTGCCTTTGGCGCCACCCTGGCGATCCAGGGGCCGCTGTCGAATTACGGCGCCGGCCTTGCCATCATCCTCAGCCGCCCCTTCGTGGTTGGCAACACCATCGCGGTGAAAGGCGTGAGCGGCGTGGTGGAGGAAGTGACGCTGGCCGCCACTGTGCTGCGCAACCAGGATGGCGAAGAAATCACCGTGCCGAACAAATCGATCAACGGCGAGATCATCGTCAACTCGCGCGCCCATCATGTCGTGGAGACCCGGGTGCATCTGCCCACCGACGCCAACCATGACCGTGCCGCTGCCGCCGTGCGCCAGGCCCTGAACGGCTTCCCCGAGATCGTGGACGGCCCGCCGGCGCAGATCGGCATCCATGAGTTCACTGCCACCGGCATCGTGCTGGGAGTGCGCTACTGGGTGCCCAGCCGGCAGTATTTCCAGATGCGCTACGCAGCAAATACCGCGATTCTGCAGGCCTTGCGTGAGCAGAAAATTATGCCGCAGCCAGAATAAGCGACATATTTTTGCCAGAAATCAGAGAAAATATGACACTTATCCGTTCAGGGATTGTTAAGGAGTCGGGTTTAAAAAGTTAGCCATCGTCAAAGGACCAGAAAGGAACCTTAACTATGGCAAACTCAGTCAACACCAATATTGGTGCGCTCGTCGCCCTGTCGTCGCTGCGCTCGACCAACACCGAACTCGACAAGACCTCCAAGCGCATCCAGACCGGCTACCGCGTGGCCGACGCCCAGGATGACGCCGCCGTTTTCGCCGTCGCCCAGGGTATCCGCGGCAACG
>VFQP010001753.1_pt1 | contig 27064 bp, 25 predicted proteins | sample 3512351 | NCBI WGS metagenome assembly VFQP01 (sample SAMN10412372, study PRJNA504923) | tailings metagenome | isolation source: Relicate 1 Philex TSF1 revegetated site | place: Philippines: Tuba, Benguet | collected 2017-08-29
GCGGCTCCACGCAGATTCTTCCCAACCGGCCATCTTGTACCCCGATCGGTCCTCACAAGTGAGGACACGCGGGTGTCGCTGTACCCCCAGTTGGCGGGTCGACTGGTTCGCATAGGCCTTACGTCCCTTGCACGCGCTTGCGAGCAGCGCTTACGTTTATGTCACGGCACCGTGGTTCAACGGGGAGGTGCCGGATGTGTATGGGGGTACACGACATGGGGAGTTTTGGCATTGTCTCAGGGGTAGTCGTTTCGACGTTGGCGCTTGCCATTTCCCTGGTCAGCGGCGGCGGTTTCGGAGCGGGGGCTCCGATGGTGGCGGGTTCGGGTCCCGCCACCCCGCCGGCCGCACGCGCGACCGCCGACGCCGCACCCAGTAGTGCGGCGCTCGAAGCAGCCGCCACCCGCATCGCGACCGCGCCGCCGGCATCCGAGGACGCCGGCTTCGGTGCCGACGAGAGCGGCAGCATGGCGGGCGCAGAGTTCGCCGTGGACGGCACGGCCGCCGGCTGGGAGTCGGCGACCAAGCACACCGCACCCAACGAGCTGTCGCCGGCCTACTTGAGCACCGACCCGGAGACGATCGCACGCGTTCAGGCGCTCGCCGCTGCGGGGCAGTCCTGCCCGAGCCTCGGGTCGTTCACGACGTCGGGCGCGCCGAGTGCGCGTTCCGCTCAGGGCGTGGCAGGCACGACGACCGCGGACCTGGAGTCGTTCGCGGCCCAGTACAACAAGATCCGCTACGAGAACTGCCTTCCGCCGGTGCAGCGCTTCATCTACGACTCGTGCATGGAGCAGCGTCTGTTCTGGATGGCGGAGTCGCCGAGCCCTGACCCGCTCGACGCGTGGGGCCACATCGGTTCCGTGCGCATCGACGGTGTGCCGAGCGTCGGCTGTGACGGCAACCTCGCTGGCGGCAGCGGGAACACGGGAGCGACGGTCGCGACGAAGTGGTGGCAGTCGCTGTCGCACCGGGCCTCGCTCTACCGTCCCGGCACGTCGACATCGGGGGTGTGCATTGCCCTCGCGGTGACCCACGGCGGCATCGACGAACCCTCCACGTTCACCCGCGCGGCAGCGCGGTGGGTGAGCTGCTGATCGAGCCGCGCGCTCGACGCGGCACCAGACCACGACGAATCACCTAGCAGGACGAAGGCCGGGAGTACCCTTCCCGGCCTTCGTCGTCGGGGACCGCGTATCCTTGTTCGGTGACGGATTCGCAGGACTCGACCCCCACGGAGGCGTTCAGCCGCCGGGCTCAGCGTGAGTCCGAGCGTGCGGGTGGTTCGTCTCGCCGACCGAAGAACGCGCCGGACGGCGACGCACCGCGCGGCCTGTCGGGCGCGATCCGCAAGCATCCGAATGCATGGCTCGCCGGAGCGCTCTCGATCGCGTTCCTGCTGCTTGGCACGGGCGCGGTGTTCGCCGGTGTCGCGGCGGGGTCGCGCCCCGCGGAGGCGGCACCGGTGCCGGAGGAGACGATTCCGCCTCGGCCGCAGCCGTCGGCGATCCCGGATCCGTCGCATCTGCGCACGTGCTCGGTCGCCTCGATCATGGCCGACCCGCGGCTGACGCAGTTGTCGGCCTACGTGGTCAACGCCAACTCGGGCGAGGTGCTGCTCGACCGCAACGGACTGGCGCCGCAGCGCACCGGCAGCGTGCTCAAGACCCTCACGGCCTCGGCCGCCTTGCAGATTCTCGGGCCGAACGCGCAGCTGACCACTCAGGTCATCGACGGGTCGTCGCCGGGGGTCATCGTGCTCAAGGGCGGCGGTGACCCCACGCTCGCGACGACCGGGGCGACCGTCTATTCGGGCGCGCCGCTCATCGCCGACCTCGCGCGCGCGGCCATGGACCGCTACGAGGAACTCCACCCGGATGTGCCGATCACCCAGATCGTTCTCGACTCGACGATGTGGAACCCCAACGACCGGTGGGATGACTCGTGGTTGCGCAAAGAGCAGTCCGACGGCTACCAGGCCGAGGTCACGGCTCTCATGGTCGACGGCGGACGCGCCGACCCCTCCAGCACGGTCAGCCCGCGGACGACCGATCCGATCGGAGCCGCGGGAGTCGCGTTCGCCCAAGCGGCCGGCTTGACCGGGGTCACGTTCTCGAGCGGTTCGGCGGTGGGCACGACGGTGCTCGCGGAGGTCAAGTCTCAGCCGATCTCGGTACTCGTGGCCCAGATGATGGCGTGGAGCGACAACGTGCTCGCCGAGAACCTCGCACGGGTGACCTCGAAGGCGATGGGCTTCGACGGTTCGTCGGCGTCGCTGGCTCAAGCGATTCCGGGCGCGCTCGTGCCGCTCGGCTTGAACACGACCGGCGTGGTGGTGCGAGACGGTTCGGGCCTCAGCGACCTCAACGCGGTCTCCCCGGCCTTCGTCACCCAGCTCTTCATGAAGGCGCGCACCGGCACCGGCAACCTCGGCGTCATGTACAACTCGCTTCCCGTGGCGGGCCTGTCGGGAACGCTCGCGGGTCGCTTCACGGGAGCGAACGCGATCGCGGCCGGGCAAGTGATCGCCAAGACCGGCTGGATCGATACCGCCTACACCCTCGCGGGCGTCGTGAACGCCGCGGACGGCACCCCGCTTGCCTTCATGTTCACCTCGATCCGCGAGGGCATCACCTCCGACGCCAAGGAGGCGCAGGACACCCTCGCGACCGGGCTGTTCACGTGCGGGAACAACCTCTCCAACAACTGACGGGAGCCGGCACCATGACTTCGGCGCTGTTCATCATCGACGTGCAGAACGACTTCACCGAGGGTGGCGCCCTCGGGGTGGATGGCGGCGCGGCGGTCGCGCGCGGCATCAGCGACTACCTCGCCGACCACGATTACGACGTCGTGTTCGCCTCCCGCGACTGGCACGATCCGGTGGGCGACAACGGCGGGCACTTCTCGACCTCCCCGGACTACGTCGACACGTGGCCGGCGCACTGCGTCGCGGGCACGCCCGGCGCCGACTACCACCCGGCGCTGGCGACCCGGTTCATCGACGTGCACGTGCGCAAGGGCCAGGGCATCCCGGCATACTCGATCTTCGAGGGCACCACGGACGAGGGCGAGACCGTCACCGCCGCGCTGGATCGCCTCGGCGTCACCGATGTCGACGTCGTCGGCATCGCCACCGATCACTGCGTGCTCGCCTCCGCACTCGACGCGGTCGGGGCGGGCCGCCGGGTGCGCGTGCTCACCGACCTCGTCGCCGGCGTCGGTCCCGAGTCGAGCCGCGCGGCACTGGACCGGATGCAGGCCGCGGGCGTCGCCCTCGTGTAGGCGACGCCGCTCACCCGTTCAGACCCCGACCGTGAGGGCCGCCGTCATCCCGGACTCGACGCTCCCGCTCATCGTGGCGAGCTGGTAGATGCCGCCATCGTTGCCGAACACGTTGTCCGTGGCGAGCGTCATGCCCGAGAAGTTGCGGGCACTCGTCGGGTAGTCGCTGGTCGCGTAGACGGCGGTGCACTGCTCGGTGGGCAGGGCGAGCTGAGAGGTCTTGACGATCGGGCCGTTCGTGATCGCCGTTTCGACGTTCTCATAGACCTCGAAGTGGGCGTGGGGCCAGCGCCCCGAGTAGCAGCCCGGGAAGACGGAGGTGAACTCGACCGTCCCGGTCGCGTCGGTCTGCTGCACCCCGCGCAAGAAGTTCTCGTGCTCGAGCCCGGACCCGTAGAGCGAGTAATTGCCCTGGGCGTCGCAGTGCCACAGGTACACGGCTCTCCCGACGAGCGCGGAGCCGGTGGCCGCATCCCGAATCGTGAGGCGGATGGTCAGCGGCACCCCCGACACCGTCGTGGTGGAGGAGCCGAAGCTCGAGCGGATGTCGCTGCGCACGATGCCCGAGTCGTCGAGCACGTTCACGCCGTTCGAGCCGTCCGCGGGGTAGGGACCCGCCGTCTCGTCAGGAATCTCGGTGAGGGGCTGATCGCCGGCCGTCGAACTCGTGGGGCTGGGCGTCGGGGTGCCCGTCGCCGTCGGCGACGACACCGCGGTGACCTGGGGCGTGCACGCGGCGAGCAGGGTCGCCGTCGCCACGCCGCCGAAAAGCCCGAGGGCGGCGCGCCGGCTCACCAGGGTGCCCACGTCGTAGACGAGCCCGCGATCCTCTTCGTCGAGCGGGCTCCCGTTCTCATCCAGCCAGCGGGGGTCGGTAGCATTCTTCGTCATGCGTCGATCACACGGGATGCCCCTATGCGCGCAGTCGGGGTCGGCTGGGAGTCGGCTATGCCTGTGATCCCGATCACCGATCTCGAGGATCCACGGCTCGCCGACTTCGCGCACCGCACCGATGTCGCGTTGAAGAAGGCGCACGGCACCGAGCACGGCCTGTACATCGCCGAGTCGGCGCTCGTTCTCGAACGGGCGCTGCGCGCCGGTCATCGCCCCCGTGCGGTGCTTGCTCTCGGATCGGCGGTCGATCAGGCGGTCGAGCTCGTCGGCGCGGACGTGCCCGTCTTCCACGGACCATCCGACCTGCTCGAATCGCTCACCGGCTATCTGCTCCACCGCGGCCTCATCGCGTCGATGCACCGGCCCGCACTGCCCGATCCCGGCGCCCTGCTCGCGGGCGCTCGGCGCGTGGTCGTGCTCGAGAACGTCGCCGATCCGACCAACGTCGGTGCGATCTTCCGCTCGGTCGCCGGCATCGGCGCCGACGCGGTGCTCGTGACGCCGCGCTGCTCCGACCCGTTCTACCGGCGTGCGATCCGGGTGTCCATGGGCACGGTGCTCCAGGTGCCGTGGACGCGAGTCGGTGATTGGACCGACACTCGTGCGGCACTTCGCGAGCACGGCTTCCACGTCGCCGCGCTTGCTCTCGAGCCGGGCGCCGTCGACTTGCGCGCCTTCGCGGCGACCGCGCCCGAGCGGGTCGCGCTCGTGCTCGGGGAGGAAGGGTACGGTCTCACGCGGGAGGCGATCGAGGCCGCCGACACGATCGTGCAGATCCCGATGCGGCACGGCATCGACTCGCTCAATGTCGCCGCGACCGCGGCGGTCGCCATGTACGCGCTCGCCTGAGTCGGCCCGTCCTCGCTGAGGTTTGCGAGGTGCGCGGGGTTTGTGGCATCCGCGTGGCGCGCACACCTCAGCGAGCGCGGCCACATCGTGCGGCCGGCCGTGGACGTGCCGAGGCGGTCCGCAGCCTTCGCTCTGCGAACCGCCTCGGGGGTCACCTCCGGGTCAACTGCCGGAGCTCGCGGCCTCCGTGCTGGCAAGGTAGGCGCGCCATCCGCCGTGCTGCGTGATCTCCGGGTGCTGCTTGGCTTTCTCTTCGTCGAAGAGGATTCCCGGCACCACGCGGCCGTCGGCCAGTTCCACGGGACCGCGGTACAGTCCGGGCGGCTCTCCCTCGATCACGCGGAGGAGCACGTTCATGGGCACCGCGTACAACTCACCCGCGATCGACGCGCCACCGCTGTCTGCGCTGTACATGCCGGGGTGAACGTCGCCGATCGTGTGCACGCGGTAGTGCGGCGCGGTCGAGACCTCCTCGAGGAACTCGGCGCCCGCAAGGTTGTGGTGCAGTCCGAGCCCGCGCATGAGCGTTCCATTGACGAACAGGATGCTGTCATCCAGCGGCCGCTCGGTATCGCGGCGTCCGGCGAACGCGAACGCGACCATGATCCCCGCGAAGATGAGGTAGCCGAGCGTCACGCCGAACGACGCGTTGATGCCGACTGCTTCCGCGTTGATGATGCCGAAGAACGACAGTACGGCAGCGATCCCCGCCGTCACCGCTGCCGCCCAGTAGCGGCGGTCGATGATGAAGCACGTGATCGCACCGAGGAGCACGCCCGCCAGCACCGCGCCTGATCCGAAGAGCTTCAGCCCGTCGTAGATAACGCCGTTGCCGATGAGCGCATCGATTCCGACCTCGCCGGCGTTCGTGCCGGCCGCCCCGAGCGCATTGTTGATGAGCCCCACCGCCCATTCCGCGAGGCTCGGGAGCATGGCGATGATGATGGCGGGTGCGTAGCGCATCGCACTCACATTGAACGCTTGCGCCCCGATCACCAGGCCGATGTACAGCAGGATCGGCACGAGCGCCTGCATCGGGAAGATCCCGAGGAAGATGCCCACGAGTCCGCTGAAGCAGATGATCGCGACGACGATTCCCGTCACGAGCGAGTAGCCAATCCGGCCCCCCGCCTGCTTCCAGCCGGGGTGACCGATGTAGACAGCCGGCGGGAACGGAGAACCGAGGAACGAGCCGACAATGGCACCGAGGCCATCCGCCGTGAGCACCTGTCGCGCCGAGTAGCGGTCGCCCGCTGCCGCCGCCGATTCCACGTTGGTCATCGCCTCCGTGAAGTTGTAGATGCCGAGCGGGATGGCGGTGGCCAGCAGCGGAGCGATGTCCGCAAGGCCCGTGATGACATCCCCGGTGGGGAAGGGCAGGTACAGTCCGACGCCGGATGCGGCCTCCGCGACCGCCGTCGGGCTGAGGATGTCGGACCAGCCGAGCGCGACGGCGATCCAGGCCACCGCGGTCGAGATGACGACTGCGAGGAGGCCCACGGGGGCGCCGAACGGCATCCGCCGGTTGCCGAGCCAGCCGACGAGCACGAAGGCGAGCGCGATGAACGCGACCCACGGCACCTGCCACATCTGGGCGACGGGACTCATCGAGATGAACGTGATCGAGATACCGGCGAGTGCACCAAGCATCGCTGCGCGTGGCGTCCACTTGCGCACCCACGGGCCGAACACGGCGCCGAGAAGCACGATGACGCCCACGATGAAAGCCCATGCCAGCCCGGCACGCCACGCCTTGAGCGGGTCGCCCGACTGAATGAGCACCGGCAGCATGACGACGAACACGACGATGAACATGTGCGGCACGGAGGGGCCGTACGGCAGTGCGGTCACGTCGGAGCGCCGTTCGCGCTTGGCGAGTCGGCGGGCCAGGAGCGCATACCAGATGTTGCCCAGCGGCAGCGCGATGCCCAAGGCCGGCAGGATGCGCCCGAAGACGACGTCGTCGGGCATCTGCACCACGGCCAGGCACAGGCCGGTGAGCACGATCACATTGAGGAGGACGTTCGTGCCGAGGCCAAACAGACCATTGAGGTCGCCTTTGACCCACCAGCGGACACGGAACGTGTCCGTCGCGGGGTCTGTCGAGTGAGTAGTCATCGTCGGTGATGCTCCTGTTCTGCGAAGGCGGGTGGGTGGATAGGGGTTACGGCAGGGAGTCGAGCAGGTCGGCAGACGTGCCGACCCATCCGACGATGGCGCCTTGCGCGGAGAACATCTCCAGCGCGGACGCGTGAAACTCCGGGAAATAGGAGCCCGTGCAGTCCGAGAGGATGAGGCTCTCGAAACCCCGGTCATTGGCCTCGCGCACGGTCGTCTGCACGCACACCTCGGTGGTGACGCCCGTCACGACGAGCTGTCGAATGCCGCGGGCGCGCAGGATCGTCTCGAGGTCGGTGGCGTAGAACGACCCCTTACCGGGTTTGTCGAGTACCACCTCGCCTTCGATCGGGGCGAGCTCGGGAATGATGTCGTGCCCCTTCGACCCGCGCACGAGCAGGCGGCCCATCGGCCCCTCCTCGCCGATTCGCAGGCTCGGGTTCCCGCGATCGCGCTTGGCGGGGAACAAGTCGGTGAGGTCGGCGCGATGGCCTTCGCGCGTGTGGATGACGGTCCAGCCGCGCTCCCGGAATGCGGCGAGCACGGCGCTCGTCGGTGCGATCGCCGTGCGGAGGGTCGACACGTCGTTGCCGAGCGACTCCCCGAAGCCGCCGGGTTCCATGAAGTCGCGCTGGAAGTCGATGCACAGCAGAGCGACGGCGTCGCTGTCGAACTCGAATGCCCACGGGGTCGCGGGCACGGTGACGTGGGTCACGGTGTTTCTCCTTCGGTGGTGGCGCCAGGGTCGGCGACGAGGTGTGTCCCTCCTCGGCCAGCAAGCGCATCGCGCAGCCCGGCGATGGAGGTGATGATGGCATGGCGGCCGCCGGACTCGACGAAGGCGATCGCGGACTCCACCTTGGGTCCCATCGACCCTGCGGGGAACTGGCCCGCGGCCAGGTGCAGCCGCATCTCGTCGATGCCGACGGTGCTGAGCGCGCGTTCGGTGGGCTGACGGAAGTCCACATAGACCTGATCCACGCCGGTAACGAGCACGAGTGCGCCGAGGCCGATCTCGGCGGCGAGCAGGGCCGATGCGCGATCCTTGTCGATCACCGCATCCACCGGGTGCAGTCCGTCGGCGCGGCGGGCCACGGGGATGCCTCCGCCGCCGGCCGCAATGACGACGGCACCGAGGTCGACGAGGCCGCGGATCTGTGCGGACTCCACGATGGTCAGCGGCCGGGGACTGGCGACGACCCGACGGAACCGGTCCGGTTCCACCTCGAGCACCGACCACCCTTCCTCGGCGACGCGACGTCGAGCGACCTCGGCCGTCATCTGTCCGCCGATCGGCTTGGTGGGATCGGCGAAGGCAGGATCGTCCTCCCGCACCTCCGCGTGGGTGAGGACGGCGACCGCGCGCGTCGTCAGGCGTGCTCGTTCGAGAGCGCTGTCGATGGCGACCGCGAGCATGTGCCCGATGCCGCCCTGCGAGTCGGCAACCGCAAGCCACAGCGGCAGATCAGGGAGCCCCTCGACGGTCGCGTCCGGCGCGACGAGTTCCCCGCGGCGCAAGATGAAGCCGACCTGCGGTCCGTTGCCATGGGTGACGATGACGGTCCAGCCGTCGCGCACGAGGTCGACCACGGTGGACGCGAATGCCGCGGCCCGCTCGAGCTGGCGATCGATGGAACCCGGCTCGCCGTCGAGCACGAGGGCGTTCCCGCCGATCGCGATGAGCACGGTGCGTTCGGTCATCGGGTCTCCCGGAGCTCGGACAGGCGGCGCACGGCCGAGACGAAGACGGCGGGTGGCGCGGTGACGATGCCCGCTCCGATTTGACCGACCCCCGCCTCCCGGTGCGCGATCCCCGTGTTGATGAGGGGAAGCACTCCCGTGTCGAGCACGCGCAGCACGTCGATCCCCGACGGCGTGCCTGCGAAGTTGAGGGGCGGGAGTGGGAAGGCCGGATGGGGCGCGAGTGTGATGCGCCGCATCGACCGCGTCGCCTCGAGCGCGTCGTCGGGCGTTCCGCCGACGAAGCGCGTGATCGCCGGGGATGCTGCCATCGCGAAGCCGCCGAGGCCGAGGGTTTCGGTGATGGCGCTGTCGCCGAGGTCCGGGTTAGCGTCTTCTGGGCCGTAGCCGGGGAAGAACAGGCCGTCGGCGGGCCCGACTGCAGTGGTGAACCACTCGGTGCCGGTCGCGGCGACCCGCAGGCCGAACTCGACGCCGTTACGACTCATCGCGGTGACGAGCGTCGAGTCGGGCACGCCGATAGCCCGGTCCATGGCGAGTTTGGCGCCTGCCATCGACATGTTGAGGGCGAAGTGGTCGTTACCGGCGAGGAACTCGAGCACGCGCACCGCTTCGGCGTTCGGTTCGTGGGCGGCGAGGGCGGGCGCGAGCCGGCGAGTCAGGAGGGATGTGCTCGCCACGTTGCGGTTGTGTCCCTCGTCGCCCATCGCGAGGGCCTGCCCGATCAGTGACGTGATGTCGATTGCCCCCGTGCGTTGGATGGCGGCATTGAGCGTGGGGCCGAGCACGTCGCGCATCCACGCGAGCCGGCTGAGCACCTCCTGGTCGTAGGCGCCGAAGCGCAAGACCTTGCCGAGGCCTTCGTTGAGCGAGGCGAACGCGCGGGAGTCGCCGCCCGCGGCATCTTCGGCGATGAGTACCGGCATCGAGGGGGAGAGCACACCCGCCATGGGTCCGACAGCGTCGTGGTGATGGCAGGAGTCGACGGCGATCGCGCCCGAATCGAGCAGCGCTTCCGCCTCACCGGGCGAGGTGGCCCAGCCTTCGAACATCGCCGCGCCGACGAGTGCGCCGCGCATCGGTCCGCACATCCGCTCGACCTCAATGGGCGGGCCAGAGTGGAAGAGCGTGCGTGCCTCGGCGATTCCGGGCACCACCTCGCGCGCGGGGCGGATGCCGACGAGCATCGGCCGTGACTCGTGCACGAGGGCGATCGCCCTCGTGTTGGCGGCCGCCGTGCGCTCGTCGTCGAGGGCCACGGCGCGGCGCGCGGCGTCGGCGTCACCGAACGCAGGCGGACGCCAGTCGAGTTGCACGACGTCGGCGGCGGGCACGCCCTCGACGATGAGTGGCAGACCCGCGTTGATGACTCGCAGCCCGGACTCGATCATGCGGCACCTCCGGTGATGGCGGCGGCCAGTCGCGCCGCGGCAGCGTTCGTCGGCGCAAGCAGCACGCCCGCCGACTCGAGAATTGCGGACTGCCGCGCACGGCCCTGCGGGTCACTCGTCGTTCCACACACTGATCCGACGACGACGAGCTCGCGCCCGTCGGCGCGGGCGGCGACCCGTGCATCGGCGACCGCGCCGGCAACCGGTGTCGCGGGGTCGGCGGACGCGCCGAAGCCCAGGACGAGATCGATGAGCAGCAGTGCGACCGACGAGTCCGAGCCGGCCGCAACGATGCGCGATGCGCGCGCCTCGGGATCGATCATCGGATGGGGCTTGCCGGCGGTGTACTCGTCGTCGCCGAGGTCGAGCACCTCGAAAGCGGCGCCCGCCCGCTTCAGCAGAACCTTCGCCTCCGAGGCGAGCGTGCCGCCGGTATAGAGCCCGAGCACGCGCCCGGGGGAGCGAGCGGGGACGGGCGGCTCGACGACCTGAAGTCGGGCACCGGCCAGTGTCGCCGCGGCGATCGCGCCGCCCTGCAAGGTGCCGCGCACGAGCACACCGTCGCGCTCGCCGTCATCGAGTCCGAGGAAGCAGGCCACCGAGGGCGTGCCCGATCGGGTGATCTCGGCGAGCCGCGCAAGCAGTCGGTCGGCGACTTCCGCGGCGGGAGGCTTAGAGACGACGACCACGACCGAGGTCGAGGCGTCATCCGCGAGCAGGGCGAGAGCTGCATCCGTCATGAGCCCGCCCACCTCGACCGACAAGTCTCGCCCGCCGACGCCGATGAGCTGGGAGACTCCCGACCCCGCGTCGTCGAGCAGCCGGGCGACCTCCTGAGCGCCGGTGCCTGACGCGGCAACGATGCCGACCGGGCCGGGGCGCACGATGTTGGCGAAGCCGAGGGGCACGCCATCGATGATGGCGGTGCCGCAGTCCGGGCCCATATGGAGAACGCCCGCGTCGACGGCGAGTCGCTTGAGTCGAACCTCGTCGTCGACGCTGACGTTGTCGGAAAAGCAGAACACGTGCAATCCCGAACGGATCGCCTGCTCGGAGACGACGGGCGCGTAGGTTCCCGCCACGGAGACCGCGACGAGGGTGGCCGGGCGGTCTGAGCCGCTCGCGACCGCGATCCCCTCCCGAATCGTCCCCGGACGACGCTCCTCGCGGGCTCCGCCCGCCGACTCGACCGAAGTCAGTGCCTCCTCCGCCTTGTTCAGGGCGGATTCGGCGATCTCTGCGGTCGTCGCACGCACGACGATCACGAGGTCGTCGGGCGCGGCCGCAAGTCCGTCCGGCAGCATCCCGGACTCGGCGAGAATGCCGAGGTTGGCGGGCGTAGCCATGACGGCACCGACCCGGTCCACGTTGTCGAGCTTCTCCGTCGCCGAGGCGATCGCCATGAGGGCGACCGAGTCTCGATAGAGCCGCGGGAACGTGCGGGAGGCGAGGGCGGGGGAGGTCATGCAGGTACCTTTCCGGCGCGCCCGGCACCCGCGAGGGCGCTGGCGGCGATTCCGCTGAGGAGGTCGAGACCCGAGGTGGCACCCCAGGTTGCGGCGAGTCTGACGACCTCGCGCACGTGGCGCGCGTCGTGCAGATGGGACAGCAGTACGTGGACGCGGTCGGCGAATCGGCCCTCGGCCGCCGCCGTGAGGTATCCGGCGGACGTGCGCGTCGTACGAGCAAGCAGCTGCGGAAGCCTCGACGAGATCGCCGATGAGGCGAACCTCGCGCCGCGCGCATGCAACCCCGCAAGCACCCCTACGATGACATCGTCACCGGTCGGTGTCGATCCGGGACCGGCGCCGACGAGGTCAATGAGAGCACGGTCGATGCCCTCACCCGTGAGCGCGGCTGCGGCCAGATGCGGTCCGCGTCGGCGGACGGCGACCGCATCCATCGGGTTCGGCGACTCCGCGCCTCCCGAGCGGGGGGAACACGCGAGCGCGAGGTGGACGGCCTGCGCGGCCTGCACGTCGACGAGAGCCCGATCGATGGATAGACGTGCCTCCACGACGACGATGGGGCGCCAGTGACTCAACCGCACCGTCTCGTTCTCGATCCGACGCATCCGCTCGAAGTCGGAATCGGACAGCTGGATTCCGCCCGGCACGAGACCGAATTCCGATCCCGTCACGACGATCGGGGCGCCGTGGTCGCCGAGCACGAGCACCGAACGACCCCGGTGGCTGATCCGCGTCTCGGGGGCACGGGCCCAGGGGCACGGAACAGCCGCGTCAACGCGCACCCACGCGGGACTAGTCACCCGCATCGCCATCGACATACTTGGAGATTAGGGACAACGCGAGCACGGCAGATACGTCAGGATCGGACCCGATTGTCGCGGTCCGGTTGGCCGAATCGGATAGCGGAGGCACGACATGAGCGCCGTCACACTACGGGAAGTACTCACCTTGCCCGCGCTTCGCGGCTGCGAGTTGATCGCCGGTGCCGCCGGCATCGATCGTGAAGTCACGGGCGTCAACGTCATGGAGGTACCCGACATCGAGTCGTTCGTCGAGCCTGGCGAGGTGCTCCTCACCACCGCCTACCCGTTGCGCGAGCATCCCGAGGAACTCGCTGCGCTCGTCCGAACGCTGGCTCGACTGGGGCTCGCCGCGCTCGCCGTCAAGACCGGCCGTTACTTGGACCGGCTCCCGCAGGGCATGCTCGCCGCTGCCGACGAGGTGGGTCTGCCTCTCGTTCTGCTGCGCGACGATACGTCGTTCAACGAGGTCATCGGCGCCGTCCTCGCCGTGGTGCTGAGCGACTACGGCGCTGATCCTGCCGGTGCCGAGGCAATCCGTGAACGGCTCACGGGGGTGGCGCTGTCCGGAGGTGGCCTCGAGGAGATCGCGCGCACGCTCGGCGGCGCCCTCGAACGTCACGTCGACATCGTCGATGTCGCCGGCGTGAGCCTCCTGCCCGTCGCCGAGCACGGCGGAGCGCTCCGATCCGACTCCCCCAGCGATGGCCGGCCGTGGTCGTTTCCGGTGAGCGTCGCTGGCTCCGAACGCGCCCGCGTGATCGTCGGCGGAGCGAACGAACCGACTCTCGGGCAACGACGGCTCATCCGGCAGGCGTGCTTCGCCGCGGGAATGCACATCGCGCAGGCACTGGCTGGACTCGAGCTCGATCGGCGCATGCGCGTCATCAGCCTGGAGGCCCTCGTCGGCACTCGCCCCGGCGATCAAGCCCTCGCCGCGCAGCGCGCCCGACTCTATGGGTGGGATCTGGTCGGGAGGCGCGTGATCGCGCTCGCGCGGGCCGCGGGCGAGTTGCCTGAAGGCATTGCCTCGGCAACCGCGGACGCATCCTTCGGGCGGTCCATCTCCTGGTCGCGGGGGGCGGATGCGGTCGCGATCGTGTCCGCCGACGCCGCCACAGAGTCCGCCGCATCCGACTGGCGTGCGCGGCTGGTCGCCGACGGGATCGACCGGCCCGTCGTCGCGCTCGGTAGTGTCGTCCACGGCATCGACGGTCTCGCCGCCTCGCACGCCGCGGCCGCCGAAGCGCTCACCATCGCGGCGGCGATCGGCGAACCGGTGGTGCTGCACGATCGTCTCACGGTCGAGCGGGCCATCCTCGCGCTCCCGCCGGACGAACTGGAGCGGGTCGTGGAACGTGAACTCGCCCCGCTGATCGAAGCGGATCGTGCCGTCGCCAGCGACCTGTGCGGAACACTCGACGCATTTCTTGCGACCGGGAACGCGGCCGAAGCCGCACGCGGACTCTTCATCCACTACAACACGATGAAGCACCGCATGACCCGCATCGAGAGTCTGCTCGGCGAGCGGTTCCACGGTCCAGGGGCGCGATTGGCGCTGGGCTTCGCGTTGCGGGCGCGAAAGTTCTTGCCGGCCGAGCACCCTGCGGCCCTGGCGGCAACCACCCCGCGCTGAGGTTTGCGAGGTGCGCGGGGTTTGGGGCATCCGCGTGGCGCGCAAACCTCAGCGAGCGCGGCGCAAACCTGCGCGCGGCGAACGGCGCTGAGCGAGCGTGAGTCGGCTCAGACCAGGAGCTGGTGCTTGGCCAGCTTCTTGTAGAGCGGGGTCGTCGCGACGAGCTCGGAGTGGGTGCCGACACCGACGACCCGCCCGTGATCGAGCACGACGATCTGGTCGGAGTCGACGACGGTCGACAACCGGTGCGCGATGACGATAAGCGTGCGGTGCTCGGCGACCGCGTCGATCGCTTCGCGCAGCAGTTGCTCGTTGAGGCCGTCGAGCGACGACGTGGACTCGTCGAGCAGCAGGATCGGCGGCGCCGCGAGCAGGGCGCGCGCAATGGCGAGACGCTGACGCTCGCCGCCCGAGAGCATGATGCCGGACTCGCCGACGGGCGCATCCAGGCCGAGCGGGTTGCGTTCGAGTACCTCCGTGAGGTTCACCGAACGCAGCACCGCGATGCAGTCCTCCTCGGTCGCGTCCGGGGCGCCGAGCAGTAGGTTGTCGCGCAGCGTGCCCGCGAGCACGGGGGCGTCCTGTTCGACGTAGCCGATGCGGCTGCGCAGCTCGTGGCGGTCGAGAGCGCGGATGTCGACCCCGCCCATCCGCACGACGCCGGCCGTCGGGTCGTAGAACCGCTCGATGAGGGCCAGGATCGTCGACTTGCCCGCGCCGGACGGGCCGACGAGCGCCGTGCGGCTGCCCCGCGGCACCGAGAAGCTGACGCCGCGCAGCACGACGCGGTCCTCCGCGGCAGGCACCGTGCCGTCGCCACCGGCATCGGCCGCGGCGTCGGTCTCGCCGTCCGCTTCGGCCCGCGCGGCCCCCTCCGGGTAGGCGAACTCGACGTTCTCGAACGCGACCGCCGCATCCGAGTCGGTGGGGGCGGCGGGCTCGATGAGGGCGTCGCCGTCCGTCTCGGACGGCAACGAGACGATCTCCTGGATGCGACCGAGCGCACCGAGCGCCTGGTTGACGGAGTTGATCGCGCCGAACGCCTGACCGAGCGGCATGATCATCATGAACAGGAACAGGATGAACGCGACGAGGCTGGCGACCGTGATCGCACCGCTGGCCACGCGGAATCCGCCGACGCCGAGCACGACGAGCAGCGCCACCTGCAGCGCGATCCCCGACACGGGCACCACGAGGGCGGAGATGCGCGCGACGGTCAGGCCCGCGCGCCAGGCGCCCTCCGCATCCTTCTCGATCGCGGCCACCTCGCGGTCGGTCGCGTTCGCGGCGCGCACCGTGCGCACGGCCGACAGCGACCGCTCGACGGACGCGGCCAGGTCGCCCACCTTCTCCTGCTGCTTGCGGCTGGCCACCCGGATGCGCAGCGACAGCGTCACGACCGTGACGACGGCGACCGCGATGACGAGCACCGTCAGTCCGAGCAGCACCGGGTCGATGACGAGCATGGCGATGAGCGCGCCCACGAAGACGAGCGCGCCGCCCACGGCATCGACCAGACCCTGGGTGATGACCGCGTAGAGCAGCGTCGTGTCGCTGCCGACGCGCGAGACGAGGTCGCCGGTGCGGCGCGTGTCGAATTCGCTGATCGGCAGGCGCAGCATCCGCCGCACGAGCTGCCGCCTCGCCGAGAACACGACACTCGTGCCGGTGCGTTGCAGCAGGTAGTGCTGGATGCCGCTGAGCACCGCCGAGAGCACGACGAGACCGACGAGCGCCCACACGAGCATGCCGAGCGGGTCGCCGGCCTGAACGACCGTGATCACTTGGCTGACGAGCAGGGGCTGAGCCAGTGACGCGCCGGCCGCGAGAATGCTCAGCACGACGACGACCGCGAGGATGCCGCGGTGCTCGGCCAGGTAGGGCAGCAACTGACGCAGGCTCGCCCGCGGGCCGTCGTCCTTCGGAGCGCCGAAGGGGGAGCGGGTGGGGCGATCAGTGCGCGTCGAACTCATGCTTACATCCTCGCCCGTGCATCAGGCCCGCCCGTACTCCCCGGGGAGGGATTCGCCGAGGGCGCAACGGGTCGGCGCCTGTCGCAGGCCGGGGTTAGGCTCGCTGTTGTGTCAGAACCGGTCATCGTCGCCACCGACCTTGTCAAGAAGTACAAGGACTTCGCCGCCGTCGACGGCATCAGCTTCGAGGTAGCGCCCGGCGAGAGCTTCGGGCTGCTCGGTCCCAATGGTGCCGGCAAGTCGACGACGATGCGCATGGTCGGCGCGGTGTCGACCCGCACGGCAGGAGACTTGCGCATTCTCGGGCTCGACCCGAACGAGCATGGACCGGCGATCCGCTCCCAGCTCGGCGTCGTGCCGCAGGCCGACAACCTCGACACCGAGTTGCGCGTGCGCGACAACCTGCTCGTCTACGGGCGCTACTTCGGTCTGCCGCGCGCGCGGATCGCCGCGAAGGCCGACGAGCTGCTCGAGTTCGCTCAGCTCGCCGACCGCGCGAAGGCGAAGATCGACGACCTGTCGGGCGGCATGAAGCGCCGCCTGACGATCGCTCGCGCGCTCATCAACGACCCGCGCGTTCTGCTGCTCGACGAGCCGACCACGGGGCTGGACCCCCAGGCGCGCCACATCCTGTGGGACCGGCTCTACCGGCTGCGCGAACAGGGCACGACCCTCGTGCTGACGACCCACTACATGGATGAAGCGGAGCAGCTGTGCGACCGGCTCGTCGTCGTCGACAAGGGCCGCATCATGGCGGAAGGGTCGCCCGCGGCCCTCATTCGCGAGTACTCCAGTCGCGAGGTGCTCGAGGTGCGCTTCGGGTCGGAGCGCAACGCGACCGCGGCTGCCGACCTCGCCGGCATCGGGGATCGCCTCGAGGTGCTGCCCGACCGCATCCTCGTGTATGCGACCAGCGGTGAGGAGGCGCTCGTCGAGGTCACCCGGCGCGGCCTGGAGCCGATCACGAGTCTCGTGCGCCGGTCGAGCCTGGAGGACGTGTTCCTGCGCCTGACCGGACGGAGCCTGATCGAATGACCGCGGTCACTTCCCCTCTCGTCACGAGTGCGGTGACGCGTCGCTACGGCGCCTGGTTCGTCACCGAGCACAAGATCCGCGCGATGCGCGCCTACGCGGGCACCCTCATCGCGACCGCGGTCGGCACGCCCTTGCTCTACCTCTTCGCCTTCGGCGTGGGCCTGGCGACGCTCATCACCGAGAACGTCGGCCCGGTGCCCGGCATCAGCTACCTGCAGTTCGTCGCGCCCGCACTGCTGGCGACCGCTGCTCTGCTCGTCGCGATGGAGGAGTACACGTTCGGCATCCTCTTGGGGCTGAAGTGGAACCCGATCTTCTTCGGCATGAACGCGACGCCGCTGACCGGTCGGCAGATCGTCGACGGCATCATGCTGTTCATCTTCATCCGCATGGCGATCACGAGCACCATCTACTTCCTCGTGATGACCGCGTTCGGCGCGGTGCCGTCGCCGTGGGGGTGGCTGACGATCGTCGCCGGCATGCTCGGCGGATTCGCCTTCGCCCCCGTCGCCGCGTACGCCGCCACGATCACCGAGGACCGCGGTCAGTTCGCCGTGCTGCAACGCACCGTCATCCTGCCGCTCACCCTGTTCAGCGGCACCGTGTTCCCGCTCACCCAGCTTCCGATCTATCTGCAGTGGATCGGGTGGCTGTCGCCGCTGTGGCACGCGAGCGAGCTCGGTCGGCAGTTCGCCTACGGTTCGACCGAACCGATCTGGTTGAGCGTGATCCACGTCGCGTACCTTCTGACGCTCGGCATCGTCGGGTGGCAACTGTGCGTGCGTTTCGTCGAGCGGAGGCTGAACAAGTGACCGCGACGACGGAACGGCCGACCACTCGGCGCGGCGGGGGCGTGCGCGCCCTCTACGCGGGCAACGCGCGCGCCGTCGTCGGCCGCGGACTGCTCGCGACCCGCAGCACCAACTGGATCATCGTGCTCACCGGCGTGTTCGAGCCGATCTTCTACCTGCTCGCCCTCGGCATCGGCCTCGGCTCCTACATCGGCGGTGTCGCGGATGCGCGCGGGGACGCGATCCCCTACGCCGCCTTCATCGCGCCCGCACTCCTCGCGGTCGCCGCCATGAACGGGGCCGTCTACGACTCCACGTGGAACGTGTTCTTCAAGATGCACTTCGGCAAGCTCTACCAGGGCATGCTCGCGACGAGTCTGGGGCCGCTCGATGTCGCGCTCGGTGAGATCTCGCTCGCCCTTCTCCGCGGCGCCGCCTACGGCACGACCTTCCTGCTCGTCATGCAGGTGCTCGGCCTCAATCTCTCGTGGACGGCGCTGCTCGCCCTGCCCGCGATCCTCATCATCGCGTTCGGGTTCGCCTCGCTCGGCATGGCGATCACGAGCTACCTGAAGACCTTCCAGCAGATGGACTGGGTTCAGTTCGTGATGCTGCCGATGTTCCTGTTCTCGGCGACCTTCTACCCGATCACGGTCTATCCGGAGCCGATTCAGTGGGTCGTTCAGGCTTTCCCGCTGTGGCACGGGGTCGAACTGGTGCGAGGGCTCACGACCGGCGCGCTCACGTGGGCGATGCTCGGCCACCTCGCCTACTACGCCGTCATGATCGCGGTCGGACTGGCCTTCACGACGCGACGGCTTCGCGCGCTGTTCCTCGACTGAGCCGGGACACTCACGGCACGGTGGTCTCGATACGCCGCTAACGCGGCTACTCGACCGGCGGGGGAGGGGCGCGGGCCGCTCTCAACGGCGTGGGTGCGGTTCGATCCGGTGGCTGGTGCGGCTCCCGGACTTGCTCCACCCCGCCGGTGACTTGCTCGACCCCGCCGGTCGAGGAGCGGGCGTCGCCCGCGTATCGAGACCACCGACGGGCGACCTGTCGTGCTTTCCCTACTTGACGCTCTTGACCGGCAGGATCGCGAGGCCGCCGAGCACGGCCGCAGCCGCCGACACGAGGAACAGACCGAGGAACCCGCCGAAGGCGGCGACGATGAGCGCGCCGAGCAGCGGCGAAACCGCCTGCGGCACCGTCGTGGCGATGTTCATGATGCCGAGGTCCTTGCCGCGGCTGTGCGAGCTCGGCAGTACCTGCGTGGCGAGCGCCTGGTCGACAGCCATGAAGCAGCCGTACCCGACCCCGAGCAGACCGGCGGCGATGAAGGTGATCGTGATGTCCGGCACGAAAGCGATCACGACAGCGGCGAGTCCTTGGGCGTACGCGGCGGCGTAGACGAACGGCTTGCGCTTGCCGATCACATCCGAGAGCTTGCCGAAGCCGAGCGACGCGAGGATGAAGAAGACCAGGTACACGAGGGTGAGGTTCAGCAGGTCGTCTTCGGCGGTCTCCTCCCGCCCGAGCCCGAACATGATGAAGTAGAGCAGCAGGGTCGTGCCGAGCGCGTTGCCGATGTTGACGAGTACGCGCGAGAGCAGCGTCCAGCCGAAGTCGGGATGCTGCACGGGGTTGATCCAGAAACCCTTGGCGAGCGCCGCGACGCTGAGCGGCGGGCGCAGCACCTTGGGTAGCACCTCGTCGGGCACGGCGAGCAGGAACGGCAGCACGAGCAGGATCACGAGCGCCGCCATGAGGCCGTACCCGGCGAGCACCGACAGGCTCAGGGCGAGCACGACGGCGATCCCGAGCTCCGTTCCGATCGCTTGCGGCGCTGACACCCATCCGGAGACGAAGCCGCGTTGGCCGACCGGCACCTGGTCGGAGATGGTGGCGGTGAGGGCCGCGGTGAGCATGCAGAACCCGATGAGGGCGATCGACCAGAAGATGCCGATGCCGACGATCGAGGTCTGAAGTCCGAGCAGGAACAGGGCGACGGCGAAGAGCACCGTGCCGGCGAAGATCCAGGGCCGACGTCGACCGAAGCGCGACGTGGTGCGGTCGGAGAGCGCCCCCGTGACGGGGTAGGCGATGAGGGCGCAGGCGCCCGCGATGCCCGAGATGATGCCGAATGCCACGACCGATTCGGTCCAGTCGACCGGGTTGAGCACCGCGTCGACTTGGCTCGGCAGAAGCAACTGGATGGGCGTGAGCTGCGCCATCCAGATACCGAGCCACGCGGTCGCGAACAGCGCGATCCAGCCGGCGTGCACGCGGCGGGTCGGCTCGGCGAACGGAGTGAATGCTTTCGGTGCGCCCGCGGGCGGCGCCGCGTGACGGCCGGCCCCCGGTGGGGGCGGCGGGATGCTTCCGGGCGGCGGCGGGACGGGCGGCGTTGCGGTCACTGCCACAGGCTAGCGCGCGGGGGGCGCGGATGTCCCGCATCCCGCGCGCCGACCCACGACCGCGTCGTCGACCCACGACGGCGTCGCCGCCCTCGCGGGTCGGCTCAGCCGCGCAGCGAGCGCAGCAGTACCGCGGTCGCGACGGCGGCCTCGGCCGCCTCCGCGCCCTTGTCTTCCTTCGAACCGGGAAGACCGGCCCGGTCGAGGCCCTGCTGTTCGTCGTCGAGGGTGAGCACCCCGAAGCCGACCGGCTTGCCGGTCAGCAGCGACACCTGGGTGAGACCCGAGGTGGCCGCATCGGCGACGTACTCGAAGTGCGGGGTACCACCCCGGATGATCACGCCGAGCGCGACGACCGCGTCGGAGCCCGCGTCAAGCGCAGCTTTGCTGGCCACCGGCAGTTCGAAACTGCCGGGAACGCGGATCTCACGGATCTCGACGCCCGACTCGGTGAGCGCGCGGCGCGCTCCAGCGATGAGGCCGTCGGTGATCTGCTCGTGCCATTGGCCGGCGACGATCGTGACGACCAGCCCGGTGCCGTCGGTGTGGATGGTGGGCGAACCTGCTCCGCTCATGCGATTCCCTTTCTGGTGGGCGCGACGGGAGTGCCGGCCTTGTGTTCGTTGCGCCGGCGCTCCGCGTCGAGGAACTCGGTGCCGGGGAGCACGTGTCCCATCCGGTCGCGCTTGGCTTCGAGGTAGCCCTCGTTGTAGCGGCTCACGCCGACGACGAGCGGCACCTGTTCGAGGATCTCGATGCCCCGCTCGGTGAGCTGGCGCAGCTTCTCGGGGTTGTTGGTGATGACGCGCAGCTTCGACAGGCCGAGGTCCTCGAGGATCGCGACCGCGGCGCCGTAGTCGCGGCCGTCGGCGGGGAAGCCGAGCGCGAGGTTCGCGTCGAGCGTGTCGAGTCCTTCCTCCTGGAGCCGGTACGCCTTGAGCTTGTTGATGAGCCCGATGCCCCGGCCCTCGTGACCGCGCATGTAGATGACGATCCCGCCGTCGGCCTGGATAGCCTCGAGCGCGGCGTCGAGCTGCGGCCCGCACTCGCACTTCTGAGAGCCGAACACCTCCCCCGTGAGGCACTCCGAGTGCACCCGCAGCAACGTGCCGTCGACCGGATCGCCCGCGATGATCGCAAGGTGGTCGGCGCCGGTCATCCGGTCGCGGTAGGCGCGGAAGCGGAACGGGCCGTGCACGGTCGGCACCGTCGTCTCCACCTCGAAGATCACACGCGATGTCTCGGGGATCGCCACCGCCTGCGGAACGTCCCGGTCGCAGTGCCACTCCTGCAGATACGCGATGAGCGCCTCGATCGTCACGACGGGCACCCCCGCCTCCTCGCCGAGGGCGATCAGAGCGGGGAGCCGCATCATTTCGCCGTCATCGGCGACGATCTCACCGATGGCGCCGACGGGCACGAGTCCCGCGAGTTTGAGCAGGTCGACGGTGGCCTCCGTGTGTCCCGCACGCTGGCGGACACCGCCCTCGACGGCTCGCAGGGGCAGGATGTGACCGGGGCGGCGCAGATCGCTCGGCTCCGAGTCCATTGCGGCGAGCACCCGCAGGGTGTGCGCGCGGTCGGCCGCCGAGATGCCGGTCGACAGCCGGTCGGCCGCATCCACGGACACCGTGTAGGCAGTGCCGAGCGGATCCTGGTTGTCGGCGACCATGAGCGGCAGCTCGAGCCGGTCGGCGATCTCGTTCGTCATCGGGGCGCAGATGAATCCGGACGTGTGGCGGATCGTCCACGCCATCCACTCCTGGGTGGCGTGCTGTGCGGCGAGCACGACGTCGCCCTCGTTCTCACGGCTCTCGTTGTCGACGACGATGATGGGCATGCCGCGACGCAGGGCGTCGAGTGCGGCGGGAATGTCGGCCAGGCTCATGACTGGCTCCTCTCAGTGCGGGAGATGAGGTCCACCGGCTGCAGCGCGCCGAACTCGGCGAGTCGGGCCACATGCCGGGCGAGGATGTCGGTCTCGATGTTGACGCGGTCGCCGGCAAGCCGCGCGCCGAGGGTGGTGGCGGCGAGCGTTTCGGGGATGAGGGACACCTCGAACCAGTCGGCGCCGACATCGCTGACCGTGAGGGAGACGCCGTCGACGGCGATGGAGCCCTTGCGTGCGACGAGCGGAGCGAGGGCCGGATCGAGGGTGAAACGCACGACGCGCCAGGCGCTGCCGGGAGTGATCTCGAGCACGGCCGCCGTGCCGTCGATGTGGCCCTGGACGATGTGGCCGCCGAGCCGATCGTCGGCACGCACGGCGCGCTCGATGTTCACCCGGTCGCCGGGCGTCAGCGCGCCGAGCGTGCTCGTGGCCAGCGTCATCGCCATCACGTCCGCCTCGAACCAGTCGGAGCCCTGACCGACGACGGTCAGGCACACGCCGCTCACCGAGATGGAGTCGCCGTGGCCGGCGTCGGAGGCGGCGAGCGGTGCGCGCACCGTGAGACGGCCGGCGTCGCCGTCCTGGCGCCAGGCGACGATCTCGCCGATCTCTTCGATGATTCCCGTGAACATGGGTGCTCCTAGGTCGCGCTCGTGCGCGCTCGTGCGGTGATGAGGATGTCGTCGCCGAGCACCTCGACGCCGGTGATGGTGAAACGGTGCGCATCGGTGAGGGTCGGCACTCCGAGGTCGCCGACGGCGACGCGCGGCCCGCCGATCAGCAGCGGCGCGAGATACACGGAGAGCTCGTCGGCGAGGCCTTCGGCGAGGAACGCGCTCGCCACCGTCGGTCCCCCTTCGACGTAGACCCGGCGAATACCGCGGTCGTACAGGTCGCGCAGCACTGCGGCGACATCCCGCGAACCCGTCTCCAGCAGCGGCCGGGCGCGCAGCGCCGCCGTCGCGGGCACCGGGCGCCGGCCGATCACGACCGGCAGCGGCTGGTGGGGCAGCAGTTCGCCGCCATCGCCGCGCGCGGTCAGGCTGGGGTCGTCGGCGAGCACGGTGCCGGTGCCGACGACGATCGCGTCGGAGGCGGCGCGCTGCTCGTGCACCCGCTGCCGGGATGCGGTGCCCGTGATCCACTGGCTCGTGCCGTCCGCGGCGGCGGCGCGCCCATCCAGGCTCGAAGCCCACTTGACGGTGACCCACGGCCAGCCGCGGCGCGTCGCCGTGATCCAGGGACCGAGGAAGGCTGCGGTCTCCTCCGCAAGCACTCCCGAGACGACGTCGATGCCGGCGGCGCGCAGACGCGCCTCCCCGCCGGATGATTCACGGCCGGGATCGCTCACCGAGTAGACGACGCGCGTGACGCCCGCGGCGATGAGCGCTTCGCTGCAGGGGCCGGTCCGGCCGGTGTGATTGCAGGGCTCGAGGGTGACGACGGCGGTGAGCCCGGTCGCGTCGGGCGTGCCGTCTGCGCGCGTCGGCAGGTGGCTGAGCGCATCCACTTCGGCATGCGCGGTGCCCGCGCCGCGGTGCCAGCCTTCCGCGACGATCCGGCCGTCGGCGTCGAGCAGCACGCAGCCCACCTGCGGGTTGCCGCCCGTGACGGGCCCGTGCGCGGCGAGGTCGAGCGCGCGACGCATCGCGTCGGCGTAGGCGCCCTGCTCGGTCATCCGGTTTCCTCGTCGTCTCGCGGTCTGCGGCGACGTGACATCCGGGGTGCGGTCGATCGACCAGTTCGACGCGTGCAGCGGCGAACCCGTGTCTCCTCCCATCCGGACTTCTGAGGTTGCCCTCATGACCGTCGGCGCCGGAATTCCACCGGCTCAACCCTTGCGGGGTCGCGGACTATCACCGCCGGTTCGGATTCTCACCGACCCCGGAGCACGTACTACTTGCTTGCGTTGATTCTAACGCGGGCGGTTCCGGTTTATTCCGGCCGGTCGCGCAGCGGTGCGACGCGCCCCCCGCAGTCTCGGCGTATCGTCAGGCGCCCGGTCCTATGCTGAGGAATCCGATGCCCCCTCCCGCTCCTGGGGTGGGGGCATCGCTGCGTTCGCGGACGGCTGCGCTACTGGCCGGGCGCATAGATCGCGCGCGCCAGTGCATCGAGCACGGCGGCGGTGCGAGGCCCGAAGCTGAGGATGTCGCCGTCGGCCATGTCGACGAAGCGGCGATGCTGGCCTGCCGCGGTCAAGGCGATCGCGGGTTTGTCGGCGAGCAGGGCGTCGACTCCGCCGACGCTCGCCAAGCCGTCGGTCATCACGAGGATGAGGTCGGGGTTGGCGGCGACCATCGCCTCGTCGGTCATCGGTCTCGAGCCGGAGAACCCGAGTTCGGCCGCGACATCGACTCCGCCGAGAGCCTCGATAAGCACATCGGCGCCCGACTCGGAGCCGAACAGGTAGTACACGCCGGCGCTGCCGCGCAGGTAGAGGAAGAGCATGCGCACGGGCTCGCCGTCGGGAATGATGGCGGCGATCTCGGCGACCTTCTCGTCGATCTCGCTGCTCAGGCGTGCCGCGAGCGTCTCGCCCGCATCGGGCACGCCGAGCGCGGCGGCGACGTCGCGGGCGAGTTCACCCACGCCCGCAAGCGACGGGTCGGTGTCGACGAAGACGACCGCGACTCCCGCATCGCGCAGCTGAAGCACCACGTCGATCGGACCGACGGTGCCGTCGGTGATGACGACGTCCGGGCGGAGCGCGAGAATCGCCTCGCTGTTGACGGTGTGCCCGCTCGAGGTGACGACGGGCAGGTCGGCCGCCTCGGGGAACGTGGTCGAGATGTCCCGGCCGACGACGCGGTCGCCGAGGCCCAGACCGAACACGGTCGCCGCGATCGATCCGGCGATGTCCATGGCGACGATCCGGTCCGCGTTGTCGACGGTCACCTCGGTATCGCCGCCCAGATCGCGCGAGGTCACCGTCACCGGCAGTTCCGGGGTCGGCGCGGGTAGCGCGTCGATCGCCTCGGCTGCGAGAACCGCCGTCGACTCGCCGACGTACGCGCGCGGGTCATCGAGAATGTCCAGCTGCGCGAGCGGTACGGTCGGGTCGCTCGTCACGGTCGGGGAGTGGGACGGGCCGGCGCTCGAGGCCGCGCATCCACTGAGCGCGACGACGAGGGCGGTTCCGAGCGCGACGAACACGGCCGGGCGCGAGTGCATGAGAGCCAATCGATTGAACGGTGCGGGACTTAGGTAATCCTAAGCTAAACGCACCTCTCGATGGCTGGGAATGACCTTGGTCCCGCGGTGCTCCCGTGGCTCGGCGAGCCTCACGCCTAGGATCGCTCGCGAGGAGGTCATGTGGGCGCCGAACTGCAGCACGAACGCGACGGACACGACGAGTCGGCGACGCCTGCCTCTGCATCGCCGGACGGGCTCTCGGAGCGCGACGCGCGCATCCTCGCCTTCGAGCGCGAGTGGTGGCGGCATGTCGGGGCGAAGGAGGATGCGATCCGCGCGGAGTTCGCCCTCAGCGCCGCCCGCTATTATCAGCTGCTGAACGCCGTGATCGATTCGCCCGCCGCCGTGCGGCACGATCCGATGCTGGTCAGGCGACTGCTCCGCGCGCGAGACGCCCGCGTGAACGCGCGTGCGGCCAGGGTGTTCAGGACCTCCACCGACGACGAATCGAATTGATCATGGCCGGATATCCCAAGGACCGCTTCGACGATCTGCCGAGCGATCTTGCTCGTGTGGGTGCGCATCGCGCGCCGCGCAAGAAGGGTCGCGGTTGGATCGGCTTCGCTTGGGCGGCCCTCGCGACCGGTGTGCTCGTGTTCGGCGGCCTCTACGCGATCAGCACCGTGCTCGACATCGATCTCGGCATCTTCCCGGTCGCCGAGACCCGCACTCCGACGCCCACCCCCACTCCGACCGCGGACCCGATCACGGCCGCGGAGCTCACTCCCGAGCGGGCCATCACGATCACCGTGCTCAACGGCACGCCCATCGTCGGACTCGAGACCACGGCGGCCCAGACGCTCTCCGCGGCGGGCTGGCCCGTCACGGCGACGGCGAGCGCAAGTGTCGACGACGTGCAGAAGACCTACGTCTACTACACGACCGAAGACAACGAGGATGTCGCCCGCGGTCTGGTGCTCACACTGGGGGTCGGAGACATCCGGCTGGTCTCCCCGGAGCAGTTCCCCGGCGCCCCCATCACGATCGTCATCGGGGCCGACTTCGAACCTCCGGCGACGACCGGCTGATCCCCGTCTGGGAGCGTGCCGGGGCCGCGTCGCGACCCAAACGCACCGGCCACGTGTCCGTCGTGTTACGGGTGTGTTTAAGTTTGGGCGCAGGGGCCCGTTCCGGCCCGATTACCCCTTAGCGAGGGCCCTTCGGTCCGTTACTCTCGGTGCTGGCCGCCCCTGACGGCGCCACGGGAATCACAGCAGGGAGTAACACATGGCGCACGGGACCGTGAAGTGGTTCAACGCTGAGAAGGGCTACGGCTTCATCACCGTCGACGGGGGAGGACAGGATGTCTTCGTCCATTTCTCCGCGATCGACATGCCGGGATACAAGGTGCTCGAGGAGGGTCAGGCCGTGACCTTCGAGGTGGGCACGGGCAGCAAGGGCCCGCAGGCGGAATCCGTCAAGATCGCCTGACCCGGTACGACCGTCACGAGCGCCGTCCTTCGGGGCGGCGCTCTGCTGTGTGCGGGCCGTGCTTTCTTGCACTCGTGATCCACGAGTGCTAATTTGCTCTCTGGCACTCCCACGTTTCGAGTGCTAGCACGTATCGCTTGTACGACGTCCGGGAGGGACGAGAAACACACATGGCAAAGATCATTGCT
>VFQP010001755.1_pt1 | contig 27045 bp, 28 predicted proteins | sample 3512351 | NCBI WGS metagenome assembly VFQP01 (sample SAMN10412372, study PRJNA504923) | tailings metagenome | isolation source: Relicate 1 Philex TSF1 revegetated site | place: Philippines: Tuba, Benguet | collected 2017-08-29
TCCTCCGGCCTGCCACCGAGTGCTCAAGTGCCCGGGGCACCCGGGGCGCCGCTCCCTGCGCCGCCTCCGAGCGCTGCGGCCGCCCTGCCCTGGGGCTTGGGCATGGCATGACAGACGGTCCCCACGCACGTCAGACTGCACACCACCATGAGGGACGAGGGCGCTCCAGGCACCGAGGGCGATGCGTCGCAGTTCAAGGTCTTCATCGGTGGATTGTCCTACCAGATAAATGACCAGGACCTCAAGGCCGGTGAGGCGCCTGGCGTGTCTAACACGTCGCCAGCAGGGGCAGCGCACCCGGCATCGTCCCAGCACGGCTTCGCCGCCATGCGCGTGTCCGCAGCGTTCGAGCGCTTCGACGCCATTTCGGCCAAGGTGATGATTGACCGCTACACGGGCCGCTCGCGCGGCTTTGGCTTTGTGTTCTTCAAGACGGACGAGTCGCTCAAGGAGGCCATCGCGCAGATGCACGAAAAGGTGCGTCCGCGTCGACGAAGATCGCCTGGCGCCACACACGCCCGTGCACAGGGCGCGACGGGCAGCGAGCAGCAGCATGCGCAGCTTGCAGTAGCAGCAAGCGCTGAGCTCGACGGCCCGGGCGGAACTCGCTTGGCACCGCTTCTCACTGCATGAACGCGGCCACACCGCAAGCTCCAGCGGCACCGCCAGCAGAGCAGCGCGGCCTTGTGCATGACCAGAGCATGCCCTGCGCACACGTCCACACCCGCCCGACATCATGCACACGCCCACACGCTCGCACGCAGGAGCTCGACGGCCGCAAGATCTCGGTCGTCAAGGCCGTCCCCGAGAACCAGACCTCGCCCGGCACGCCGGCGGCGGCGCTCGGCGGCGGCAGCGGCGCCCGGCGCGACTACTACCCGCCCCGCCGCGACGGCTACGGCGGCCGCGGCGGTGGCGGCTACGACCGAGGGTACGACCGCGGCTACGGCGGTGGCGGCTACGACCGCGGCGGCTACGACCGTGGCGGCTACGGCGCGGACTACCGCGGTGGATACGACCGCGGCGGCTACGGCGGCGCGGGCTACGGGTGAGAGGCCACGACGCCTCCCTCGCTTTGCTAGTCGTCCCATCGGCAGTGGCGGATGTCAGCAAAGGGAGCGTCGTGCTGGTGCGCCTGTGCGCGTGGTGCGCAGGTACGACCGCGGCGCCGCCGACCCGTACGGCCGGGACGCCTACGGGCGCGGCTACGGCGGCGGCGGCGGGTACGGCGGCTACTACGACGACCGCAGCGCCGGGTACGGCTACGATCGTGGGTACGGCGGCTACGACGACAGGTGAGGGGGGCCGGTGAGGGGGGCCGGCGTGCACGGCGTGGGGTTGCACGCGGCGGGCGTGGCTCCGCCCTCAGGCCCGGGAGGCGGTGCCGCCAGCGTCCCGCACAAGCGGCGCGTGCCTTCTTGGTGGGAGGCAGCACCAGGTGGCGCCGGTGAGCCGAGAGTGATGCTGTCGCTGTGTGTGTGTGTGCGTGCGCGCGTGCGTGTGTATAGGGGCGCCGGCGGGCCCGACCGCAGGGGCTACTCTGCCAGCACCCGCACGGCGCCCTACAGCAGCGAGCGCCCGCCCGAGCGGCCGCGCTACGAGGGGCCGCCGCCGCGTCGTCCCTGAGCGCGTGCCGCGCCGCGCCGCCGCCGCCGGCCGGCTGCCTGGGCCCCGCCGTCCGGCGGCGCAGCTGCTGCGGCGCCTGGCGGGTGGGCGCCCTCGCCGTAGCGGCGGGGGGGGGGGGGGGCTGCCGGCACGTGGCCCCGCAGCAGCGGTAGCGGCAGTGCAGCGCCGGCACCAGCGGCACCAGCCGGGGGTGCGGTCAGCTGACTACCCTGCAGCGGCAGCTGGGCAGCTGCCAGCGGGGCGGCAGCGGCAGCGGCGCAGCGGTGGCGGCGCTTGCGGGCGGTAGCGCAGCGTACGCGCGGCAGCGCAGCGGAGCTGCGTCCAAGGGCAGCGCCCAGGTGCGGCAGGCAACAGCTGGCAGGACCCTTTTGGTCGCGTCGTCCAGACGGCAGGCAACAGCTGGCAGGCAACAGCTGGCAGCGGCAGAGCGGCGGGCCAGGACAGCACAGCGACCCGTCCCCCCCTTCTCAGCGGCGGCTGCTTCTGAGCAGCGGGCTGCGTTGGTGGCCAGCCGTTAGCGCGGGGGCCAGCAGTGGCGTGTGGCGTGCTGTGTGTGTGCGTTTTGGGGGGCGGCGGGCAGTTGCCGACAGCGCTGCAGCTGCGGCAGTGCAGTGCGTGTGCGGGGCAGGGCGTGACGGGTGGTGGGGGGCGGCCGGGCAGCCTGCGGCAGAGGGCAGCGCGGGCCAGCCGCGGCGTATGTGCCGGTCGTGTGGCGTGCGTGTCTTGCGGGGCAGCGCGTTTCAGCGGCCCAGCGCAGTTGCAGTGTGTCGCCGTGTGCGTGTGTGGCAGTGGGCGGGGTTGCGGACAGACGGGGGACAGGACGTTTTTGACGGCAGCCGCGCAGCGGCTCCCTTGACCAGCCGGCGGTGTTTTTGCCCAGGCCAGAATCTTCAGCGTGCGTCGTGCCCCCCCTTCAGCCCCCTGGCCACAGCGCACACAGCGTGCCCGCCGCTGCCGCAGCCCGCTGTTTCCCCCACCCTCTCCGTGGTCGTCCCCCTGTGCGCTCAGCAGCGGCAGCGCTGCTGCTTTGCTTTCGCCGCACCTGGCGCCAGCTGCAAGCCCGAGCAGAGCCAGCCTGAGCAGTGCAGACGCGCACAGCGGTCAGCCGTGAGTAGCAGCACGCAGCAGTGACTGGCGGCCGGAGAGCGGGACGGCTTTGTCGGGCCGCCTGCACAGGTAAGCGGGCTCCTGGCTGGCTGCTTGCTGGCTCTGCGACTTTGGCTCTGTGGTGCCCGCACGCCCTTTGCAACGCGGTTGTGGAGCACACTAGGGTGAAGTGTCGGCGACGTGACTAGACTTGCCGCGCCCGAACGCACGAGGCTCAGGAACAACGCAAGCAGCAGGTGCGGTCCGCGGGGACACGGGACACGTGCACATTCTCAGCGCACGTCCAGCAGTAGACAACAAGAGTGAGCACGCCGTCCATGGTTCGGTCAGTGCAGTCCATGTGGCAAGACAGGGGCTCAGGACAGCGCGGCGTGCAGCCTCTGCGCCGCGCGCGGCGACAGCGACACCGCCACGCCGCCGTGCGGCTTGCAGCCCGCCTCGCCGCCGCCTGCCTCGTCCTGGTTCAGGATGGACTGCACGTTCTGCAGCGTGGCCTCGTAGCGGCTGAGCGTGGCGCTGCTCCAGTCGATGGGCAGGCCCGTGGCCAGGGGATCCAGCGCCGCCTGCGGGGGGGCAACACGCACAGCACGCCCCACGGCGTCATCGCCTCTCTTCCCAATCCACCGTCCCTCTTCTCAGCATCTCAAGCGCGCAGGGGCCTCTAGGCCAGCGCGAGCACGCACCATGAGCAAGTGGGAGGAGGACGTCGTCCTGGACGTGGCGCGCAGCGGCGACGCCGGCGCCGCGACGGCCGGCGGCGTCGCCGGGCGGCTGCGCGCCTGCAGCCCGCCGCGCGCGGGCGACGGGAGCGGTGCGGCCGCCGCGCCGGGCGGCGCCTTGCCGGCGGGCGTGGCGGGCTGCGCGGCGGTGGACGAGGCGGAGGAGGAGACAAAGCTGCCTCGGTCCGCGGCGGCGCAGGTCACGGCGTGCTGCTCGTGGCGGCACGCCAGCACGTCGTGCGGCGGCATGACGAGCGTCACCGAAGCGCTCACCGCCACCCGCGAGGGGTCTGCCACCGCCGACGCGCCTGCGCCCGCGAGCGCCGGCGCCGCGGCGGCGCCCTGTGGCGCCTCGGGGGCCGCCGCCGGCGGCGGCTCGCGGACGTCGGTGGGCCGCGGGAGGCCGCCTCCGCCGCTGGATCCGCCGCTGGTGCGCTTGCGGCTCATGAGGCGCCGGAGCGAGCCGAGCATGCCGCCGCCAGCGTCGTCGCCGCCGCCGCCGGGCGCGGAGGCGCGCTCGGCGGGCGCCACGGGCGCCGCGGCAAACTCGCTGCTGACGGTGAGGCGGCCGGCGCCGGCGTCCGCGTCAGCGGCGGCGCTGGAGGGGCCGGGGCGCAGGTGCCCTCGCAGCCAGCTGGAGACCTTGCTGCCCTGGCGCACCAGGAGGCCGCCCGAGGACGAGCGGGGGGCTGGCGCCGCCGGCGCTGCCGCGGGGTCGGCACCGGCGGCGGGCGGCGGCGGCGGTGCGGAGCGCTGCGCGACGCGCAGCGCGGCGGCCAGGTCGTCAGAGGCGGACGACGCGAAGACCTCGACGGTGCGGCGGCGCGCGCCGCCTCCGGTCGTCGTCGTCGCGGTCTTGTGGGCGTCGGGCTGGGCGTCGGCGTCGTCTCGCGCGAGGGGCGCCTCGCTGGTCGCGAGCGCGGCGTCCTCGCTCGGTGGCTCCTCCGGCGCTGCTGCAGCCTCGCGCTGGTCCTCCTGCCGCTGCTCTTGCTGCTGCTGCTCCTGTTGTTGCTCCTGCTCCTGCTGCTGCTGCTGCGCCACGTCCTCCGCGAGCAGCTGCGCCTGGCCCAGCGCCATGTCGAGCAGGCGCGAGAGCGTGATGATGGTCGTCGCCGGGCCTTCGGGACGCGCCGCGAAGCCGTCCTGCTCCTCCTCCTCCGTCGCCGCCTCCGTCTCGTCCTCGACACCGCGCCCCTCCTCCGGCTCCCGCTGCGCACCGGCCTCCGTGTGGATCGGCGGCTCGTGCAGCAGGCTGACCATGCCCAGCGCCTCCTGAACGAGCTCAGCCACAGACGTGGGGTGGTCTCCCACGCCGCTGCCGCCACCGCCGCCGCTGCGAGGAGGCGGCGCGCCGGGCAGCGGCGCGGCGTAGGAAGACACGGCTGGCGCTGCCGCCGCCGGCCGCCCCGCGCCAGACGCCGCCGCCGCCGCCGCCGCGCCGCGCGCGTGCACTCGGCCGCCGTCGGCGGCGCCCCGCGGCGCCAGGAGCTGCGAGGTGCCCCGCGGCGAGTGGCAGCGGCCCGCCGGCGCCGGAGCCAGCGAGTAGCTGCTCGGGTGCAGCGGCACCGGCGTGCTGCTCGCCAGGCCCGCCGCCGCCGCCGCCACAGGGACGCTGAAGACCACGTGTCCCGCCGCGCCGCTGCCAACGTTGGCGCTGGACGTGGAGCCCACGCTGCTGCGCAGCAGGGCTGCCGAGCAGGCCTCGGCACGCTTGCTCTCGGCGTGCAAGTCGTAGTAGGTCCCGCGGGGGTTGGGCGAGCCCGCCGGGTGCCAGTACCCCGCCGTCCCCTTGCCCGGCGACCCGCCCGCACGCCCCTCCCCGCCGACGCTCAGAGCCGCCGGCGGCCTCGCCCACTCGCCGCCGGTCCCGGCGGCCGCCGCGCTGGCGCTGCCGGTGGAGGCGGTCCAGCCCTGCGGGCCGGCGCCGGGCGTGCGCTCCCAGGGCGGGAGGTACGCCAGCAGGCGGGGGCTGTTGACAAGCCAGGTAGGCAGCTTAAAGGGCTTTGATCCCACGCCGGCGGCGCTGCTGCTGGCGCCACCGACGGTGGGCGCCGCTCCGCTGCAGGTGGAGGCCGCGTCGCGGCTGCGGCGGCCTGTGCAGCTGCGGGGCGAGCCGTGGCCCTGCGCGCCGGCGTCCCTGGCAGCGGCGGCGGCGGCGGCGTAGGAGTTGGGGGAGGCGGTTGCGGCGCCACCACCGATGAGCTCGCGGAGGGTGCTGTGGTGGTGGCGGGGGGAGGCGCAGCGGGCGGGGGAGGCGTGGAGGCTGCGGGCGTTGGGCGGTGGCGCGGCGGGGAGGTGGTGGGGAGGGGTGGGGTGCGGCGGGCGCGGCGTCGTGAGGGCGGAGGCGGTGGGGGGCGGCGGTTTGGCGGGCGTGGAGGAGGCGGAGCGGGCGCGGCGCTTGGCCACGCCGCCCTCGGCCGTGACGTGCAGCGCGACGGAGGCGGCGGCGAGGGCCCTGCGGGGCGGTGTGCTGGCGGCGTGGTGGGCCTGGTGCGCGAGGTGCGGCGGCCTGCGGCCACATACGCCCCGGCTCGCGTCCTGCGGGGTGCTCGGGGCGGTAGGGAACGCGCCGAGGAGCGGCGCCACGCCGGCGGCTGTGTGGGACTGCCGCGGCGTGGCCGCGAGCGGCGGCGGCGCGCTGCCCTCGCCCGTGAGGCGCGGGTACGGCGGCGCGGCGGGCTCGCCGGTGGGGCGGGCGTGCGTGCCGGCTCCGCCCAGCACCGTGGTACCGCTGGCCTGCTGCTGCAGCATCATGGAGCTCTCCTCGCTCAGCGGCGGCATCACGTGCACGGCGCCGAGCAGCAGCGGGCGGCCGCCGCCGACGCCGGACAGCGCCGACGACAGCAAGCCGCCGCCGCCGCCGCTGCCCAGCCCGAAGCGCGCCGGCTCCATGCCGGGGGGCGGGAAGGACGGCGGCGGCGCGGCGGCGGCGGCGGCGGCGGTGGCGCGCGCCCCGCCGGGCTGCAGCAGCACGTCCTGCAGCGACCGGAGCACGTCGTCGAGCGGCATGGTGAGCAGCTGCTCCACAGCAGGCAGGCCCGGGCGGCGCGCCGGGGCGCTGCGCGCTGCGGCGGACGCGCGGCCCCTCTCCTCCTCGTCGTCTCCCTCCTCGCCCGTGCTGCCGCTGTCATGAGGGGGGTCGTCCAGGTCGAGCCTGCCAGGTGACTGCGGCCCGCCGGCGGAGGAGGACGCCGCGGCGGCGGCCGTGGTGGGGATGGTGGCGCCGAGGATGGCGACGGCGCCGCGCATGTGCTGCTCAATGGCCTCCATGGGGCACGCCGGGGCCGCGGGCGGAGGGACGGCGGCGGCGGCGGTGCTGGTGGTGGTCGTGGGGGCCAGCAGCGAGGGCGCGGGGTGGCGGGGGCTGTTGATGTTGGCCAGGTCGCGGAAGCGATCGGCGGCGTCGCTGGGCTTGCGCAGCGCGGCGGCGGTGGCGGCGGTAGACGCCGGCGGCGGCTCTGCCGCGGCGGCGGTGATGGCCTCTCCTTGCGGTGTGGTGGTGGTGGCGCCGGTGGGGGAGGCGGGTGCGGCAGCGTCCTCGGCAGCGCAGGCCCAGCATGCGGCCCACCAGGCGTGGCCGCGGCGGGCTTTGCCGCGCTTCTTGGAGGAGGCGGTGGTCGCGGCGGCGGCAGCGTTCTTCTTCTTTGCGGCCTGGTGCTTGCCAGCGGCGGCGGCGGCGGCGGCGACGGCGCTCTGTGGCTGCGGCTTGCGGGGGGAGGACGCGATGGGGTCGTTGGGGGTGGGGGCGGCGACGGGGGCTGGAGAGGTTAGGGAGGTGGTGGGGAGGGCGGAGGCTCCCTGGGCTGGGGCAACTGCGCCCTGGGAAGGGGCTGCGGCGGCGCTGGCGGGCTGCGGCAGGGGAGGGGGCAGCGAGATGCCCTTGAGGAGCGCGGCGGCTGCAGCGGCGGCCGACTCCACCTGCACATAACGGGTGATGGTTGTGCGTGTGGGAGGAGGGAAAGTGATAAGAGCGAGAATGTCAGATGTGTTAGACGAGTGAGAGGTTGCGCTGCTTGTGCGGGCGGCGCGCGGCTCACCTGTTCGGCGGTGGAGGAGTGCACGGCGGCGCCTGACGGGTTGCCCTCGAGGGCCGCTACCGCCGCGGCGTGCGCGTGCGCGCGCAGGGAGGGCGCAAAGGCCTGTGAGAGCGTGCCCGTCGCCGCTGCTGCGCTGGTGGTGCTGGTGGTGAAGAAGGGGCCCGTGGGCAGGTCCATGAAGAGGGCAGGGACACGGCCTGTGCGTGCGGGTGGGGGCGAGCGTCACGCCGGCCCTGCATCTGCAGCCGCGAGGGCACTGGCCATCGCACCCACAGGAAGCAGCACGGCAACGGCGCCCGGCGCTCACGTTTCGCGTCACCGCCGGCCCCGTAGGCACGCGGCTGATGCGCCGTCGCTGCTGGGGCGGGCGACGCAGAGACGGACGCCGCGCGGGCGCGGGCGCCGGCCCGGGCGGCGAACCCTGGCGCCCGGCCCTGCAGCTGCCGGTGCAGCGAGGCGGCCAGCGCCCGCTCCTCCACGCCCTGCTGCTCCGCCGCAGCCCCGCCCAGGTCCCCTGCGCACCACGCCACTTGCACGCGCGCTGTAAGACGTCCATCGCAGCCCGTATCCCTAGCGGCCTGCACGTCGCGGCGGCTAAAGCGAAGCACGGCGAACCGCTCGCTCACCTGCGGCCGGCGTGGCGTGGCGGTGCATCCAGCCGCCGGCGGCCGCCGCGCCGCGCCCCGTGGACGCAAAGCGCGTGAGCCTGCCGGCGCCAGCGCTGCCGCCCTGCAGACCCAGTGCCAGCTCCGTCACGGCGCGCGGCGTGGTGGGCTCGCGCAGCAGGCTGCGCACGTTGCGCACCGTGGCGCCGACGGGCGACGGCAGCGACGGCGCCGCGAGGCCCGCGCCCGCGGCGGCGGAGGCGGCGGGCACCGTCAGGCCGGCCAGGGACCGCCCGGCGGGTGGCGAGGCGGGCGGATACACGGCCCAGGCCGGCGGAGCCAGCCTGCCCTCCTCCTCCTCCGCGCTGCCCGCCCATTGGGGTCGCATGCGGTGCGAGACGTTTTCGGGAGGGCTACCGCTCACGAGGTGGTGGTAGGAGGCGGCGGCCAGAGGGGAGGCTGGCGAGCGATGCGGCTGGGAGGCGGTTGCAGAGGTGGCGCGCGCCGCCACTGCAGCCCCGCCGGCGTAGGAGCCGCGGCCGCTGCTCGGCTGGGCCGGGGACGCTGGGAATGTGTCGATGGCGGCGGCGCGTGTTGGGGTGTGCGGGTGGGAGCGCGGCGCTGCGCCGTCGAGGAGGGCGAGCGCGTCGAGTGCGGCCTGCATGGCGGCGTCCACGCCGGGGGCGGGGTCGGCGACGCCTCCGCGGAGGTGGTGGGGGGCGAGGGAGGTGGCGTCCTGGGCGTGGACGTGCGCGACTGCGCGCAGCGAGCTGGGGCTGCGGGCGTAGGAGCCGCCCTGGTCCGGCCGGCCCCTGCGTTGGCGGGCGGCGGGGGCACAGGGGAGGTTGAGGATGTGGGGAGGAGAGCGGGCGGCGGCGGGCGGCACGTACACGTGCGCATGCGGACTCACTTGGCGTGCGTGCTGAGCGAGTCCTGGCGCCCTGGTGAGCCCCGCCCCGCCTTGGGATTGCGCTGCGCCGACGTCGCTGCGCCCGATGGAGCGGCGCTTGGTCCTGGGGACCGGGATGCGCCTCGTGCGCGCGTCGCGGCCGTGGGCGTGGTCGCGCCGATCGAGCCCAGCGCGGAGGGGGGCGGCGTGCGCGCACGGCCCATGGCGTGCGCCAAAGCGTAGCTGTTGGTGCTGCGCGCTGGCGACTCGAGGCGCTGCGACGCTTGCCGCACTGTCGTGCCGTGGTGGGGGCTGGGGCTCGTGCGCGCGCCGGGAGAGGCTACGCGTCCATCTGCGTGGCACGGGTGCAGTGGCGCAATGGTGTCGTGCGTGTGGCTCATCTGGCCTGCCGCCTGCTCGCCTGCGCGCTCGCTCGTGTGTCGTGTTTTTGCACCTCGGTGTGTGTGCTTGGCGCCGGGCGACCGCTGGCGCGGCTCAGGAGCGAACATGGTGGCCTGGTAGTGCACTCGTCACGGCCTGCGCGCCCACGGCTTGCTCCGCCTCGCGATCGGCCTGCGCGACGATTCGCGGCGGAGGAGGCGGGCGGCCGTGAAGAGAACACGACGCGGAAACGCAGGAAACACGGTGCAGATGAACGTGGGAGCCCTGGATTGCCTTCCATAGCGGCAGGCGGGGCGTGTGGGAGCCGCTGGAGGCCCCGTCGTACTTGGTGCGCGCAGCGAGAAGAAGAAGAGAGCGGGACCCTCTCCCAGCGTTGCAGCGCACCTGGACAACGCAGTGACGGCCTAGGGCGGAGAGCGCGCGCCGATGGGCTGGGGCTGCGCGCGGGCGCCTCCTCCTGCGAGATGCTCCGCGTTAAGACTTCAGTAGAGCGAGCGGCGCGCACGCCGAGCCCCACAAGCGCACTTCTGCTGCTGCTGTCGCGATGCACTGCATTTCCGCGCCGCCGCTGCTGCTGCTGTGAGCGCGCGTGGTCTTGATGACGGTCCGGCTTGCATGCACGGCGGAAAACCGGAGAAAACGACCGGCATTGCTCAGCATCCAGGGGGCCAGATGAGCTGCTGGCCGCCCACGACGTGCAGGTGCAGGTGGTAGACCGACTGGCCTGCGGGCGATTTGGCAGCATGCGCACCCATCCGGCCAGACGTTCAGCGCCTGACCAGGAGGAGCCACACGACGCTTCCAGCACGCAGCCTCTCAAGCTCCATCCACTCACATCCCTGGGGCCCATCGTTGATGACGACGCGGAAGCCCGGCTCGAGCTTCTCTGCGGCCACGAACACGGATGATGGACCGCAGGAGGCGATGTACGCCCAGAGGTTGCAGAGGTTGCCGTGCCCTGACACTGCACCAGCTCTGCGTGCTGGCAGCCATCTGCGACCGGCGGCCCCTGAAGATTGGCACACCCCGTCCGCTGGCACCGCGCACCTTGCTTGGCGACGAGCTGGGCCACGTACAGCAGGTGCCCGAGCAGCGGCTTGTGCTCCTCGGTGGCCTTGGAGAGGCGCGTCAGGCCGTTGCGGTTCTGCAGCCAGTGCGCATCCCACATGCAGCGGCGAGCGCGAGGTTGACCCGCCGTCCCCCTGGTCTGGTCCACCCTCACGCTGCCGCAGCGTGAAAGCTGCGGCAGGCTGGCCACAACTGTGGGCACGCACCTTGGGGATGACGAGGAAGTGCACCTTTGCCTGCGGGTTGATGTCGCGGAACGCCAGCGCCTGGTCGTCCTCGTAGATGATGTTCGCTGGGATCTGCTTGGACACGATCTTGTCAAAGATCGTTGGAGGCTCCGCGTCCGCCAGGCTGCATGTGCACGTGCGCCGCAACATGCGCGATCGGCCGTGCTGTGAGCCCAATCCCCAGGCCTGCCACCTCAGACTCACTGGGCATTCTCCTGCGCCTTCTGCTGCTCAGATGCCATCGCGCGCACGCTTAAGGGCCTGCTGGTTCCAGCGCCCTGGCGCACGAGAAGTTGGTGGGAAGCGGCACGCGAGGCGATCACTGCACGCTGCGAGACGCGTGAAATCATAATCCGCAGGAATCCTCTCGCTGATCGCGCAGCGATCGAAGCACCACATGGCTGTGGCGAACCGAGGGCTTGGCTGGAACCTTCGTGTGCGTTCGTTGTGCGCCACAATCTGCACGATGGCGCTCAGGTCTCACCTCCAGCAGCCTCCCTGCGCGGCGTCGTCGGGGCAGGCGCATCGGCGACGGCGGAGCTCGGCGCCCCTGTCCCACACCGGAGCGCACGAAGCGGCGCTCCAGCGGTGCAGCGTGCACCAGCAGCTGGCGCGCGCATGGCGTAGAGGGACCGCAGCGCTGAAGGTCCGCCGCACACCGCTCGCTCGCTCTTATCTTTGATCTTTCCCGTGCCGCACACGCCAAGACTGCACTCTGGCCGGCGCGGCTGCCGCAGGCCTCAGCGACGGCGGATGCCGTCACGACTCCACTGGGATCCAGCGACGGGCTCATCTTCCCCCGGGGGCCGCAGGGCTCGTGGGACGAGGGCGGCGTCGGGCAGCCCGTGGTGCGTGCGCACCAGCGCCTGCACCCTGGCCGCAGCACCGCGCTTGTGCATCACAGCACTCCCTGACACGCACCAGGGGTCTGCTCCCCAACCGCAGGTGCGCTGCTTCGTGGGCGACAACGAGGAGCGGTGGTTCATGTGGTACTCTGGGCGCAAGGACGCGCCGCAGGCCGCCGCGCCCGACCTGGTGGCTCCCTCCTCCGGGACCATGGGTGAGCCAGCGTGGCCCGCTGCCCGCAGATCCGCTGTCCTCGCCGGCAACCGGGGGGACGTGACGTGGTGCCTTTGCCAAGCGCGTGCCGTGCACCCGCTCGCAGGCGTGGCCATCTCCGGCGACGGGATACGGTGGCAGCGCGGGCAGGGCAACGTGGAGGGCGAGCGCGGCGAGCGGGCGGTGCGTGCCTCCCCCCTCCAGCCTCCTTCACCTCCTCAGCCTGCATGGTCCCTGCTGTTGTGCCGCCGGGCGCCAGTCCGGGTGCCCAGGCCGCTGCACCTGCTAGGGTCCCAGCAGGTGCGTCAGGCAGGCGCCGCGACGGCTGAATGCCCGCGCGTGCTCGCCCTCCTCCTCCTCTCTCCTGTATGTCCGCAGGCGGCGGACGTCGGCGCGTCTATCGGCCCCAGCGGCGACTGGTGGACGTTTGACACGCACCACGTCAGCGTGTCGGACGTGCAGGTGCGTGCTGCCTCAGGGGAGGTGGGACTTAGGGCACCACACAGCGGTTCAAATTCACTGTGGGACTCGTGCGTGATGCCCTCATCTTCCTTCCTTTTCCTTTCCCTTTCTTTCGTTCGTTCCTTCAGGTGCTCTCCTCGAGCAGCGTTCAGTCGGGCGTGGGCGTGTACTGGTGCTTCTACGCCGGGGGCGACTACCAGCCCGTGCCGGTGAGAGAGCGGGGGAGCGGGGTCAGCAGCGGCAGGCCACGGGCAGCGCGAGGCCGCGCTGCGTTCTGCTTCCACAGCTGGTGGTGGAGTCGCCTGCAGGTGCCAGAGGGCCTGCCGGGCGGCCGCTGCACCTGCGAAGGGGGCTCCGTGCGCTGAGGATGGCATGTGATTGCCCACTCGTTGGAGGCGCAGGTGCCAGAGGGCCTGCCGGGCGCCGCGCACGTGCTCTCCTCCTCCACCAGCTCGGCCTCCTCCGTGGACGAGGCCGCCGCCAGCGCGCCGCCGCCGGGCGAGGTCGAGGGCCTGCGCATGCGCCCGGGGCTGGCCATGAGCCAGGACGCGCGCAACTGGGCGCGCATCGAGGGCGACCACCACACGGGCGCGCTCTTCGACGTGGGGCAGCCGGGAGAGTGGGACGAGCTCTTCATCGGCTCGCCGCAGGTGCGCTCGGGTAGGGTTTGGTGCCCTGGGCGAGGAGGCGCGGAGCGGCCAGCGTGCTGCTGCTGCGTTGCTGCGACTTGAGGGACCCTTCGCAGCGCTGCTATGGCCCTGCTGTGGCACGGGTGATCCTGGTGAGGTGACGGCAGCGTCTTGCTTGCTCGCGTGTGCGTGGTGTGTACAGGTGGTGGCCATGGGCCCGCGCGACATGCGCATGTTCTACCACAGCTGGGACAGGACCCGGCAGAGGTGCGCTCCGGCTCTGCCCCGCTCAGGCCTCCGCCACCGCTGCTGTGCTGCGCTGCCGCGCCCGACAGCGCACGCCGCGGCCCGACATCCCACCAGCGCCGTGCGCCTCGCTCGCTCGCCACACCATGCTGCACCACAGGTTTGTGGTGGGCGGCGCGGCGTCCCAGGACGGCTTCCGCTGGGCCAAGCAGGGCGTGCTGTTTGACCCGGTCGAGGCGGGCGCGGGGCCCCAGGACCACGACGCCGGCGGCGCCGCCACCTGCAGCGTGGTGCGTGCGCCGGCGGGCAGGCGGGCTGGCGGCGGCTGCGCGTGTGCGCTCCTGCGTGCGCGGGCGTCCACACCGTGTGCGCAGTGGGGCCGGGCCAGAGCCTGGGGCCGGGCCAGAGCCTGGGGCCGGGCCAGAGCCCAGCTTCCGGAGCCGTGGGCGTGCTTGCTTCGCTCTGGCCTCGCCTCGGGCCACCGTGCTGCAAGACCCACGCAAACACGACCTGAAGACTGCCGCGACCGCCACGGCATTGCGCGTTGCGTCATGCAGGCGCGGGACGTGGACAACCGCCAGTACCTCATGTTCTACGAGGCCGTGGCCAAGTCAGGCCGCCGCTCTATCGGCCTGGCCGTCAGCAAGGACGGGCGCAAGTGGAAGCGGTGCCCCACGCCGCTGCTGCAGGCCACGTCGCAGCCTCAGGAGCAGCAGCAGCCGGCGGCGGCGGAGGGGCGGGGCGCGGGGTGGGACGCCGGGTCGGTGGGCGCGCCGTGCGGCGTGTCCATGGCGGCTGGCAAGTGGAGGCTCTACTACGCAGGCAGGCAGCAGGCCGAGCCAGGGCCGTGGCAGGGCATTGGGCTGGCGCTGAGCATGGATGAGGGGCAGACGTTTGAGAAGGTGCCCGTCACGTTCCGGCGCGTGCCCGCCGGCACGGCGGCACCCCTGCCGGAGGCGGCGGCGGACGGCGGGAAGCAGCAGGGGCAGTAGGGGCAGTAGGAGCATGGCGGGGATGCGGGATCACCTTGCTGGTGCTGTCCATTCCACCGGCAGCCCCCCAAGGGGCGCCCACCCTATGCAAGGGCGAGAGCCTGTCAAGCGCTACAAGCATGATCACATTTTGCTTCTGAGCACGCGGTCGAGCAAGCAGAACGAGTCGGAGGCGTTGCGTTCGTCAAGCGCGAAAGGCAGCGGCGCGCTCGGGACGCTGCGGCGGGTGCGGCGGCTGGGGCCCATCACTTCGCTCCGCTCCGTGTTCATCGCAAGGCCAGGCGCAGGTCCGCGTCGCTGCGGAACGGGGCATCGGCGCCAATGTGAGCAGTGCGGCAGCGACGCTGCGGTTCTACGCGACGACCCGCGCGCTGCGGTTCTGTCGGCGCGCCGCAGGTGTCGCTGGCACTCCGAGTCCATCAACGCGTCAAGGAGATCCTGCACACGACTCGACGGGCAGGTGCAGCGTAGATAACACCTCCGCATCACCAGAGCTCCAGGTGCGTGAGGCCTTCTTGCTCGGCGTCCCGGCGCGGCGAGTTTGATGGCGGCTGCGCGCCACCGCACATCGCGATGAGTCCGACGCGCGACGAGCGATTGCGCTGGCGACTCGGCCGGATTCAACGCTGCGCCACCGTGCTCGTTCTCGTGCGCCAACGCAGGGCGTGAGGCTCGCCCCGAGGAGCCGGCTCACCTTCGAGTCCACACCGGCCGCCACCCACCCAGCCGCGACAAGATGCTCTTCTACCTCGTGATGGGGTGCGTTCGGCTGGCAGCCTTTGCATCGATGCTCTGCCATTTTTGCCATTTGTTGAGCAAGCACCCAAACGGCCGACGACGCAAATCAACCGCCGCGCCCCGCCGCCGCCCCGCTTCTCTCGCGCGCACACTGCAGGTGCCTCTTCACCACCTACGCGCTGGACCTGCTCATGCTGGTCCTCATCTCCCTGGTGGCCAGGGCCGCAGAGATCCGCGCCGCCATCGCCGTCGTCAGGCGCCGCCGCCGCCTGCTCCGCCGCCAGCGCAAGCTTCAAGCCCTCATGCGCCACCCGCCGCAACAAGACCCGCCGCTCGGGCGCCAGGCCAGCACCATCCCTGCCGTGCTCTCCCCCTCGCCCACCCTCACCTCCCAGCCCTCCTCCCTCAGCACCACCACCGCCGACAGCGCGGCAGTCGCCAGCGGCGGCTTCGCCCACGCCAAAGCGCCCCACCCGCCCCACCTCTCCGTTGCGCTGTCGCCGCCGTCCGACACCGCGTCGCCCCAAGGGCCCGGCGCGCGGCAGCTGCAGCAGCACGCCTCGAGCGGCTCCTCGCCGTCGAGCTCCGCGCCGCTGGCGCCGCCCTGCCCAGAGCCGAGGCAGCACCTGGCGTCCGCCGTGTCGGTGGCGTCAAGCCTCGTCGACCTGGTGGACAACCCGCTGCTGCTCGGCGGGCCGCGCCACCACCGCGACGCCAACGCTGGAGCACCGCGCCTCGAGCGCGCCTCAACCTCCCACTCGGCCGGCACCTCGGACGCGTCGCCGGCCGCCGCCGGGCAGCGGAGCGCGTCGTCGGCCTCCTCGTCGCCGCCGGGTATGCGCGCGGCGAGCGACGTGTCGTCGGGCGGCGACGCGGCGGCGGCCGGCGGCGGCGGCGGCGGCGGCGGCAGCCTGAGGAGCGACTCGGCCGAGGAGCTGCGCGTCGCGCTGGGCTCGCCGGGCTCGCCCGAGCACGCCCTGTCCTCGGAGGCCCTGCCCATCACGTGAGTCGCCTTCCTCGCACCTCATCCGTCTGCCTCGTGTTTTGCCTCAAATGCGGTCACCCACCCTCCACACGCAGGCCTCCCGCGTCCTCGGACGGCGAGCTGTCCCTGGCGGCCTACGGCTGCCACTCCCCCGCCGCGTCCACCGGTGCCTCGGCCGTCGCCGCGCCCGCGAGCACCGCCGCCGCCGCATCGCCGCCGCCCGCGCCCCGGCCCTACGGCTGGGGCTTTGGCTCCAGCGTGGCGCACGCCGCCGGCGGGCACTCGGCCATGCTGTCGAGCAGCGGCGGTTCGGGCGTGTCGCTGCCCAGCAGCGGCGGCTCCGGCATCCCCATGGACGTGGTTGTTGAGGTGTATGGCACCGGCGGCGGCAACGCCGGTGGCAGCTCCACCGCGGCGCCGCCGGCAGCGGGCCTGGGCGTGGCGGTGGATCCCAAGGTGAGCGAGGGACGTCGCAGTGCTCTGGATGCGGTGGTGCGTGTGAGTGATTGGCATCCACGCGTTGAGGTGGTGTGGTCGCGGGCGCAGGCGCACGTGCTGGCCGTCCACGCCAGCGGCAAGGCGGCGGCGCCCCCGGCGGTTGCCACGACGGACTTCCGCGAGTGCGTGGAGCTGCCGCCGCGCGGCGCCGCCGAGGGCGCAGCGGCGGCGTGCCTGGGCGTGCGCTGGCCGCTGCCGCTGGACCACTACCCTCTGGTGCTGGTGCAGGTGAGCGGACACCTGTTGGCGCCTCTGCCACGCCCTCAATCATGAGCGGTGTGCGCCTCGCCGCGACTTCGCAGCGCCCTCCCCACCGTGGCACGCGTCGCCCGGCGCCGGGGCAGAGGTAGTTCGCCGCCTGCTGCCTGTTCCCTCACGCAGGTGCCCATGTACAATGAGGAGGCACACGGAGCGCTGGTGGTGGAGCGCGTGTGCGCCATGGCCTGGCCCCGCTCCCGCGTCCTCTTCCAGGTCCGACTGACTTTGCGCCCCCCTAAGGTTCCTCTCATACCTTTTGCCACGCCGGGCCACCGAGCCCGGTGCTGAGGGCTTTTGTGCACGTCCTTCCTCGTGCGCACAGATCCTGGACGACTCGACCAAGGCGCACATCCGCGAGAAGGTGGACGCGGCGGCGGCCGCCTGCGTCGAGGCCGGGCACCCCGTGCAGGTGTGGCGGCCGCGCGCGCTGCTTCCACGCCCGTCCGCGCAAAAGCTCCCGGCCCCTGCGGCACCACCCGCTCGCCCCGCTCGCCCGCACGCGGCGCAGGTGCTGCGCCGCACCAACCGCCAGGGCTACAAGGCCGGCGCCATGGTGGAGGGCCTGGCGCACGTGCAGCCGCTGGGCTTCAAGTACTGCGCCATCTTCGACGCCGACTTCGAGCCGCCGGTGGACTTTTTGCTCGAGACCATCGGGCCGCTGGAGGACCGCCCCGACGTGGGCTTCGTGCAGACGCGCTGGCTCAACCCGTACCACTCGTTCCTCACCTGGGCGCAGGTGCGCGGGGCCGCTGCGTCGCGGCGACATGTCTCGTCGAGGCTTGCTGGGGTGGGGCGGCGATCGCGGCGCTACACGCGGTCTTGGCGCCGGGGCCGGCCGGTCAGCGAGATGTGCGTTGCTGTGCGCTTGTGGATGCAGGGCGTCGCGCTCGCCATGCACTTCGACGTGGAGCAGCGCGCGCGCTCCTACATGCGCTGGTTCTTCAACTTCAACGGCACGGCCGGCGTGTGGCGCATCCAGGTGCGCGGCGGGCGGCTCGTGGGCCAACTCGCGCGCTGCGACGCGCCCGGCGTGCTCTGCAGGGAGAAAGAGCAGCACCACCTGCGGACTGTGCGTGCGAAACAACACGCTGGCGTCGGCGCTGCGGCTTGTTCGCCGTCGCAGGCCATCACGGACGCGGGCGGCTGGGAGGCGGACACGGTCGTGGAGGACATGGACCTCTCGCTGCGCGCGTACCTCGCGGGCTGGCCGGGGCTCTACCTCCCCCACGTGGGCTGCACCAACGAGGTGCGCGGGTCGTTTGCCGGCCTCACGTTCTGCGGCTTCCAGCGGGTCGCGCACGTGACGTCTTGCCCGCTGCGTCAAGCCCGCAAACAAATGGGACGCACATGCCCAGGCCCGCACCATCGCCCACTTGCGCCGCGCCCCGTCCTTCAGGTGCCTGACGACCTGAGCACCTACAAGACGCAGCAGTACAGGTGAGCAAGTGGGCGGTGTGCCACGCACGCACGGAAGAAGCGCTGGGCCTTGCCCCGCTCGCGCCCGTGCACGCCTGAGCGCAGACGCGTCGCGCGTGGCCGCCGCCCTGGGCCGTACGCAGGTGGCTGTGCGGGCCCATGCAGATCCTGACCAAGGCGTTCGTCACCATCTGGCGCGCCAAGAACGTGCCGCTCACGCGCCGCCTCAACTGCTACTGGTGCGCGCCGCACCCTCTTCCACCTCGTTGCCAGGCAGGCGCCCGCGCCCACACCCTCGCCTCCCGCCCGGCCCTGGCGAGATCACGTCAGCCCCACACGCGTGCACACGCACCTGACACGCCCGCTGGCTGGGCTCTGGCCCCGCTGTGGTTGTCCACCAAACAGATGAAGAAGAGCTCAACACTGCGCACAGGTTCTTTGGGCGGTACATCCTCTTTGCCGTCGTCACGCTGGCCGTGCTGGCCGTGCCGCCCGTGGCGCTCTGGCTCGAGCCCTGGCACTGGCGCTGGCCAGAGATCTTTTTCTGCGCCGCCATCAACTTCGCCCTCGCCGTCTACCTGTGAGCAAACATGCTTGGCAAGCGCTGCGGCTGGGGTGGCAAATTGGGCACGCGTGCGCTGGCTGGCCGTCACACGCACCTGTGCACGTCCGTGTCGCGCATGTACCTTCCCCGCAGGTACATCACGCCGTGGAGCATCGCCTACATGCTCTTCAGCATCGCCACGGGCTACTTCAAGGTGATTGCGGCTCACATGCTGTGGGCGACAGGCGAGTGTGAGACGCGCGACTTGTCCCCCACTTGGTGGTCCTCAGCACTGGCGCCTGGCGTTGCGGCGTGTTTCTTGCGCTCGCAGGCCTGGGCCATGCTCGGGGGCCTCCTGGGCTCCAAGAAGAGCAAGAGCTGGAAGGTCACCGCCAAGAAGGGCGCGGCGACCGCAGCGGCGGCCGGAGGCGCCGACGGCGGCGGCGCCTGCGGCTGCTGGCGCAGCATGCGCGGCGCCGTGTCCCGCCTGGGCGCGCCATACCTCCTGGAGTTCGGGCTCTTCCTCTACTACGCGGCCCTGGCAGGTGCGCCCGCACGCGAGCAAGCGCCTCGTTGCAGGAAAGGCCTGCGGCTGTTGGCGGGACGCGTGCCCACCCGTGGGCAAGCCGCTCATCCCGTGGGCGGAGGGTGCTTGGCCTGCCGCAACACGCACCGCAGGGCTGGCGTTTGCGTCCGTGGGCATGCCGCAGCCCTCGTGGCTCATGGGCGGCTACTGCTCGCTCATGGGCGTCATCTTCCTGGCCATGAGCTTCGGCGACGCCTTCCTCTGATCTGTGGGCTCTTGTGGGCCTTCGGCCCACCGGCACCTGACCACCCGCCGCGCGGCGCTGGGGCGGTGGGCTCGCTCCCGCACGCACTTGCGCTCATCAGTTTAGCAAGCAGCAGACGTAGCATCGCAGCAGCATTCTAGAAGCAGGTGTTCAACAGCTCGTGGTGCCCATCATAACTGCCCTGTGCAGCCCAAGGGCGCTCCTGCCAGGGCGCGGACGACGGGGTGACTCATGTCGCGTCGTGTCCAGCGTGTGTCATCTGGGGTCGCGCACCTGCCGGACATGCCTCTCTGCAAGCTCCTAGCATCTGGAGGGTGAACTGGTCGAGCAGCAGGTTGCCCAGGTCGAGCAGCAGGCAGGACGTCTGCTTGGCCGCGGGTGCCGCCACAGGCGCCGCCGGTGGCACATGGCGCATCGGCGACACCCCCAGCGCAGCAGACCGCGAGAAAAGGAGCATAGCACAGCAGCAGCGACAGCATTTGAGCCGCCGCACAGACATCCTCCTCCTCCACGCTCTCGACAGCAGCACAAGACAGCGTCGGCGTTCTTGCGCCCGCTGCGTTGGCGGAGCACCAAGTCACACATGTCTCTGAGCTTAGAGCAAGTATGGACGTACCTGCAGCGGTCAGTGTGGCGGCTCTGTTGCCCAGAGCTGGGGGAGGAACAGCTTGCGGGATCAACTTGCGCAGAACGCCCCATCGAGCAGGCGGAGCAGCACGGGCGCGCGCTCCTGCGCACACTGGCTCGACGCCGGCAATGCGCCAGCCACATCGCGCTGCCGGAATGGCCTCTATGCTCCCAGGATTCGCTTCCCGCTGCAAGACCGGCTGCCCCGACCAGACTACACGACCCTGGTGCAGGTGCATGACCTGCACACGCGCTACGTGGTCTTCGAGAACATGAGCATCATCGTGAGTCTGGGGATCCTCCTGAGCGGGGCAGCCCACCCCCACACCTGCGCTTCCTACCTTGGATTCCCTATCCGAGCCACGGCACCACAGCCAGCCCTGCTGCCTCGCAGCCCCCGCCCCTGAGCAACGAGTGAGGGCACCGCGCCTGATGCCCACGCAGGTGCCCCAATGGCGCCAGTTAGACATGAACGCGGAAGGCATCCGCCTCGACGTGCCCTCTCTCTACAACAAGGCACGCAGCACGCAGCAGCAGCAGCCAATAGCACCAGCGCATGCCTTGGCCGTCGCGCCTCAGCCGCTGCTCTCTGGGTCGCTGCTGCGGGGCACGGCAGGCCAACCTTGCCGCGGCAGCGACCAAACCTTGCCGCAGGTGGTCAAGCGGGCGCGGGGCGGCTACAGCTTCGAGCTCAACACGCTCTTCGCGGCGCTGCTCACGGGCATGGGGTACACGGTCCGGGCGGGCGCGTCGCGCATCGTCATGGACGGGCTCGAGGTGCGCCCTTGGCGCATCCCGCTCGCCCGCCACCCTCCTGCCACAGCAAGGCGCAAGCAGCGCAGGTGCCTTGGCAGCGAGGAGCGGGCGTGCAGCGGGCTCGTTTTGCTGTCGTGGGGCAGGTCCAACTGTCGTCGTGGGGGGCGGCGGCGCTGGGCACCTGGCGACGCGTCGCACGGGGACTGGCTGACGAGGTGCTGCAGCCTGCTTGCTCCGAGGGGGCGTTGCATGGACGAGCCCAGCAGGCCGAGCAGGCACGAACAGAAGCGAACCGTGAACGCCACACTGCAGGCTGCAGCCTGCTTGCTGTCGAGGGCGTGTGCAGGTCAACCCGCAGCTCGTGCAGGACCACCTCTACCTCATGACGCCCTACGTGCACCAAGTGCTCTTCGTCAGCGGTGAGCGGGCGCGCGCACACGCCGCCTGTGGCCATCCGCAGAGCACGTGGCTGGCACCCCTCGCCGTGCCACCGCCGCCCTCGCGCCACCAGCGGCCACACGCCGCCGGGCCCGGGTCACCGGCGCTCCCATCCCAGAGGATGGGAGCGTGATGGATGGGCGGCAAGCGAACATATGGCGTCGCGCGCGACGTTGCGCGCTGGCCGCCGTGTCCTGTGCCCGCAGGCGGCATGCTGCCCCCGGGCCACCTCTACCTCTGCGACGTGGGCTACGGCGGCAACACGCTCACCGTGCCCGTGCTCATCCCGCCCAAGGAGCAGCTCATCGCCACGCAGTCCCAGTGAGTGACCCGTGACCGACCCTCCTGCGGCGCGGGAGGACGCTCACCCCCTCGCGCCCTCCAAAGGCTCCCTCAGCGGGCAGAGCCGTAGGCAGGGCGCCCTTCACGCCGCAGGCGGCCAGCGCAGCGGCAAGGAAAACGCCTCCCTGGTTCGCAACGTTGCGCGGCCGTCGGGCGCCTGCGCAGGTGGGAGGCTCCGGCGCGCACCAACGCGCCGCAGTACCGGCTCCGGTGGGGCAAGTGCGGCACGCCGGCGCCCGCCGTGCCCGAGGACATTGACCAGGGCTTCTACCTGCAGGCGCGGCGCATGGGGCTCGGTGGTTTAGGTGACGCCAGGGCAGAGCAAGCAGCGCAGCTGTGATGTGCTTTGGGGAGAGAGGGGCGGGAGAGCGAGGAACGCACGCGCGCACCTTCGTTGGCTGGCATGCGGCGTCGCTGCACCTCTGACGCGTCGTCGCCGTGCTGCTCGCGCCGCTGTGCGCCTGCCTGGGTCCCGCAGATCTGGGTCAACCGGTCTCCGACGGCGGGCGCCTGGCACGACCTCTACTACTTCAACCTGGCCACCTTTGGGCCCATGGACTTTGCGGCGGCCAACTACTTCACGTCGACCTTCCCTCAGTCACTCTTCACCAAGGTGCGGCACGGGGGCCCTTTTCCCACCTGCGCGCTGCGCGTGCTGTGCGGCGGCAGACAGCTGCGTCCGGCACCTGGGCCGTGCATGGGCGCACGCGAACTGAGGTGCGGGTGTCGCCGAGGGGGCAGCGTGGAGAGGCGGGGTGACGTGGTACGGTGGTGCGGCGACGTGCGCAGGGGCCGTTTTGCTCGCGGCCGAACGAGCTGGGCGGGCGCTTCATCCTCATCGGCAACACGCTCAAGTACCGGGGCATCCAAGGTGCGTCGGCTCCCCAGCCAAGAGCGCCAAGAGAGGCCGCGCCAGGCATGGAACGCTCGTCCAGATTTGCCACAGGGACAGAGTCGTGTGCCGCAGAGGTGCTGCGGCTCCTGAGTGGGCGCTGCGAGGTCGACTGAGTGTCCCTGTGGATGCAGCTGTCACAGCTGTGGCGTGCCTGTGTGCGTGTGTGCCCGGTGCCCGGTGGCTGCATGCAGGCGAGACGGAGACGCAGATGCTCAACAACCAGGAGGAGCTGGCGACGGCGTTGAGGTCGCACTTTGGCATCGAGATGCCCGGGGCCGAGGACAAGATGCCGCGCTTCCACTGACTGCCGCCCCCTGCCTGCTGCCTGCCGCGCGTTCCACCTGTTCCTCTTCCCCCTCCAGTGCTGTGCCGCGTGGGGCTGCAAGCTGGGTGCACGCCGCTCTGGCAGCTGATGGCAATTGACGCACCGCGCGGATCTCACGGCTGCTGTGCCAGGAGCCACGTGCCACCGTTGCGCAGTGAGATCCAGCGGTGCTTGCCAGACCGTGAGAGCCGGCTCCCCACGCCCTCCACCAAAGCAGAGCGCTGACGTGGCATGCCTCCTCACGCACGGCTCGCTCCACAAGGGCCCCGGCCGCCGAAGCGACAAACCGGGGCCGCGCTGGTGCACGCAATGGGTGCACAGCAGCGGGGTGCGGCAGTCGAGTCATAAATGGTGATGGTGTGAGGGCAGCGGCAGAACGGGCCTCAGCAGCAGCAGCTCGGCGGCGGCAAACACCCGCAGGCGGACTCAGCGCGCACAGCACGTCGTGATCCGGCTCTGACCAGCCGCGAAGGCACCGCACGCTGACCAGGAAGCCAGCCAGCCTCGCCTCGCACGCCGCGCCGCGCCGCCATCCACGCTGCCTCTGGGCAGCACGTGCGCCGCAAGCGCCACGCCACGGCGCCCGCGCGGCGCTCCAGCACCGCCGTGCCGCCGCGCCTCGCCGTGGCACTTCCCAAAGGAGGGCGGCGGAGGCGCGAGCCACCGCCACCGTCCCTGCCGACGCCACGGCCGCGCTGCCCGCCGCGCCCGCCAGCCTCCGCCACGCGCGGCGCCGCCGCCGCCCACACACACCGCCACCAGACGCGTCAAAAGCCAAAGCCGGCAGCCGCTGCGGCCCCGGCGCACAGGAAACATGACGATGGGATGAGGGGAGGAGGAGCAATAAGGGAGGGAGGAGCTGAAGGACACGAGGGGCGCGGCCGCGCCCCCCGCGCGCCTCCCCGCGCAAACCGGTCACGCGAACCGGTCGATGCGGACGCTGACGGTCCTCCCGTCTATCTGCATGTTGTTGAGCTTGGCGCACGCCGCCTGCGCGTCCTCGGGCGTGGCGAAGCGCACCGTGCCAAAGCCCCTGCGCCCGCACGCGAGCAGCAGCACGAGCCGCCGGCACACCAACCTCTTTGCCTCCTGGCCAGCACCGCAGCCGCAGCAGCGCCCCCCTGCGCTGCGTCCGCTGCCCGGCGCGCTCCCCCGTCCCTGCTCGCCCCCGCAGGGCGCGGCGCGCACCTGGACCGCCCGTACTGGTCCTCCACGATGTCGGCGCGCTCCACCTTCCACTCGCGGAAGCAGTCCTTGAGCTGCTGCCACGTGCAGCTCCACGGCAGGTTGTGCACCACCACCTGCGCGCACGCAAAGTAAGGTGCGGCGCCATGGCCCCGCTGAGTCACGCTGCCAGGCGGCGAGCAGCCCACCACCTGGCGCACGCCCACGCGCTGCCGCTGCCGCTCCCCCTCCCCAGGAAGGCATTCGACGGCCTCCTGCGGCCGCGCAGCGCAACACCCAGAGCCCGCCCACTGCTGGCTGCCCCTCTGCGACTGGCGGCTGCTGGGAAGGCGCCCTGCCGCCGCCGCCGCCGCCGCCGCCGCCTGTGGCCGCGCGGCACCGAAGCCAAGCCATCCGCCAGCCCCGGCCGTGCTGCGCCGCCGCCGCGCATGCTCCAGATCCGCAGCCCGCCAGATCCGCCTGCACCAGCCGCCGACGATCTGGCCAGATCCGGCTGACGGCAGAGTCTCCAGCCGCCTCCTGCTGGCTGCGAGCCGCCGCGGCATGCCCTGCCGCCGTTGCCACCACCGCCGCCGCTGCTGCTCCTTAGCCACGCTGTCCGCTCAAGCTGCGGTCGCACGCCGTGGGCTGCCGCCGGCCCAGCGGCAGCAGCACTGCCGCTGCGCTGCGGCGCTGCGCTGCCCAGCCAGCCACCCAGCCGCAGCAGCGGCCGCTCCCTGCCCGCCGCCGCCACTGCCTGCTGCCACCACTCGTACGGTGCGCCTGCGCTCGGCTCCTTCGCTGCCGTCCCACCCTCACCCCACCCCAAGCGGCCCCGCCTCATCCCCCTCCCGGCTTAAACCTCTCCCTGCGCTCACCTGGAGCCCGCTCGACTGCTCCGACAGCGGAGGGCCCGCGTGATGCATCCCTGGCGGTGGCAGGGGGGCAGGGAACACCACGCCTGGGGGAGGAGCCACCGGTGCGGGACCCACGTGCGCGCGACCACCGCGCCCCTGCCCCCGCCCCGACACGTCTGCAGACGGACGGGCGAGCGCAAGACGACGGACCCAACACGAGCACGTCCCCTCGTGGCCATCGTAGCGGGCAGCTGGGGAGGAGGCGCCCCAGCACCTGCGCAACCGCTTCCCCAGCCCGCCCGGCGGCGGCAGCAAGCGCTTGCCCTCACCTCCATACGGCTCTGCTCCTGGGTAGTAGTACCCGAAGTAGACTGGCTGCATGGCTGGGAAGCCGTAGCCCGGGTAGGGCGGGCCGCGCCCGGGCGGCGGCATCATGGCGCGCAGCGGCGGCCCCCGCACCGGCGGCCCCCGCCCGCCTCTCACGCCTGGAGGCACGCCAGGGCCGCCTGGCAAGCCGGGCACCACCATGGGCGGCGGCCGCACGCGAGGCGGGGCTCCCTGCGGGGCGGCGCCGGGCGAGCCCACCGACACGAGGTTGGCGCTCGGCTCAGCCGTGGCCCTCCAAGTGTGGGCGTCATCGGCTGCCACCAGCAATGTGCTGCTGCTGCTGCTGCTGCTGCTGCTGCTGCTTCCTGCTGCGTTCTGCTCGTGGCGCCTGATCCCGCGCCCACCCAGTGCTTCCGGGCCCGAGGAGCCGGAAGCACGCGCCCTGCAGCCAGCGAGCCAGCCATCGCGCAATCGTGCACTGCTGCAGCTCGGCGCTCACCTGTGGCGCTTGCCCGGACGGCCCCGTCACGTTGATCGCTTTACAGCGCCCATCCGGCCCGGCCTCTACATCGAACTCCACGGGCTCGCCCTCGCGTAGACTGCGGAAGCCCTGGGCGTTGATGTTGCTCTGCGCGCGCAAGGCGCAGGCGCAGGCACGCGCGGCGGATATCCGTCCAAACTTGCGCTCGCCTGCTCGCCCCCCTGTGCCCAGTCCCCCCGCCTCTCGAGGAGCAGCCTCCAGAGACGGCAGCAGCACGCGGCGCCCGTTGGATCGCCATTCCTGATCCCAATCCTGCGCCGCCGCTCGGCTGCCGGCCGCCTGCTCTGCTGCCATTGGCCATGGCGCCGTGCCGCCTTTCCCCCTTTCCCCAAGGCCAGCAGCGCGCACAGCCCGCGCCTCCGCCCAGCGCTGCAAGGACGCGCTGGCGCTGAGCCTGTCTCCGCCGCCGTCCAGGATCCTGGGCGCCTTGCCGGGGGACGGCGCTGCACTCGGCTGAGTCCATGTAGCCCTCCTCGGTTGAGCGCCAGCCCCTCCTGAGCGCGGGAGCGCGCGCGCAACTGACCTGGTGCACAAAGAGATCCTCCCCTCCCGACTGCGGCGTGATGAAGCCGTATCCCTTGGTCGCGTTGAACCACTTGACCGTGCCGGACTGGCGTTCAGCGCTGGACGATGGGCCCGCCTCCTGCGCCCCCTGCTGCTCCTCGCCTTGAGGATGTGAGTCCCCCATCTTGTGGGAAAGATGGGGGCTCGCGCTCTCGCGTGTCCCTGCGCTGTGTCGCTCTCCTGGCTGTCCCCCTTGTCCGGGACGCCACCCTGCGCGCTCAAACTCGGCCATGACCCCGATCTTGCGTCTCACTCCTGCCGTCGACCTGTGAGACGCTCCTGGCTTGCACACGCGCCCTGCGGGCCCAGAAGCACGCCTCACGCACCCTGCAGAGGCTAGACATGCCGCCCGCGCGGCCACACGCAGGGTGGGGTGGGGGCCGCACCCGCGCGACCCTTCCGCCGCGATCCGCATGCACACACACACACGCGGGGCCGGCGCAAGAAGAAGGATGGCTGGATGATCGGCGCAAGCGCTCTACTATCTCAGGATGCAGAATGATCCGGAGCGTCAAGGTCCGAGGAGCTTCAGAAAGGGATCTGATCAGCGTGGGCGGGCGCACGCTCTTGGGAGGGCCTCAGAACAGCTCCGCCAGCGTGCACCGCACGCCGCCGCCGCCCACGCGCTCCAGCGTGTCGATGGGCGCGTGCACGATGCTGGCCACGTGGCGCTCAATGGCCTTGCGCTGGTCCGGCGTGAAGGCGTTGTACGCCTGCAGGCGCGGGACATGGCAGCATGCCGATCCGCACAGGTGCCCCAACTGCGACTCCTCATCCTCAACTGCCTCAGCTGCCCAACTGACTCAGGCTTCTAGAAGCGCTGCGCTGTGGCACTTCATTGCTAGGCGTTGTGCACACTATGCCCGGTAGCTGGGCTCCGGCCCCGCCGAGGTATCCAAACAGATGCAAAT
>VFQP010001756.1_pt1 | contig 27030 bp, 29 predicted proteins | sample 3512351 | NCBI WGS metagenome assembly VFQP01 (sample SAMN10412372, study PRJNA504923) | tailings metagenome | isolation source: Relicate 1 Philex TSF1 revegetated site | place: Philippines: Tuba, Benguet | collected 2017-08-29
GACTGCTCCGGCGGCGCCACCTGCGCGGACGCCAGCAGCTTTGCCGGCTGCTCCATCACCACCTGCGAAGCGTCCACCGGCCTGGTGAGGAGCGGGCCCTTGGGTTGTTGCCTGGCGTCGTTCGAACGATGGCCCACGGCTCGGGCGGAGCAACATGACCCAACAACGCATGCGCCCCTGCTCGCCCCACACCCTCTGCTCCGTGCAGATCACGTCCACGCCGTGCACCAGGATCTGCGTGCCCAGCGCCCGCAACATAGCCTCGATCAAGTTTGCCGACAACGGCACGGCGCTGGTCGTCACGCTCAGCGCGCAGGCTGCGCTGCCGGGCCCCCTGGTGCCCTGCTCGCCGCTCTTCACCAGCGCCACCAACACGCTGCTGGGCGCCGCGCAGTGCAGCGTCAGCGGCTCGACGCTCACCATCTACCTGGGCGGCGACGCCACGGTCAAGGCGGGCGACACGCTCGAGCTGCTGTCCTCCCAGACCGCGCTGGTTGACTTCTTCACGCCCACCAACGCCTTCACCGGTGCGTGACGGGTTCTCTAGGCAGGGGGACGTGGACGCGCACGCACCGTGGATCCTAGCGCCGCTCACGCGCGCCCTGCCACGCTGCCCTCACGCTGCTGTTGCTGCTTGCACGCCTGCACGCTTGCCGCTCCGCAGGCAGCGCCAGCGTGGCGACGTGCGACAACTGCGTGTCACCCGTGGCCTCGGCCAGCGGCCCCGGCGTCATCATGCCCGCCTGCTCGGGCTCGACCTTTTCGCCCGTCACGTTCAACGCGCTGCTCAGCACGGACCCCACGGGCCGCGCGCTGACCAACGTCGAGTGGTACTTCAACTCGACCGGCACGCTCGCGCCCGACGCGGCCGCAGCCACCTACGTGCGCAACAACATCCTGCCCGCCAGCAGTGACCCGCTCGCCAGCCGCGGCTCCTTCACCATCACCTCGACGCACATTGCCAACGCGGCCTTCAAGGACGGCACCTACCGCATCACGCTGCGCGTGACCAACTTCCTGGGCAAGACGGCCATCGACACGCTGGTGTTCCGCAAGCAGGCGGTGGGCACCGTGCCCATGGTGGAGCTGCAGACGCCCAACAGCTTTGTCGTGTCGGACGGCCTGCCCATCTCGGCGCTGGTCAAGCAGTCGTCCGTGTGCGGCACCAAGGCCACGCAGTTCACCTTCAGCGTGGGCAGCACCGCCTTCCCCACGCAGACGCGCGGCGACATCTTCTTCTCCCAGGCGCAGCTGTGGGCGGCGGGCGTGCGCGCCGGCGGCTCGGCCAACGTGAGCGTGGTGGTGGCCTTCACCGACTCGCCCAGGGTCACCTACTCGACCTGGGCCACGGTCGACGCGCAGGGCGACCCGCTCATCGCCTCGCTGGCCGGCTCGCGCCAGGGCCTGCTGCCCTCGACGGGCTTCATCAACTTCACCGCCGACGCCAGCCAGGACCCCTCGGACCCCTCCAACACCGAGGCCATGCGCTTCGCCTGGAGCTGCGCGCGCCCCGACGCGCCGCTGCTCAGCTGCTTCACCGACCGCGGCTACCAGGGCAACCGCAACGGCTCGCTGTGGACCGTCGACGCCAGCCGCTTCGTGGCGGGCATCTCGGCGCAGATCAGCGTCACCATCAGCAAGGGCACCGGCTCCAGGCTGCGCACCGCCACGGCCAAGGTCGCCATCAACACGCAGTCGGCCAGGCAGCGGCGCCAGCTGCTGCAGAGCGGCCAGGCGCCCTTCAGCGTGCAGGTCGGCCTCATGTGCGGCTTCAACCTGCAGACCGGCCTGCCCAACGTGTGCGGCTCGGACGCCTCGTCCTCGGTGCCCGTCTCGCTCTCGGCCAACATCAACTTCACCCAGGTCAGTGGCCGCCTGTTCCCTGCCTGCGCGGCACACCGCTGCTGCTGCGAGCAAAGTCCCGTGCTCCGCTGCCCCGCAACCCAAGCAGCTGCTCCTCGCCCGCGCACACATGCTGCGCCTGCCCGCGCAGGTGATTGGCTGGACCAACACGTCGACCAACCCCGTCAACTTCACCATCACGTGGGGCTACCCGGCCTCGTACACGACGGCCACGGGCCTGGCGCTGCGCTCCACCACGGTGGTGGGCCCGCTGGACCAGTTTGTCGTCACCATCCTGCCCGCCGGCCTGCCCGCCTCGGGCGGCGAGATCGTCGTGCAGTGCAACGTGACGGCCTCGACCGGCCAGATCGGCCAGGGCGCCGCCGTCGTGCGCATCGTGCGCCCGCCCGTCGCCGGCCGGCTCACCATGGCCGACACGCGCAAGACGCAGTCGACCACGGCCGCCGTCACCTTCTCGGGCACCGCGTCGGGCTTTAGCTCGGTGGTCAAGGGCGACCTCAAGTACTCGTACGGCTACGTGGACGTCAACGTGCCCAACACGCAGTGAGTCGCTTTCTTATCTGTTTTTTCGGGCGGGCGGGCGCGCGGGGGGCAGCTGCTCGCTGGCAGCGGGGCGCGTGGGGAGGCCCTGCGACGAGCCTCGCGCGTGCCGCCGTCTCTCTCTGCCTCAACGAAACTGCAGGTGCGCCGAGGAGCGCGCGCCCGCCGCCACGCTGACCAACGTGTGGCAGCCCAGCGGCGCCGCCGTCTACTACCCCTGCGTGTGCGCCTACGACATCCTGGGCGGCGTCTCGTGCGTCAACAGCACCTTCACGCTGGTGGAGTTGGCCGGCACGCCCTCCATCTCCTCGCTCACCACCACGCTCAACGGCATCAACGTCAACCAGATTGCCGGCACGGGCAGCTCGTTCAACTACGCGCAGTTTGCCGACCAGGTCACGGCCATGTACAACATGGCCGCCAACTTCCTGCAGCCGCCGCCGCCGCCGCCCAGCCCGCCGTCGCCGCCGGCCACGCGCCGCTTCCTGCAGGCCGGCGCCTACCCGCCGCCGGCGCCGCCGCCGGCGCCCTTCGTCACCAACCCCTTCATCGCGCAGGGCGTCGCCGCCGCCAACCTGCTCATCTCGTCGGGCAACACGACCGACATGAACACGTGCAACAACGTGGTCAACACCATTGGCAGCCTGGGCAACGCCTTTGTCAACGCCTTCGACCCCACCTTCCAGCAGCGCCTCAGCTCGCAGGCGCTCAACTGCTCCAACCTGGCCGTCACGGGCGACAAGACGGTCGGCCTCAACACGCTCAACTCGATGGTGCAGCTGGCCTCGCAGTTTGCCCAGGCCGCCTCGGACCCCTGGCTCATCGGCAACCCCTACTTTGTCTACACGGCGCCGCCGCCCTACCCGCCGCCCGCCGGCGCCGACGCGCCCGCCTCGTCGCCCGTGTCGGGCCGCCGCCTGCTGGGCATGGACGCCGACTCCATGTCGCTCGAGGAGGTGGAGCAGCTCATCCTGGCGCCCTACCGCCGCCACGCCCATCGCCGCCGCCTGGTGGCCGTGACGGCCACGGCACTGCAGACCTGGGGCAACGTGAGCGCCGTGACGGAGAACGTGATCCGCCTGCTGCTCAAGTCGGCGCAGCCCAACGTCACCACGGTGGCGAGCTCGGACAACCTGGTGGTGGGTGCCACGACCAACACGCGCCAGCTCATCGGCACGGCGCGCCTGGTGTTCAACACGAGCACCACCACCCAGGAGCGCGCCGCAAACCGGACGGCTAACCCGGCGCCGCCGCCGCCCCGCCCGCCGCAGCCGCCCGCCAGCCAGCCGCGCCCGCCCTACCCGCCGCCCTACCCGCCCCGCCCGCCCAGCCCGCCGCCCTCGCCCTACCCGCCCCCCCGCCCGCCCTCGCCGCCGCTGCCCACCGGCTGGACCTCGTTCACCTCGCCCCAGGTCTCGGTCGCCCTGCCCGGCAGTATCTTCACCACCTGGTGCAACGGCGACGCCACGTGCGCCGCGCAGAGCAGCGGCATTTCGGTGTCGGCCGCCTACTACCCGGACCCCACCGTGCTTCTGGCTGTCACGAGCAACTTCCCCTTCACCAACCTCGTGGGCGTGCCCTCGGCCAGCTTCGTCACCGTCTCGGGCATCGTGGACGTGCAGATGGGCACGTACAAGCGCGACGTGCTCATCTGCAACTCGACGGTCAACTGCAACGTGACGGTGGCCATCCCCGTCAACCGCCGGCTCTTCACCGCCAACCGCACCACGGCGTGCGTGCGCCTGCAGCCCTCGGGCACCACGGGCGCGCTGACGGCCAGGCTGGACGCCACCATCCCAATCTCGGGCATGCCCGCCGACGGCAGCGGCACCATCCCCTGGACGCTCAGCTGCACCAGCACCGAGCTGGGCAAGCTCATGATTGTGCAGTTCCAGGGCGACCTGGCGCCCTCGCCGCCGCCGCGCCGCGCCGCGCTGCCGCCCTCGCCGCCCGCGCCGCCCGTCGTCAACCTGCCGCCCCGCCCGCCGCCGCGCGTGTTCAACAACTACACACGCTCGGGCGCCGTGGCGCTCACGCTGGCAATCACCTTCAACCTGGACGCCTCCAACACGCTCAAGAACCAGTCCAAGTTTGACAACGAGACAACGCCCTTCCTGGCGCGCGGCCTCTACCGCCTCAACCCAAAGCTCATGTCGGACGACCTCAGCGCCGACGGCATCTGCTACGACCGCTGCGTCACCCTGAGGGGCCTGGCCGCCGGCTCGGTCATCGGCACGTGGCGCGCCATCCTGCCCGACGGCACCAGCCAGGCCGACATTGACGCCTTCCAGACGCTCATCCGCAACACCAAGCTGTCGGACCTGCTGGCCGGCTCGCCCAACGCCGCCTACGCCACGTCGCTCTCCGTCTCCCAGGAGAACAGCGGCTCGAGTGAGTGCGTGTCGGTCAGCTTTCCCTCGGGATCCCGCGCCGCCGCCACCGCTGGGCTGCGACTGGGCATGGAGGCACGCAACCTGCTGACCCCTCGTGTGCGCCTCGTGCCGTCGTTTGCCTTTTCCGCCCGCAGGCAGCAGCAACAAGAACCTGGCCATCGGCCTGGGCGTGGGTCTGGGTGTGGGTGGCGCGCTGCTGGTGGCGGGCGTGGGCACGCTGCTCTACATGCGCCGCAAGCAGCAGGAGGTGCAGCCCGCCGCCGCCGAGCCCGTGCAGCAGTAGACGCACGCATCTGCCAGCACCGCCGCCGCACAGCATCATCACCAGGCCATGCACTGGAGGAACGCGGAAGCGCTCTGGGTGGACGCCCAACGATGCATGCGCGCGCGTGCTGTTGTCGTCGTCGTTGTTTGTGTTGTGTGACGCCCGCTGTTGCGCGCGCAGTGGCACGTGCTTTTCACTCGTCAGTGGGCAGGATGCATTGGAGGATCAAGGGGGGTTGGTGGAGGTTGGGGGCCGTGAAGGAGGAGGAAGAAGACTCTGGACCGTCTGCGGGGGGCAACAGCAAGCTTTTTTGCATCCAATGCATGCGCGGCGCTTCCCGGACACTCGGGCGCCCGTCCCTTTTTTCTCACCAGGGGGGCCACGACGCTTTGCACTTGCCACCCTGCCCAGCATGGGAGGGGATGGTTCCGTGGGGCGTGCGCGCTGGCGGTGACGCCGGAATGCGACGAGCACTGTCCCCCACAGCAGCAGCAGCAGCAGCAGCAGCAGCAGCAGCAGCAGCAGCAGCAGCACTAGACCATGCGTCGCCCATTCGGTCCTGTTCTTGCCTTTGGTCCTGTGCTCGCCTTTTTGCGCCCCGCAAGCGCTCGAGCTTGTGGCACCATGCCATCCCTTGTGCTGGACGCGCTGCGCGCGTGGAAAGGATCCCTGGAAACCCCTCCCTCGCTGCGGCGCGAGTGGACGTGATGGCCATTTCTTGTGCTCGCAGCAGGCCCCATGCACACAGCGATGAGTGCATCTCGCTTGCTGTTCTCAGAGTGGGCTTGCCAGCGTTGGACAGGCGCAATGCAACACCCACCCGCGACACGACAAGACGGCAGGTGCCCCATGCTGAGCAGAGAGACAAGCTGGTGGCACATGTGGAGCGAGCGAGCAAGAAGAGGCGCGGAAAGGCAGGAGCTGCAGCAAGGACAGGCAAGAGACTGGAGGGAGCAGGGCAGTGCAGAGGCGAAGGCAAACGCTGAAAAGCTGAGGGGTCTCTGGAGGGCGTCGCCGGCACCTGACGCCACCGGCTGGAACACGTGGAAAGCTCACAGTGCAGCGGCACCGGTCCCGCGCGTCTGTTTGCTCTGCCGCAAGGCACGTCACGCGGCGGCCTCGCACCTCTCAGCGTTGTTGATCCTGTCCTCCAGCACGCCGCGGAAGTGCCGGATGAGCCCCTGCACGCGCACCAGAGGGCCCCGCGTGACACACCCGCGCGCAACCTCGCGTACCCCCCCTTCTGCTGCGGGACTCGCGCAACTCCCTCTTCCCAGCGCAACTCCCTCTTCCCAGCGCAACTCCCTCTTCCCAGGGCAACTCCCTCTTCCCGCCCGCGCACCTGCACCGGCCACGCCGCCCCGTCGGCCAGCGCGCAGATCGTGTGCCCCTCCATCTGCTTGGTCACCTGCCCCAAGGCGCACAGGAGCGTTCACAAAGCACGCTCAGCGTCCGCCACAGCCCGCCGCTCCCAGGGGGCCCCTTGCGCTGCGCACCCACACGGCCTCACGCCCCACATGCCTCACCTCCCACAGCATTTCAATCTCCTCGACCTGAGCCCCGCCCTGCACACCACCAGGAGGCGGCCACAAGCAGAGAGCGGGAGGGAGAGAGGGCGAGGCAGGTGTCAATGTGCAGCGCGGCACGCTGCGGCGCCGCCGCTCCGACCCAGGCTGCAGGCCGGGGCCCGCTGGCCACGCCGCCGCAGCGCTCGCAGCGGCCGTCCTGCCGCCCCCCTGGGCGCTGCCCCGGCTGTGGGCTGCAGCCGCAGCAGGCTCACCGTGCTCATGCGCGAGAGGATCTCGTGCAGCCACTCGGTGCCCTCCTTGCAGGGCGTGCACTGCCCGCAGCTCTCGTGCTTGTAAAAGGCGCTCAGGCGCGCAATGGCGTCCACCAGGTCCGTCGACTTGTCCTGCGTGCGAGCAGGAGGGCGCCAGAGGAGGCGCCATGGAGCATGGCGCGCCGCATCACGCGTCTGTTGAGCACGTGTCGTGCCGTGCTTGCACACGCAGGCGCATGCGCATGCGCAGGCGCACACAGCAGCAGCGCTTTCGCCAGCGCACTGCTGCGGCGCACGTGTCCGCACGCCTCCCCAGGCCCCCAGCCAGGGCCCCGGAACGAGCCTCGCTCGCCAGCACAGCTGCCGCACTTGATCGCAGCGCACCCGCCCTCCCGCCCTCCCCACCATGACGGTAACGGCGGCCGTGCCCAGCGCGCTGCTCTCCGCCTTGAGCGCGTCAAAGTCCATCAGCACCGTGTCGCACACCTGCACGCACGCACGCGCGCGGCGGTGTGAGGTGCGCGCGAGCTGAGTGAGGTGGGATCCCACCGCGTTTGCATGGTCACCTCGGCGGCGTGCGCGCGGCAACCAGGCCGAGAAACGGCCCCGGCCCACGCTGTGTGATGCTGCCTGCGCCACCTGGCTCAAACAGCTGGCCGAGAGCAGGCCCTCGGCAGCCGCAGAGATGCAAGCTCGTGCCACAGGCTGAGGGAGCAGGGGGGTGGGGTGGGGTGGGGGGGCGTGCACCCGCAGCACCGCACAGCGCGCACCTGCTTGGGCAGCAGGGGCGTGGACGAGCCGCCGGGGATGACGGCTAGCAGGTTGTCCCACCCGCCCCGCACGCCGCCTGCGGACGCACGCACAGCACGCACACCACGCTCGGCACGCCCGCCGCCAGCACAACCGCGCGAGGTGGCACCGTTGCGCTGAATCGTCGGAGGAGTGAGTTGCGAGCGCGTCAAAGTCGCGCGGCTGCGTCGTCCCCTGGCGGTTCGCCCCGCCCGCGTGCCTCACTCCTGGAGGCTCTGGGGACGACGCTTGCTCAGTGTGCGCCCCCCCTCACGCAGCGCCCCCACCCCCTCATGGCCCGCCAGCAGCACGACCCACCGGCGTGCCGCTCAACGAGCTCGCGGAGCGGGATGCTCATCTCCTCCTCCACCGTCACGGGCCGGTTCACGTGCCCGCTGATGCAAAAGAGCTTGGTGCCCTGCACCAGCAGCGGCGGCGCGAGCGGGCAAGCGCAAGCCTGTCTTGACAGCGCGACGCGCAGTTCCCGACTTTCCGCGCTTGGTGCCCCCTGCTCCCTCAGGGCCGGCGACCGACGCCCAACCGGCGCGCGCTGTGCGGGCCAGTGCACGCAGACCAGGGCCCTCCCCTTCCCAGCGCGCCGCCACGCACCGCGTTGTTCTTGCGCCCAAACGACGAGAACCAGGAGGGGCCCCGCCGGAGGATGGTGGGCGTCACGGCCACCGCTGCACCGCACGGGAGCGCGGGAGCAGCGAGCGCGCAGCGTGTCGCCCGTCCGCATGCGCGGGGGAGCGTGGAGGCGAGGGGACGGCGCCAGGCCAGGCGGCTGCCTCACCAGCTGCTCAGCGCCACTGACTCACTCTCCACGTTGGTCACGGTGGTGGGGCAGCCGTAGAGGCCCACGCTGGCGGGGTAGGGCGGCTTGAGCCGGGGCTTGCCTGAACAGGACACAGCACACGCAGCGCGCTCGCGGCAGTGAGCCGACCTCTCTCTATTGCAGAGGAGGAGTGCAAACACCCGCTGCGCGGCCCAAAGAGAAACCTCCAGGGCCCCTCATGCCTGGCTTGCGCCTGGCTTGCCCTCACCCACCCGGACCTGGCATGCCCTCACCCACACGCACCTGGCTTGCCCTCGATGGACTCTAGCATGGCCGACTCCTCCCCGCACACGTAGGCGCCGCCGCCGTAGTGCACGTGGAGGTCAAAGTCAGCGCCGGCGCCGCATGTGTCGCGGCCCAGGTACCCCTTGGCGTAGGCCTCGTGGATGGCGCGCTGCACGGCCCGGCGCTCCTCCACAAACTCGCCCCTGCAGAGCCCGCCGCGGCGGCGGCGGGGGTGGCAAAGCAGCTTCTCATGCGGTGGGTGCGCAGAGCCTCCACGTGCGCTTCCTGCCGCCCTGGCAAGGGGAGGGTGCGCTGGGCTGCGCCGCGCGCCCCTGGCGGAGAGAGAGAGAGAGAGAGCGCCCGCGGGTTCGCCTGCTTCGGCTTGCAGGGCGTGGGTGGGAGCTGCGAAGAAGCTGCGGCCTGGCACGCGCAGCTCACCGGATGTAGATGTAGCCGGTGCGGGCGCCCATGGCGGCGGCGGCGATGAGGCTGCCTTCCACCAGCTTGTGCGGCTCGTGGCGCATGATCTCCCGGTCCTGCAGGCACCCCAGCAGGCAGGCGCACCGTCGTGCGTCTGTGGGGCCCCTTGCTCTGGCAAGCGGGTGCGTGGCTCAGCAGCCTGGTCCTCGCTGAACGTGCGCTCTCGCCCGCAGGCGCACCTTGCAGGTGCCAGGCTCGGACTCGTCGCCGTTCACCACCAGGTAGGACGGCCGCCCGTCGTTGAGCGCCTGAACAAGACGCGGGCGGCCAGCGGCGAGGGCCCAGCCACCATGTGCATGCATCAACGCGCCAAGGGCCGCAAGGCGCAAGGCACGCACCTTGGGCATGAAGGCCCACTTGAGGCCCGTGGGGAAGCCGGCGCCGCCGCGCCCGCGCAGGCCCGACGCCTTGATCTGGTCCAGAATCCAGTCGCGCCCCTTTGCCAGGATGTCCTTGGTGCGGTGCCAGTCCCCGCGGCGCTCAGCCCCCTCGATTCCGGGGTCGTGCCGCCCGTAGAGGTTGGTGAAGATGCGGTCCGCGTCCGCTAGGCGCCCGCTGGGTGCGGCGGCCGCCGCCGTGCTGAGGCCTCGCAGTGCGCACCTGTGGGCAGCATAGCAGGAGTGGCGCAGGCCCGCTTCCTCTGCCTGCTCCTGCGCGATGTTCTGCTCCTGCGCAATCTCGCCCGCCACCCCCGCCGCAGGCGAGTCCCGCCACAGGAGAGCGTGGTGCGTGGCGTGGCAAGTTGTCGCACTGGCTGCTGGCCGGGCGCCGCACACTGTGCGCCGTGTCCTTGCTCTGGACTTCGCGAGGTGGTCTCGGAGCTCGCGCCAAAGGGCCAACGCACCTCGAGACGAAGTGCGCGCGCATTTCGACCGCGTGGCTGGTCAGTGATGTTCCTCGTCGGTGCTCCTTTGCGTGCGTGAGCGTGCGTGTGTGCTGCGCGTTCGCCGCCTTCACGACTTGCACGACACCGCCGTGCAAAACCGAAAGCAGGACATCAAGACCTCGGAGCCGCGGCAGCGCCTGAAGGAGGCAGCAGCTTGATGACGTCCCTCAGCTCCTGCACCAGCCGCCGCTCCGCCACGGCCTGCGCAGACGCCCAGCACAGCACGCCGTCGCGCCGAATCATGAGCTGCAGCGCCGACCAGAGGTCGCACACAGATCGAGCATGGACTGGCACAGTGACGTGACCAACAGCTGCTCACGTCGAGGAGGTGCGATGCGGTGGGCAGGTTCCAGGAGCAGAGCACGGGCCGGCCGAGGCGGACCGCTGCGGCCAGGCCACGTGCACACAGCGCAGCACAGGGTCAGCTGTCAGGGGCCTTGGTGGCGCCCTGCCGGTCGAGGTGGTGCTGCGCCTGGGCGCAGCACCCCGCCCCACCTCCCTGTGCACCCACACTGCGGCCGCTCGCACCTAATCTCTGCGCTACGCTCGCGCCTGTGCTCTCCGCTGCTGACGGCAAGATGGACGTGCACGCCGGCGTCGCTTCCTGCGGACGCATTGGTGTGCATCACGGCGGCGCGCCTCTCCTCGCGCCGCTCACGCAGCAGCAGCCGCTCTGCAGCTCCCAGCAGAGCGCGTGCTGGAGCAGCGTGCAGCTGCCATGCTGAGGCGCACCACATGCGTCTTTATGGCCAGGTGCAGGTTGCCGAGGCGCGGCGCGCCCTCCGCGGTGCCCGCCCACACGTAGAGCTGCCTGCCGAGGTCCAGCACCTGGAAGTGGATCGTGCTCTCAGCCGTCACCTCCGAAAAGCACCACTGGCGGATGCCTGGCTGCATCGCGCCGGGATCTGCTGTTCCCTGCGGTGGCGCGTTGTCCGCGGCTGGCTGCTGCTGCTGAGGAGGATGCAGCACTGTGGGGCCGTCCATCATGGGATGCTGCTGCTGCTGCGGACGCTTGCTCCTGCTCCTGCTGCTGCTGCCATGCTGGAGGGCTTTGGAGTGGTGCAAATCTCGCGATCGCCGCACGAGCTCGCTGTCCGCGATGGCGAGCAGCGGGGAGATGATGCTGCGTGACGTTGCTCACACAGGCCGGGCGGCGTTCAAGCCTGCCGCGAGCAGAGCGCATCGCAGGAGGGCGACCAGCAGAAGACCGGCCGTGCAGTGCCACTCTCTCCTTGAACTGTTCAAGGGGTTGACTCTGGGGCGTCAGGACGGCAATGACGGCAAGCAGTGGGTGGAGCGGCCCGTGTACAAGCCCAGCGAGATGATTGAGGTGGCGCCGGGCGTGCGCATCAGCCCCATGGGCCTGGGCACCTGGTGAGCTGCCTCCCCGCAGGCCCGGCGCTGTTTGCGCGTGCCCAGTGCACTCAAGGTGGGCACACGGGTTCATGTGCAGGGCGTGGGGCAACCAGTTCCTGTGGGGCTACAAGGAGGAGCAGGACCCCGAGCTACAGCAGGTGTTCAACCTCGTCGTCAGCCGAGGGATCAACTTCTTCGACACAGGTCAGGGTCCTGCGGCCCTTGCCACGCCATCAGCGCACGCGCCCCCGCCGATGAGCACTGCGCCGCGCCGAACCTGCCGCCCCCGCAGGCGACTCTTACGGCACGGGGCGGCTCAACGGGCGCAGCGAACAGCTGCTGGTGAGGAGGTCACCCACACAGCCGGGTTGGGACCTTGTCGACCACCGGAGGCCCCCTCCCGCCACCTCCCTGCTCCGTGCCCACAGTGCGTCTCATTCCTTTGTGCCTCCGCCCCCTCTCCACCCACCGCAGGGCCAGTTCTGCGCCGAGTACCCGGGCAGCGACCGCGTGCGCTCCGAGGTGCACATTGGCACCAAGCTGGCGGGCTACCCCTGGCGCGTGCTGCCCGCAAACATGGTGGCGGCGGCAAAGGGGTCGCTGCGGCGCCTGGGCGGGCACCCGCTCACGCTGGGCCAGCTGCACTGGTCCTGCGCCAACTATGGTGCGCCACCCTCCGCCGAGGCACCGCTTGCGCGCGCACGTGCTCTGGGACGCGGGTGCCCTCGCTCGCCCCGTACGCACTGGCCCCCACGCCTCAGCAGCACGATGCCCTCCTTGCCCCCTCGTCGCCTGTCCGCTCGCGTGCATGCGGCCCTTCAGCACTCCCTCACTGCTCCCCCATCCACTCCCGTCCCCTCCCCTCCCCCTGGGCCCCCTCCAACCACCCTGTCCCCCCTCCTCAAGCCCCTGCCGGCCCCCTGCTGCCCCCCCTCCTGCTGCCCCCTCAGCGCCGCTGCAGGAGCTGGCGCAGCGCGCGGGGCTGGCGGACCTGGCCGACCAGGGGCTGGTGCGCTGCGTGGGCGTCAGCAACTACGGCCCCAGGGAGCTGGGCAAGGTGCACCGCTACCTGGAGGGGCGCGGCGTGCAGCTGGCCACCGCACAGGTGTGTGGGACTGGCTCCGACGCAGGTGGTGGTGGTGGGGGGAGGCCTGGACACGTGGCTGCTGGGGCCCGGCACAGGTTGCGGGCGGGCCAAGGCGCCGTGTTCAGGGGAGCAGGCAGCAGCGTCGACATGCTAAGGAGCCGTGTGCGGCGGCCAGGATGCTGGCGGGCGCGCGGCCCTTTGCGACGTCCGTCCTTTGCCCGCGCTCCGCTTGCTTCCGCGCGCGTGCAGATCCAGTTCAGCCTGCTGAGCTACGGCGCCGTGCAGCAGGAGGCACAGGCCGTGTGCCGGGACCTGGGCGTCACGCTCATCTCCTACTCGCCGCTGGCCCTGGGCCTGCTCTCAGGTGCGCGCCACTGCCGCCACCACGCCGCGCCCGGTGTGCGTGGACAGCGCCGCCCCACCTGCCGCATGCACCAGGCCGGCCGCACAGCGTGCGTTGGCGCTTTCGCTGTCCAGCAGGAGCGGGGCCGTGCGAGCGACGCCGCTGTGCATGCCTTTCCTTGCCCACATACCCCCTGCCCCGTCGCTGCACGTGTCGCGCGAGCGCTGCGGCAGGCAAGTACGACGGCGTGACGTCGGTGCCCGAGGGCCCGCGCGGCGCCCTGTTCAAGCAGCTGCTGCCCGAGGCCCGGCCCCTGCTGGAGCTGCTGCGGGAGGTGGCCGACGCGCGGCGTAAGACCATGTCTCAGGCGAGGAGAACGTCCTCGTGGCCTTGAGCGCGGCGGGGGGTCGCGTTGCTCGCGCAGGCGCCAGGGCGCAAGACGCCGTGGTGCACACTGGCGCCTGCAGGTGGCCATCAACTGGTGCGTGTGCCAAGGCACCGTGCCCATCCCGGGCGCACGCACGCTCAACCAAGCCAACGAGGTGCGTGTGTTGGCGGCGGCGGCGCCCTCGCGCTACGCACGTGGTGATGGATGGATCCGCAGGCGCGCTTGCCGTCCAAGCGCCTCGTTGTGACATGCGCTGTGGCCACCCAGGTGCTGGGCAGCCTGGGCTGGAGGCTGAGCGCCGGCGAGGTGGCCGAGCTCACGGCGCAGGCCAAGAAGCTCAAAAAGGGCATGGTACAAAACATCTTCCAGACGCCGTGACGCCCATGTGACGTTGCTGGTGGTGGTGCTGCTGGTGGTGGTGCTGCTGCTGTTTTTCCTAGTGCTGCAGCAACACGCCACACACGACCGCCCACCGTCGTCTTGCACCCGCGCGCGCAAAAGCAGACTGCTACTCCAGGCACACACGCCACACAGCGCCTGAGCAGCACCTTTGTGAGAGCCTGTCGCCCACGCTCTAGCAATCGCTACCTCGACGAAAGTCCAGAGTCGGCGGTGGTGGTGGTGGCAGTGTAGCAGGAGGACGCACGGGTGAAGCGTGTGGCAAGAGAGCCAGGGAGGAGGGGGAGGCAAGAAATCGTCATCAAGAAAGGACCTCGAGCAGGGCAATCTTGCCCGCAATCGCCGACGGCACCACACAGGTTGAACGAGGATGAAGACAGTCACTCGAGTACACCACGGCCACCGCGACGAGCAGGACAGCTACAAAGCAAGCGAGACTGCACAAGAAGAATCGGCAATCGCCGCACGAGAGGGACATGAATCACGTACGATGGCGCCCCACTGGCACGGACGACTGCATGTGGCTACCCCTACCCTACGCTACCTGGGGGCGGGAACAGCGACAGGAAGATGATCACGACACGCCGCGCTCTCGGGACCGAGCCCCAACGGTGAATACGACTCTTATCACCTACACAACCGAGGCGACTGCTCCATGCCTCTGGCCACGCCACGCAAAAGGGCGACCCGGCCACGCTATCCCTCCCTTCCAAAGCCCTGCACACAGCCTCTCTGCGAGGCAGGGGCGCCGCAGGCCTGCTGGCGCTCAGGCGCCGTCGCCCTCCCTGGATGAGGCGTTGGCTTGCACCACGCCGTGCGCGCCGTTGCCGTTGCCGCCGCCGCCGTGCGCCACCTCGGGCCTGCGCGCGAGGAAGCATGCGCCAACGCATGCGCAACCACCTGAGTTGCGCACATCCCAAGGGTGGACAAGCACTGACTCTGCGCCTGTGCGCCCCAAGGGACACGCGCTCTGGCCTTCCTCGTTGCCGATCCGCTGCGCCCTGCCACCGCAAGCAACGCACAAGCACGCACGCAGCACGCACAGCAGGTCCTCACCCAAAGGTGAAGACCAGCGTGCCGTCCTGCATGCGCGTGAAGCCCACGCCCGCCGCCGCCAGGCTCTCGGCCACCGCGCGCTCACGCAGCAGCCTCGACTGCCCGCCCTCCTGACCCTCCACCGCACCACCACCCGCGCCCTGTGCCGCCGCCGCGTCAGGGCCCCCACCGCCCGCCGCGGCGGCCCGCCGCGCCCCGCCGCCGCCCACCACAACGCGCGACGTGCCGCCGGCCACCGACGTGCGGGCGGTTCCTCCCGCCGCCCTCTCGCCCGCCGGCGGTGCGGCGGCCACCCCTGGGATGGCAGGCGTCTCGTCCAGCAGCTGGTTGGTGCGCTGTCGCGTGGTGAGCGCCGCCTCCATCTCCCTTAGCTTGGACTCCATGGCCTGGTACTCCTCTCGCAGACGAGCCTGTGTGCACCACTCGAGGTGTACGGGACGGGGAGTGGCACGTCGCGCAGGGCTCTTGGCTGAGCCGCAAAGCGGCCTGACAACTGCTGGCAGGAAGAGATAAGGCAGGGGAGTGGAGACAGGCGCAGAGCGGGGCCGGCGGCGCGTTCGTTTGCAGGGACGGGTCAGGGGCGGAGGGTGCGGGCGGCCAAGGGGGGTTATGCGCACCCACCTGCTGCCGGCGCAGGTCCTCGAGCAGGTTGAGGTTGGCGGCGGGCGCGGGCGGCACGCCGGGCGCCAGAGAGGCGGACGACGAGGAGGAGGAAGAGGAGGTGCGCAGCGGGGAGGCCAGCGCGGCGTCCGCGGCGGCCGACGCGGCTGCCACCAGCTCCGCCAGGCTGGCCGTGCCCTCGGCCTCCTGCGCACACAAACACCCACGCAGGCGCGCACGCCACCCCACGCATGTCACGCCACGCCTGCCGCCGCGGTCACCCCACGGCGGACTGGGCACACGGGCCTGCCCACACGAAGAGACGGGTCCCGCACAAACGCACTCTGTCCCACCGTCGGGTGCACCCGCCTCACCTTAACTGCGCGCGCCTCGGCCTCCTGCCTGGCCTGCTCGCACACGACGGCGTGCATCTCGTCGAACAGCGCGCGCCGCCGGCCCTCGGCCAGCGCCAGGTAGCGGTAGTCGCGCCACAGCAGCGGCTTGACGCGCGGCCACGTGCTGTCGGGCGCCACGGGCGGGGACAGCTCTGCGGGAACCAGGAAAGGCGCCACGAACGGCCGTTTGGGGTCCTGCTGGCTTGCTGGCATCGTGCCACGCAATGGAAGCATGCCGTGGCCGTGCTTGTGTGCGGGCGCTGAGCGTCCGGCTTGGGGTGGGCGCGTTTGCTCAGCGTGGTGCAGGCCTGGACGCGGAGCCTGATGACCACCCTGTTTGCCTGCCCCCCCTCGCGCATGCACCGTTGAGGCGCACCGTTGAGCAGGTCGAGGAAGGCCTGCTCCGCCGCGCCGGCCGCCAGACGCTGCTCCTCGGCCACCCGCAGCGCCGCCGCCGCCTCGTCAAACGCCGCGCGGCGCGCCGCCGGGTCCGCCACCGCCTGGACCGCCGGGTGGGCGCACGCAGGCGACGGCAGCAGCGCACGGACGCGGACGCTGTGGGAGAGGCGGGCCGCATGACGCCCAGCCAGCATCGTCGCGAAGACACCCACACGCCCACACGCATCGCTTTACCCCTGACGTGTGTCCACGCACCAGGAAGGTGGGGTCGGCGCCGAAGCGTCGCGAGACCTCGTCCCACGTGGTGTCCGGCTTGACGGCCACGCTGCGCGCAAACAGCAGCACATGGGAAGGCGCACGCGGGATCATGGCCACGCCGTGTGCATCTTCAATCCGGCGCACGCGCGACAAGTCGGAAAAGCTTTGGCTAAAGGCAAGAAGCCGCATGGTCGGCTTGGCCTGCGCCTGCGGCAAACCCGGAACCGCCGCCCCCAAGCCACGCCGCTCACCTGAGCAGCTCCCTCAGCTTGGCCTGCGCCTGTTGCTCCGAGCGGCGCTGCGCCTGCACCAGCGCGTCCACGTACGACGCCACCAGCAGCGGCCGCTGCGCCGCCTCCACCGCCTGCCACGCCACAGCACGCACAGCACACACACGCCGTCAGCAACACCACGCACAGGGTCAGGTCCAGCGCGCTGCGCAGCGGCTGCGCGGCCCTTTGCGTCCCCCACGCTGACTCAGCTGCCGCCACGCGCTGCGTCAAGACACCTGCCTGCCCCGCCAAGCGCCGCACATCCGGACAGCAGCTGATGCGAAACGGCGACGGCGGTTCCGTTCGTTCTAGCCTGCGTGACCGTGCCGTGCTTGGTGGTGGGGGGCCGCGCGTGGGCCGCAAGCCCGCACACCAGGAAGCGCGCGTCGCCGCCGCATCCCGCCTCCACCTCGGCGTACGTGGAGGCCGGCGTCATGGGCGGCGTCTTGTTGGCCAGCATGCGCAGGAAGGCCTGCTCCGCCACCTTGCGCGCGCGCTGCGGGGGACCGTGCAGCGGCACGCGCACGCACACGCGCGCAGGCGTGACATGAAGGGGGGCAGCGGCTTGCCAAGTGCGAGGACAGCGCGCAACAAGGAAGCAAGGCAAGGGTGCCTGGCCGCAGAGCACGAGCACGTGCATCTGCTGTGCATGTTGGGGCGCGGCGTGCGGCAGGGGGCCCGCTAGCCCGCTTGCGGCCAGCACCACGGTTCACTCACCCCGGTGGCCTCTTCTGCCTTGGGGTCCGCGCCTCCCCACACCCCCCACACACCTCCCCCCCTCCTCACCTTGGCCTCGGCCTCTGCCTCCATCTCCTTGAGCACCTTTTCCGCGTCGGCCTTCATCGCCACCGCCATGCCCAGCGCCACCTGCCCGCCAACCACACACACACGCGCACAAGCAGCAGCGGCAAGAGAAACACCGACGCCGTCACCTCAGCCACACGGCGTCTGACCTCCACAGGACCCTGACCACCAAAGCAAGTCACACGCTGGCCCCGGCGCACGCATCCGCTGCCGCCGCGCCCTCCCGTGCTCCCTCATGGAGCGCTCACCTTGGCGGCCATGCCCGTGAACTTGAGCGAGCTCGCGATGAGCGAGCCGGCGCCCTCGGCCACCGCCGCACCCGTCGCCAGCACCGCCGACCCGCTGCCCTCCCGCTCGCCCGCCGCCGCCGCCACCGCCACCGACCCCCCGCCGCCGCCACCACCGCCAGGCGACGGGCTCAGCGTGAAGCCGCGCGGGGCGCCCTGCGCCTCCACCCTCATCATGCCGCCGCCGCCGACGCCCCCCTCGCCGGCAGCGCTGCCCGCCGCCGCGCCGCCGCCGCCCATCCCAAACAGGCCGCCCCACCACCCGCCGCCGCCGCCTTGCGCCGCCGGCTGGCTGCCGCCCTTGCCCGACGCTGACGTTGAGGAGGACAAGGAGGAGGGAGGGGGCGTGGAGGCGCCGGTGCCGGAGCCGCCCGTGAGGCTGCCCGCCACTTGCCCCACGGAAGAGGCCAGCAGGCCCAGCAGGCCCGTGGCCTCCTGCCGCGTCTGCTTGAGGTCCAGGTCTAGCTCCCCCACACGCCGCTCAATGCGCTGCGACCACCACCGCCGCCAAGCAGCCACACCACGCGCACGCGGAGTCGCCATCAGCAGCACCGGAAGCAGGACCTTCCTTGCCGTGGGGACGCGGCCGCCCTGAGTTCGCCCACGTTGCAGGCACAAGCGGCCCCAGCGTGAGCACGCGCGCACGCACCTGCAGCACGGCCTCTGCCCGCTCGAGCGTGTCGGCGTCCACCTGCCCCGTCCGGATGCCCTGCCGCAGCCGCCGCACCGTCAGCGTCTGCCGCTCCGTCGCCACCACCTGCTCCGCACGCGGCGCACCAGGCGGTGACACCTCTGTGGCGGCGCTCGCCTGAGGACCTAAAGCCCTGGGATCCCATGCACGCCCGCACCTGGTTGTTGAACTTGGCCTCGAGGTCCAGCAGGCGGGACTGCAGCGCCGACCAGAGGCCCGCCGTGCCAGACGCCAGCGGGGAGGAGGAGGCGGGCGCGGGAGGGGCGCCGGCGGGGCCGCGCCGCGCGCCGTCCGGCGGCGCAGGGGCCTTGGGGACGCTGGCGGAGCCGCCGCCGCCAAAGGGGAAGCTGCGCGCGCGCGTGTGCCAGGTTGTCCGCATATGCCCAAGGCGTCAGCGACAGTGCAAGCATGCGTCCGCACCGCCGTTCCGCCAAGGAGCGCTCCCCTCCCCCCCGCAGGCTATGTAGTGATCCAGCGCTCACCCGCCAAAGAACCCGCCGCCGCCACCGCCGGCAGGCGCGCTTGGGGCTGAGGAGGACGAGGAGGAGGAGGAGGAGGGCGCTGGCTTGCCGCTCCCTGCCGGCTTGACGCTCGCCCTGCCCGCCCCTGATGAGGAGGACGAGGACAAGGGGCTGGTGGGCGGGGCGTCTGCGCGCGTGGGGCCAAAGCCCAGGAAGCCCAGCACGTTGCCCACGGCCGTGGCGGTCGAGTTGAAGTCGTCCTGCGGGCGGCGCGGCGACGGCGGCGGACGCGGCACACGGGGCGCGTGAGCGGTGGCTGCTCCTGGCGGTGCGAACGTTGCACAGCGGCAAGAGCGGGCGGCGGGGGCGAGTTTCTCTGCCCGGCGGCCCCTCCGAACAGGGCGCAGAGCTGAACAAGGGAGGAGGAGGGCGGAAGGAACTCTTGTGTGTGTGTGTGTGTGTGTGATTTGCATCTGTTTGGGCACCTCGGCGGGGCCAGAGTCCAGCTACAGGGCGGCTTCAGATTCATCCGAGTGTGGCGTGCACCCGGGGGGAAGGGGGGGGGCCACCGTGCGCACCTGCAGCTGCGAGAGCTGGTCCTCCATGGCGCTGAGCTTGCGCGCCTCCTGCTGCACCGCCTCCTTGGGCACCTGCCCCTTGGCCGCCTGCGTGGCAATTTGATGGAGGGTGAGGGTGGGAGCAGCTGCACGCCTCAGCCCTGATGCTGTGTGAGTGGAGAGTCAGAGCGACGCCGTTGCATGGCTGAGCGGCGGTAGCGCGCATGGCTCGGGGCCGGTGCTGGCGCACCCCCTGCCCCCACCAAACACACACCTTTTGCTTGAGCTTCTGCACCACGGTGCTCTGCCGCTCGGTGGCGCTGGCCGCCACCATGATGTTGGCCTCCAGGTCAAACAGCTTGCTCGTCAGGTTGCGCCACAGCCCCACCGCCGCGCCAAACGCGCCCGCCTGCCCGCCCGCACCACCGCCGCCGCCGCCGGCCTGCTCCTCCCCCGAGGACAACGCGCCGCCGCCGCCGCCCAACCGGCGCTGCCGGCTGTTGCCCGCCGCGGAGGGCGCGGCGCCGCGGGCCGCCGCGCTGCCGCCGCCCGCCGGCCGCGCCGGCGTCGCCTGCGGCGCGGCGCGGCGGTTGCTGCCGCCGGCGCTGGCGGCCGCCGTGCCGCGCCTGCCGGGGGCGGTGCCGGCGCCGCCGGTCTGGCTGCCTGAGGTGGAGCCGCATGTGGAGGTGGAGCCGGCGGAGGAGTAGCCCTCGTCCAGGATGCAGCCGGGCTCGCGCGCCTGCCGCACCACGAACCTGTGCGGTGGTGGACAGGGGCCAGGGCCAGGGCCAGGGCAGAGGGGGGGCGGGTCAGCTGAGTGTTGGCATGCGCGTGCCTGGGGGGCCCTGAAGGAATGATCGCCGTCTCCCTGGCCCTTGATTGCTGCCTCCGCAAAACCCCACGCTGTGCCAGAGCGGACAGAGAGGCAGAGCGCGCGGCGCAAAGCAGTCCCTTGGCGTGGCCCGTGCAGCCGACGCACCGGTGGCGGAGCGCCTCGCCGGCCGAGATGCGCTGCGCGCTGCCGCCCTGGTTGACAAACACCACCGACTTGTCCTCAAGCACGCGGATGCTGCGCGGGCGCAGCAGCGCCTTGGCCAGCTCCCACCCTGCACCATAGCCACGCAAGTAAGCGGCACCGTGGCGGGCCGGTGAGCACGGGCGCAGCAGCGCATTGGCCGGCTCCCACCCTGCGGCAAACGACCCGTTCAGCGCGTCGCAGCGCAGGCGCAGCGGCCAGCCATCATCAGGGCCTCAAAAAGCATCCGCTGCCGCCGCCTTCCGCCCTCCGCACCCACCCCCTGTGCCCTTGCTGCCTGCTCGCGCTCACCGGCGCCCTGGTCGGCGTCCAGCACCTCAAAGTCGCGCGCCGAGATGTACGAGCCCGCGCGCCAGGCGTCCAGGTCGTACGCGTACCTAATCAGGCAACAGCAGCAGCGGCAGCGGCGGCAGCGGCACGCCGAGACAAAAAGCTGGACGGGGCGTGGCCCGGCACGTGGTCGCCGCGGCCGGGACGCCTCGCGCACGTGAGTGCGCGAGCGCCGTGCACCGCCTGCAGATGCGCCGGGGTGGGCCAGCTTGGCGTGGTCGCCACGGCCCTTGCCCCGCCCCCCTTCGACGGCAGGCGCCCCCCGCTCACTTGTCTCCAAAGTCCTGGTTGAAGCGCTTGAGCACGCGGTCCTGGCGCATGGGCGGCACGGCCAGCTGCAGCATGGTGACGCCTGCGGCGCCGCGCCCGCCCGCACACGCGCATCGTGGCCCGCCCTTGTTGCGCCCCCCTTGGCAGCATGCCCTCGCTGGCTTTGCGGAGTGTGCAGCGCCGCGGGCGTCCGCGCCCTTGCCTCACGCTCACCCTCACCTCACCCTCCTTTGCCTGCTGCCCAGCTGCCCTGCTGCCACTTTCCTCACCCTCGCAAGCTCGCGCCGCCCCACCTGTTGGCTCACCCGCGCTCCACATGTCGAAGCGGTCGGGCTTGTGCTGCGCCCACAGCACGGGGCTGATGGCCAGGCTCAGCAGGTTGGCCTTGGCCAGGTCCGGCGAGTCGGTGGGCAGCACGTACTGCACATGCAGACGCCCCGATGGGCACGCGTGCAAGCGGCGGCGCGGCAACACCTTCACCCTCTGCTGGACGTGTCGCGACGGGCACGGGTCGGCGCCTCTAGGAGAGGGGCCTCCGGCGCGGGGCAGGAGGGAGGGTGGTCGCAGGGGCGCCAGGTGGGTACACCCACCTGCTCTGGCGGGCAGTAGTTGGGGTCGAGGATGGACTCGTCCGGCGAGTAGTTGGTGCCGGTGCGCAGGTCGGCGCACGCGCCCAGGTCAATCAGCTGCACATCGTGGGAGGGAGAGAGAGCGACGGGGCAGGGTCATCAGCGCCGGTGGCTACGGCGGTGCACGGGGATCAGAAAGAGGCAGGAGCGGGCGGGGGCACGCGGACCTTGAATCGCCTGGCCTGCTCGGCAAAAATGATGTTGAGCGGCTTGACGTCCCGGTGCACCAGCCCCGCCGCGTGGAACGCCTGCGCAGTCACGGCGGCGCGCACCAAGCACGGGCAGCACTAGTACTCGTCGCCCCGTTTCGACGGACGCCGACGCCGCAATGCCCTGGCAGGCTGCTGGTTGGCGCCGTTGAGGTCTCACCGCCAGGCCCGTGAGCAGCTGCTTGAGCACGGTGGCCACCACGGCCTCCTCGGGCACCTGCGGCCACAAAAACAACACCAGCACAGCAGCTTGGAAACTAGCATGGGTCACTATGTCGGAAACGCAAGCATCTGACAGCCCAAACGCACAAACCTCGAGGTCTGAGGCCAGCGCGCGCAGCGTGTCGCGCCGGCGAAGGTAGTAGCTGAGCGTGCGGCTGCCCTCGTAGCGCCACATGATCCACAGCCCTGCGGCAGGCGGCCGGAAGGTGCGAGCGTGCGATGCGTCGGCGCGCCGAGCTGGGCATGAGCAGAGGTTGGGGGCGGGTGTGACGTGTGAGCGCGAGGGACGCATCGCGCACCCGGCGTGAGGCGCGCGGTGGCCTCCTCCTGCGACACCTGGCACCAGCCAATGAACTCGGCGCAGTGGTTGCGCGCCGTCTTGGAGGCGTAGACGTTGAGCAGCAGCTCCATCTGCCCCATCTGGGCGGCGCCCTGCGCGCGCAGAGCGAGCGTTTGCGGACGGGGCGTGAGACAGCCATCATCCGCCAGCGCCGGCGGAGCCCCTTGTGTGGCCGCACTGCAGAAGAGGAGCAGCTCGGCGCACTGTGCAGCCAGATCAATGTGTGTGCACGCCCTGCCCCGCCCGCCCGGACCGAGCCGGCGCAAACGGCCAGACCTCGACGGTTGCCTTGACCCGCTTGAGCACCACCTTCTCCTCGCCGCCAGCGGCGTAGGAGCCCAGGAACACCTGCCCGAAGGAGCCCTCGCCCTGCGTGCAAGCAACACGTGCGGTGCCACAGCGTGCCACGATGCTCCCGCCCGCTGCTTCCGGCCGGCTCTCTGGCTGCCCTCCAGCCCGTGTGCCCTCTCCGCCCTATTCGTGGTGCGCCCAGCGTGCTCCTGAACTGCTCTCGCTCTCCTCCCCCCGCGCTTCTGTCTCGATCTGTTCTCAGGGACGAACTCGAACTCGCGCACCAAAATGCGATCGATTTTGATCTTGGAGGGCAGCAGGGCGCGCGCATCGCCCGCGTACGCCTGGACCACGAGCTTGCTGCGAGGCGCTCTCCCTGCGCGCCTCGCAGCCAGGGCTCCAGCTGCTCCTCCTCCGCGCTGCGCCTGCAGCCTCCGCAGCGACGACGACGGCGCGCCCAGCAGCGCCATCCTCGCCCTGACGTTAATGCGCTACGCGAGCTCTCGCTGCGCGCTTCACCCCAGTTCAGGGTATACCGAGTTTGCCGCGTATCGACCTGTTTTCGCGCGCAGAAGAGAATGCACGCGATCGCCTTGACAGTTGACGCCTGTCCCAGTGCGCCTGTCCCAGGGCCGGCAGGCCGGGCCAGGTCTTTTGCCTTCGCACAGCCCACCAAGGCGCAGCTCACGGACAAGCCGCAAGCGCAGGAGCAGCACGGTGCAGCACCGTCCCAAGATGCTGCTGCGGCTGTGCACCTCAGCGAGCAGCAGCACCACCAGCCGCACCCCCACGCGACACTCGCGCTTCCGGCGCAGCTGGCCACGAACCTGGTGCAGCTCAGCTCCCAGCCATGGCGCTGGCTGATCATCCTGCAGGTGGCCCTGCTCCTGGCGCCCGCGCTGGCCTGCCAGGTGCGAGCGTCACGGTTTCCTTGCGCCGTGGGGTGCGCGCCGGCCACCCGCTGACGCCATCCCGCTGCCCCTCCCCACCAACCCCGGGAATCCCGCGCAGGCGCTCCTGACGGTGCATTTCAGCACCGTGGGCGTGCACGCGCTGCTGCCTCTGCCCATCGTGTCGCTGGTGTGCGTGGCGCTGGCGCTGCTGGGCCTGCTGGCGCTGCACCTCTACGTCAACCGCCTGCAGCACGGCGTCAGCGCCTTTGTGCAGGACCACGGCATCGTCTCCCTGTCCTTCAGCGAGGCCGGCGGCGCCTGGAGCGTGACCGTCGGCCAGCGTGGGGGAGGCCAGGCTGGCGCCGCATACGGGTGGGACCGGGGGTTGAACGCGATCAACCCGCTGAGGGTGCACGAGCCCAGCTTCATGCGCAACGTGCCCTAGGTGATTCCTTAGGCTGAGGCAAGGTCCAGCTCGATGCTTCTCGTTTCCTGCCAGGAAACGTCACTGCTCCCAAACACACGTGGTGTCCTGTCATCACACGATTGATCCCCAGCCCTGAACTCCTTTCCCCGAATTTCATCCCAGGAAACCCCTGCGAACGCTGAGTTTCTGCTCAAAGCTGCTGCTGTCCGCTGCTGCTGTCTGCTGCTGCTGCCGCTACTGAATGGTGTTCTCGGAGGATCACCTCTGATGTGCCGCTGCCGCAGCTGCTGCGCCTGCTTCTTTCCCAAACACGCCCAAAGCGTCCTGCACATACAAACGGTTCGCGCTCGCTCCCCCCTGTCCCGTACGTCTCGCTCTCGCCGTTCGCGTTTGCCCCGCTCAGGTATTGGTGTCGTTGCGGATGTGTGCCTCCCAACGTTCTGCCAGCAGTTTGGTTTAGGGTATTGCGGTGCCACGCACGGCGTGTGTGGGTTCTTTGCTCTCCGTGGTGCGCTTGCTCGTGGGTTGCACAGTGGCGATGTGCGGGGTCGGGAGACGACTCGAGGTGAGGCGCTGAGACTCTGAGGTTCTGCCACGCACGCGCTGGTCCAAAGATGGTGCTGGGTTGCTGGCGTTGATGCCTGCTGCGCACGTTTTTCTCTTCCACTTTCCCACGCCTGGCGTCACCCTTCGTCGCCCTCCAAAATGTCCCCCAGCGTGCCTCCGCCACCGGCCGCGCGCCGCCACGCCGCCCCGCCCCCACCCATGACACCGTCGTCCCCGTCCATGTCCCCCCCGTCCTCCTCCTCGTCGCCGCCCTGCCCCTCCTCAAAGTCCCGCATCTTGACCTCGGCGTCCTCGCCGTACTGGATGGCCGTGTCAATGTTGTACAGCACCTCTGCGATGCTATGGGCAAGCAAGGGCGCGGCAAACGGCGCGCCGGGGTCAACAGGGCGGGTGACGCTTGCTCTGGCCTGGCCTGGTGCCCGGTCTGCTTCCTGCGTGACCGAACAGGCGGCGTCCCGCTCCGTCGATGCAAGAAGCGCGCACACACACACTGCGCTTGCCAAAAGAGAGGCGGCCCGCTGCGCACGTGGGTGGAGCGTGCACGCCGTACACCGCGCACACACCCGCCGGCCCGCCCGCCCGCACCTGTCCTCGTCCGTGACGTCCAGCGGCACAAAGCTGACGAGGCTGAACTCGTCCAGCAGCGCGCCCATGGCCCGGTTGAGCGCGGCAAAGCGGGGGCCCATGGAGCCCTGGAGCCGCTCGGCCAGCGCCCGCGGCTCGGGGAACAAAAAGTCCTCCACCTCTTGCTGCGGGCGGGCGGGCGTGGGGTGGGCGGCCATGCTCCGCGTGCAGGTCCTGATGCTGCGGAACGACTGGACTGGTCGGAGCGCCTTGGGCGCACCTTGTTCTCGCAAATGTCCATCTTGGTGAGGATGCTCACGTGCGGGAGCTCCAGCTTGACCATGGCTGACAAGACCTGGGGGGGGCCGCCGTCAAAGGCAGCAGCAGCGGCTATCAGGGCCAGTCCTGCGCTCGCCTCGTGAGCCTCAGGTCCACCTTCTCCCCCCCTAAACGCACCCACGCCCTGGCACACCTACCTGCATGGCCCCGGCGATGTACTTGGCCACGTCGGTGATGAAGTGCGCGTCCAGGCAGTACACCACGCACACGGACCAGCCGTCCTGCGCGCGCGCACATGCATGTGCAGCCGCCGGCCTCCCCAGTGCGCCCCCCACGCGGCGCGCCCAGCAGCCGCTCGGTGGCCGTGCTGCCAGCACCCGCTGCCAGCACCCACCGCTGACCTGCTTGAGAAAGTCGACGAACGTGCGGAAAACGCCCAGGTGGTTGTACAGCTCAATCTGGCCGGGGCAGTCAAACACGAGGTAGTCGTCGTCGCCGTACCCCTGCGCAGGATGATCACGGCACCTCGCATTGTTGCTCGTTGCCAGACGGTGCGTGGCCCGGCGTCCGCGACAGCACTCGCAGGGCCAGCCCCACCAGTGTGCTTGACCCACCTCGAGCTCCTGCCCCAGCCACTCGTGCAGGTTCTCCTCCAGGTACTCCATGCAGTAGAGCAGGCCCCTGCGGCCACGGCACGTGGTGAGGGCGGCCGATGGGGCGGTTGGCGTTGCACGCCGGCGATGGCGCGAGGGCGGGGCGCGGGCAAAGCGAAAGGGAGGGAGAGAGAGGCGTGCGCGCACCCGTTGGGTCCCAGCTCAAGCTCCGTCATGACGTCCTCGAGCGAGATGAGGTCACGGATGTCGAGCGAGACGGGGTAGGCAAACTGCTCCGCCGCCGGGTCTGCAGCGCGCGTGCACGGTGCGCGGCGTGGGGCCAGGACCATGTGACAGCTGAGCGACGGTGTGCGGAGGTGCGCTGCACTCTGATTCTGCAGCTGCTTGGTTCGGCGCCGCGCCGATCCCGCCGCAGCGCAGTGATGGCTGCGCCCTGCCGTCAGGTGCCGCGCACCGAGGTTGACCAGGTGGATGGTGCGGCCGATGGCTTGGCAGTGCGTGTGCAGGTGGTCGCAGTAGGTGGACTGCGCACAACGGAGCGCGCACCGGCAGCGGCTGGCTTCTCAAGAACGGTTCCCCTCAGTGGCACGCATGAGGCCCCAGCTGTGGAGCAGGGGCAGTCGTCACCTTGCCGCTGCCCGCTGGCCCAATCACCAGCTGGGCGTACTTGCCCATCGACGCGCGCAGCAGCCGCGGCCCGCAGGCGCAGCGGCTCCAAGAGAGAGGCCAAGCAGAGGGGCGCCGCTGCTATAATTGAAAGCGTGGGCTGAGTCTTGTCGCCTGCTCCCTAGCTGCTGCTCCCAGCTGCTGTTCCTCTTGCCGCCAGCCGCAAGACCTCGGCCATGCGGAAATTGCGGGCGGCGGTGGGAGCAGCGGGACGTACGAGCGCACGGCACGAGATCGCAGAGCACTCCCCCCGCCCCCCCTCGCGTCGGGCCCTCCCCGCGCCC
>VFQP010001757.1_pt1 | contig 27015 bp, 24 predicted proteins | sample 3512351 | NCBI WGS metagenome assembly VFQP01 (sample SAMN10412372, study PRJNA504923) | tailings metagenome | isolation source: Relicate 1 Philex TSF1 revegetated site | place: Philippines: Tuba, Benguet | collected 2017-08-29
GGGCGGCGGCCGCGTCGTCGAGCGCGTGCCACAGCGCGTTGGTGCGATCGGCCGGGTTGGGGTGGGCGCGGGCGACGGCGTCGACGTCGACGCCGAACCGGGCACCGACCTGCTCGCGCACGACCTGGTGGGCCTCGCGCCCGCGCGCATCGTGCGGGGCGATGGTGGAGGTGAACGTCGCGAGCTCGGCGACGTCCTGGTGGCCCGCGGTGCGCCAGAAGTCCTCGCGCCGGACCCGGTCGTAGACCATCGCGATCTGCTCGCGATGCTCACCGGCCACGCGCGCGACCTCCTGGTGGCGCGCGGTGGCGCGGGTGGCCTGGGCACGGGCCAGCTGCTCGCGGACCTGGCCGATCGCCATCATGGTCGAGCGCACGACGCGGTCGACCTCCTGCCCGAACTCGTCCTCACTGCTCATTTGGATGCCTCCAGGGTGGGTGTCGGGTGGGGTTACTGCTCGGCCGGGTGGTGCGCGTCGCGGAACAACCCCGGCGGCGGGACCTCGACGGGCCAGGCGTCTGGGAGCTGACGATCCTGCACGTCGCTCAGGCGCCAGAACGGGCCGTCGGTGGCGGTGATCTCGCGCATCTCGGGGCCGAGGTAGTCGCGGAAGAACACGCTCATGCCGGTCATGCCCTCACCGCGCAGGAACTCCCAGGACCGCCACAGCGCCTCCAGGCGCGCGACGACCTCGGTGTACTCCCACCAGCGCGGGTCCCACCGGAAGGATCTGGGGTTGCGCTTGTAGTGCGGCAGCAGCCACTCGCGCACCCACACGTCGACGTTCGGGTAGAACGTTGCGACCGGCTCGGACTCGGGCACGTCGTCCAGGTCGATCTCGACCTCGTCGAACTCGCTCATGCTGCCTCCCGGGCGCGCGCCGGCACGCTGGTGCGCTCGGCGCGCTGGTTCTCGTAGTGGGCCAGGCTCGCGCTGACCTTGTCGGTGTAGGGGCGGGCGCTGTGGTGGTCCAGGCGCAGCAGCGCGGCCGGCAGCCCGGAGGCGAGCAGCACCGCGCGACCGCGCGGCAGCGCGGTCAGGTCCGAGACGTCGAACAGGCGCTGGCGGGCGACCGAGGTCGAGACGGTGCGGTTGGTCTTGTTCTGCGACGCCGAGCGCTTGACGACGTCATGGTCGCCGATCAGGTTCGACACGAACGGCAGGAACTTGTCTTCGGAGAGCCCGGACCCGACCACGCGCACGTTCGCCGCGCTCCACAGCTTCTGCATCCCGGTCTCCCCGAACGCCTCCACGCCCTGGGACCAGGACTGGAAGAACGCGGACACCACGATGCCGCGCGACCCGTAGTGCGAGTACAGGTCGGGCAGCTCGCGCCAGCGGCACACGTTCGCGACCTCGTCCAGCACCGCGGTGACCGGCGGGGCCAGGCGCCCGCCCACCCCGCGCGACCCGGCGCGCTCGGCCGCCGTGAGGATCGCCATCGTCAGCGCGGCGGTGATCGCCCGCGCGGAGCCCCCGCCCTCCTTGGACACGAGGTAGACGGTGTCGGTCGAGCGGACGAAGGCGGCCGGGTCGAAGTGCGGACGCCGCCCGGTCGGGTCGGTGATCCAGTCGGCGATCTTGCGGCTGCCCAGGACCCCGATCCACGGCCGGACCGTGCCGTACACGCCGTCGCGCTGCTTCTCGGTGAGCTTCTGCGTCTTTTCCAGCGCGATCGCCTGCGCGCCCTCGCCGTGGGCTTTGAGCAGCGCGGCCGGGTTCTCCCCGTCGCGGGCGTCGGGGTCGTTGGCCCACGCGAACACGTCCGTGATCGGCCGGCGGGCCAGGGCGGCGGCGAGGAACAGGCGCGACAGCAGCTCCTTGCCGGCGGACTCGAAGTACGCGTCCTGCTTCGCCCCGGCCGTCGTCGCGGAGGAGATGAACACGTCGGCGAGCTTCTCGGCGGTCTCGAGGTCGGTGACGAAGGACAGCGGGTTCCACCACCAGGTAGGTCGCTCGCCGATGATGTCCTGCACGTCGTGGACCCAGCACACCCCGTGCTCGCTGCGTGGCCCGCGGGTGGCGTCGACGATGTCGGGCTTGTTCGACGTCGCCACGACCGGCCCGGTGGTCTCGAGGATTTGCGGGATGCACACGCACGAGGTCTTGCCTGCGCGCGGGCCCATGAGCCAGATCTGCACCCACTCCCACGACGCGTACAGCGCCTTGCGGGAGGGCAGGTGCGTGCCGAGGGTGACCCCGATCCCGGCGCCGTCGGCGCCGAGCCGGGCCGCGTCGCGGCGGGCCGCGCCCTCGGTGAGCTCGGTGACGTCGCGGCCGGTGGCCAGGTACCGGGCCTTGTAGTCGATGCGTGAACGCTGGCGGCCGGTGCGCAGCGCGACCGTCGCGAGCAGTGCCGCCACGGCGAGGAAGCCGGCGACGATGCCCAGGGTGATCGCGGTCTGCGCCGCGGTGAACGCGACGTCGCCGCCGAGCACCTGCGCCACGGTGTCGACCGGGTTGGAGGTGTCGCGGATCTGCGGGTTGGCCATCGCGCCGGCCCACAGCGCGCCGGCGACGATCATCAGGAGCAGGAGCAGGCCGCCGAGCAGCATCCACCCGAGGTCGTTGGTCGCCGGTTCGGCCCGCCGGTTCGCCTCGCGGGCCATCAGACCAGCACCTCTTCCGCCTCGTCGTCCTCGAGGCGGATGCTGCCCGCCTGCAGGGCGCGTTCCATCGCCGCCGCCCAGGCGCGGTTGGTGTTGTTCACGTCGTACTCGCTGGGGACCATGCGCATGACGAACGGGACCCCGGCGCGCTTGCCCGTCTTGAGAAGGAACTTCCCGCGGCCGGGCGGGACGGCGGCCTGGGACGTCTCGGGGTTCACTCCCCCGTCGGCGGACCAGTCGGTGATCATCTCCTGCTCACGGCCGGACAGGGCGAAGACCTCCTTGAGGTTGCCCATCTCCTTGTCGGCCAGCCCGCCGAGGAACACCATCGCGGAGCGCTCGACGAAGCCCCAGGCGATCTCCGTCAGGTGGGAGTTCGCGAGCTTGAGGTCGTTCATCGTGTGCGTGATCATCGCCTGCCCGATCGCGCGCTGGCGGTTGAGCCGGGTGAGCGCGTCGACGAAGTAGACCATCGCGTCCGACGCGCGCAGCATCCGCCACAGCTCGTCCATCACCAGGAAGTAGTGCCGCTGCGCGCGCATGCCCGCGGCCGCCAGGTGCTTGTCGGCGGCCACCATCGCCGAGCCGACCGACCAGCACACCGACTGCACCGCGGCCTGCAGCTGCAGGTCCGCGTCGTCGATGCCGGACAGGTCGTAGGCCATCGGGCGCCCGAGCTCGATGTGCTCGCTGGTCGGACGGGCGAACACGTCCCCGAACGGGCCGCTGACGCCGAGGGCCAGCAGCGCGTCCAGCAGGTCCTGCACCCGGGAGTCGTAGTGCTCGGTGTCCCCGCGACTGCTCGCGACGCGGACCAGGCGCGGGTGCCGGGAGCGGACCAGCGTGGCGAGGTCGTCGACCACCGGCATGCCGGTGTGCTCCTCGTCCAGCACGCGCAGCGCCTCGGCGACCAGGGACTGCTCGTAGTCGCGCAGCCGGGTGCCGCGCACGAGGTCGAGCAGCCCGAGCACCGTCGTGCGGCGCCTGGCGCGCATCTCCTCCAGCGCCTTGCGCCGGCGCTCCTCGTCGGGGATCTGCTCGAGCTCGCGCACGAGCGGGCCGAGGTCGAGCGGGTTGATGTTGCCCACGCCCGGTCCCAGCGCGATCACCTGCCCGCCCAGCGCGCGGATCAGGTCGACGTAGTCCGGCTTGGTGTCCGACAGGACCATCGGCGTGATCCCCCACGCCGCCAGCACCGTGACCATGCGCCGGATCAGCGAGGACTTGCCCAGGCCTGGGCGGCCGAGGACGAAGCAGGACGGGTTGAGGACCAGGTTCGCCATGAACCAGTGGATCGGGTCGGCGCAGACCGTCGACCCGTTCAGCAGGTTCGGGCCCAGCGGCACGCCGCGCACCGGGTTGCCCGACCCGGCGATGAACGGCCACAGGCCGCACACCTGGACGGTCGTGCCCTGGTACTCCGGGGCGGGCTCGATGTACGGCTCACGTCCCGTGCCGTGGCCCGCCCAGCCCCGGCGGCCCGCGCGACGGGACGCCTGCTCGCGTCCCTCGGCGGCCGCGTCCAGGAACTTGCCGAGGGCGCCGCGGCGTCGCGGCGCGCTCGGCGCGGATGCCCGCTTGGCACGCGCGGCGATCTGGCGTGCCTCGCGGCGGGACAGCTGCAGGCCGGTGGGCTGCTCGGTGCGGTTCACAGGTACTCCCGGAGCTGGGCGGGGATGATCGAGTGCTCGGGCAGGATCACGCCGAGGGGCAGTGCGGCCTGGAACGCCACGGCCTGGTTGCCCAGCGCCGGGCGCAGCCGCAGACGGGCCTGGTTGCCCAGGGAAGGCACGATCTTGCCCAGGCGCGGGAACTCGTCCGAGCTCGCGCACGTCACGGTCACGATCGCGCCGAACCGCACCAGGCCGGCGCCCTGCGCCTCCTCCTCGGCCGCCTTGTTCGCGTACCGCAGCCGCGTCCGCTGACGCGCCGAGACTCGCTGCTTCTGCGAGGCGGTGAAGGTGGCGTTGTTGATCTCGGCCTCGATCACGTCGCTGGCCTCCCCCGCCGGGATCGGCCGGTAGAGCAGCGTCACGCGCTTGCGCAAGACGCCGGGCGTGGGTTCCACCAGACGCCGCAGCGCGCTGGAGAAGAACATCGACTCCGGCGCCTGGTACATCTGCCACGACTTCGAGACCGCGCGGTCGTGGAAGTACCGGTCAATCCTGTCCTCGGCGAACGTCGGCCCGGCCTCCGCCCAGGTCAAGCCCGTCCCGCCCTCGGCACGCGCCTGCTCGACCCTCGAGGCGACCGTCGGGTCGTACGCCACGCGCGTGAAGTCGACGATGTCGGCAGCCGTGCACGCCCGCACGGACGTCCCGGCCCCGGTCTCCCACAGTTGGGACAGCAGGACCGGGAGCCGGTTACCGATCTCTTCGGCCATCGCCTGGGTGCCACGGTCGCCGCCCTTGGCCTCCGGCGACTTCCCGGAGAACGTGATGGCGATGCGGGTCGCGATCATCGGCGACGCCGTCGCGAGCTCGCCGACGAGTTCGCCGGCCACGGCGGCCGCGAACGGCTCCGCGTCCGGGGCCATGTTGCCCTGCACCATGCGGGTGAGGCGCACGCCGGAGTCGGGCGCCGTCTCGACGGTGACGCTCGCGCCGACGATCCCCTCGTCGACGCCGAGCTGGGCGAGCCACCCGCCCCAGTGCGCGACCTGCGAGTCGATGCGCGACTGGTCGACCAGCGCGTCTCCGTCCGGGTACGCCTCGATCACCACGGTGTAGTGGGCGGCCGAGCGCAGCCGGATGAGCCCGAACCGGTTGCCGAACGCGTCGTGGTGCTCGCTGAGGGCGCTCGGTGCCATCAGGCCCGGCAGGCTGAACGTCCCGTCCGGCACCTTCCCGGCCGGGCCGGCGACGTAGAGGCTGTCGCCGCGGCGCGTCTTCGCCCGGTGCGCGGAGACCAGCATCCTGCGTGCGTAGAAGCTGCGGCCCTGGCGGGTGAAGCCCACCAGCAGCGCGGCCGCTGCCACGCCCACCGCCACGGTCACCAGCGCGGGCAGGTACCAGGCCCGCACGAGCATCAGGACGACGAGCACCACGAACGGGATGCCGAGCAGGGTCACGCCCATCGGCAGGCCGAGCACGCCCTGCCGGCTCGGGCGGGTCAGGTTGCCGTAGTGGATCCGAGTTGCTGCCTCAGTCATCGCTTCTCCTCCGTCACGTCGTCCATCGCGCCTGCGGCCGTCGCCCCGGTGTTCGCCAAGTCACCGACAACCTGCGCACCGACCCGGGTGCGGTCCGCGCTCGAGGAACCGGTCGTGGCCGTCGTCGCGCCGCTGTTGTCCGGCGCCGCTGCGGGCTGGGCGCCGCTGGCACCGTTCGTCCCGGTGCTCGTCGTCTCGCTCGGCGAGGCGCCAGATCCGCTCGTCGACCCAGAGGACGCCCCGTTGCTCGAGGTCCCCCCGCTCGACGTGCCGGGACCGTCACTCGCTGCGCCCGCCGGGTTCGGTCCGCCGGTGCCGCTCCCTCCGCCGCCCGATGGCGTGGAGCCTCCACCGCCAGCCGTACCTCCTCCGGCAGCTCCCCCACTTGCGGCACCGTTCGCGGCCGCCGTGGTGCCGGTGGTCGCTGCGGCGGTCCCGCTCGTGGTCGCCGTGGTGCCGGCGCCCGCGGCCGCCGGTGCCGCGGCCCCGCCGGTCGCACCGATCGCGACGACTGCGGCTCCGGTCGCCACGAGGCCCGCGGTGGCGGCGGCCCCGGAGAACGCCCCGGACGAACCGCCGGCGGCGACCGGCGCGACGAACTTGATCAGTGCCGGCAGTGCGAGCGCGGCTGCGAGCAAGACGACGATCGCGAGGCTGGCGACGTAGATCGAGTTGGCGGCGGGGTCGAGCCCGGAAATCTGCGGCGGCTGCCTGAGCATGAGGATGCCCAGCGCGTAGATCCCACCAGCGACCGGCTTGAACAAGATGAAGGCGAGCAGCCACCCGATCGCCTTGCGGAAGGCCTGGGCGCCGGACTCCGAGCCGGACGCCGCCGCCAGCGTGGGCAGGAAGGCGAACAGCACGAGCACGAGGGCGCTGCGCACGATCATGAATGCCACGTTCGCCAAGCTCGCCAGGAACGCGAGCAGCGCCAGGATCAGGCCGGGGCCGACGCCGGTTGCCAGGAACAGGTCGCGCGTCAAGAAGCCCTGGAGCGACATCGGCTCACCGGTCACCCGTTCGACGATCCAGGGTGCGAAAGCATCCCCAGCAGCCATCAGTGCGGTGAAGCCGGTGGTGAGCGCAGCGGAGACGACGATGAGGTTCACGATCATGCGCACCGCGCCGGCGCCGCTGCGGAATTCGTGTGTCAGCGCCATGCGTCCCAGCGCGATGAGGATGCCGACCAGCGCGAAGAAGAAGGTGTACCAGGAGAGGTTCTGCTGGATCGTCGTGACCGGCGACGAGTTCACGTCCGGCGAGGGCATGCCCAGCCAGAACGTGTTCAGCCACTCCAGGACGGAGACGGTCCCGTCCCCAATGCTCCTGACGAAGTCCGCGGCCGCCGACTGTCCGATTGCGGACGCTCCGTTGCCGATGTGGCACGCGAAGTCGTGCCAGCTCTCGCACGCCTCATCCATCTGACGCTCCCCACTTGGTGAAGGTCGCGAGGTCGACCGGGCTGGGGCTGATCTGGCTCAAGGAGAAGTCCCCCCGCCAGTTACCGGCCTCCTCGTCCCAGACGAGGCCGACGCGCACGGATGCCTCCACGGTGTCCTGCTGCATTCCCAGGTCGACGACCACCCGGTCCGGCTCGACCTGCTGGAACTGGAAACCGGCGATCTGTGCGACGCGGCCGGGGAGCTGCACCCGCGTGTCCGGGTCCTGAGCCGAGACCCACACGGCGCGCGCCTGATTGTCGACGGCGGAGGCTTCGACGAAGTCGGCGTAGTCCGGCTCTCCGAGGCCCGCGAAGAAGTGCGCGGCCGCGAACAGCGCGCCGGTGGGTGACTGGGCGAAGCACGGCCAGGCCGAGTCGTCCGTCGCCACCGGGCCGTACTCGGGCGAGGTCGGGACCATGAAGTACCCGACGGCCTCCCAGGACGCCTCGGGTCCCGCGACCGGGATCTCGGCGGCTGCCGGCAGGTCGCACGCGTTGCCGCTCGCGTTCGGCGTCGCCGGGGCGTCGGGGCTGTCCGCCGACATGGTCGGCGACGGGTCGGACGGCCCTGTCTGGCTGTCGTCCGACCCGCGCGACGTCCCGACGAGGGCGACGACGACGAGGACGACGATGAGCAGCAGGAAGCCCCCCGCGACCCACCACCAGACGTTGAACGGACTGGTGCTGTGGTTGTTCTCGTCGCTCATCGGTACTCCTTAGACAAAGACCCGCATGATCGCCCCGACGCCAGTCGCGAGGATGCACACGAGGATCGACATGACCAGGCCCTTGAACCCGTTGATCTCGCGGCCGGTGAACGCCGCGAAGGCGAGGTAGCCGGCGGAGACGAGGAACCCGGCGACGCCGAGGACGATGACGCCCCAGCTGAGCCAGTTCAGGACCGTGGTTACGCCCTCGACGCCCGGCGGCTCCTCGGGCGAGGGGTCGGGCAGGACGCTGGTTGCGAGCTGGTAGATGCGCGGTGTCATTCGTCGTTCCCTTCGATGTTCCGTGCGTGCGCACGGATGTTCTTGATGACCTGGCGGGTGCGGATCGGTGCGCCGTGGGCCACCGCCGGCTCGATGCGCCACAGCTCGTTCCATGGCAGGTGCCAGCCGTGCGGCGTCATCTGCGCGAGGCGGCGCGCCGCAGCACGCTGGGGTGCCGTCAGGCGAGGCCCGTCGTCCACGAGGACGAGCCCCAGCAGGGTGGAGTCGGTAAGCGTCCCGGCCGCCCACAGGCGGGCGAACCGTTCCGCGGCGCTCAGGCCGACGTGGTGCGTCCGGGCGACAGCGAGTACGGCGAGGCTGGGCAGAGGGCGTTCCCACCCGGTGGCGACCGGCCAGCTGCGGCCGACGTCGACCGCGTCCTCGCCGAGCAGCCCGGCGAGCGTGGTCGCCCCTGCTCCCCCGTGCAGCCCCATCACGCAGATCAGCGGGCGCTCGGGGACATCCCGGCGGGGCCAGGGGTCGTCGTGCGACACATCGACCGGCGGTGCCGATTCAGGCCGCGAGGGCCCGGCCAGCGCGATCTTCTCGCCCAGCACCTCGTCGACCTCGGGCTGCGGTTCGACGTCCGACTGCGGCGCCATCGGCGCGGCGACGAACGGGTTCTGGACTGGCGGGTCGACCGCCTGTGACCTGCGTCGAAACAAGCTGTGCACCCCCTTCTCAACTGGCTACAACCAGATTATGGCACAATTTCATCACGTTGCGCTAGGGTATGATCAGATCGTGAACCGACACAGGAAAGGCGGGGCCGGCGGATGCGACTGAGGCGGTCTGCAGCGGTGATCGCGAGCTTTCTCGTGCTCGGCGCGTGCTCGGCACCGGAGGCGGCGACCGAATCCCCGCCCGCCGCGACCGCGTCCGAAGCGGCGACTGCCGGGCCGGCCCCTTCGGGCGAGCCGTCTGCGCCCGACGTCGTCAGCGCGCCGGACAGCGAAGCCGCGGTGGAGGTCGCGGTGGCCGCGATGACGGACTTCACTGCGCGCGATCGCCCGTACGAGGCGTGGTGGGCGGAGTTCAGCGCGCACCTGACGCCCGAGGGCATGCAGGCGTACGAGTTCACGGACCCGGCTCGCGTTCCCGCATCGGGCGTCGCCGACGCCGGGCAGTTCGCCGGCGGTCCCGACGGCACGAGTGCCGCCGTGCTCGTGGGTACGGACGTCGGGCAGTACCGCGTCGAGCTCGTGCGTCAGAGCGTCCTTGACGCCTGGCTGGTCGACCGGCTCACGCCGCCGCAGGAGGCGTCGTGAAGCGCGCGCTCGGGGGGTCGCTCGCGTTCGTCTTCTTCTTGCCGATCCTCTTGCTGGTGGTCATCGGCGGCGGTGGGTGTGCCCCCGCCGTTGCGAGCGGCGAAGCGGTGAGCGTCGACGTCGACGCGGTCGTCGACCAGGAGCTGCAGGGGCTCTCGGGCGACCCGCAGGTCCGCGCCGATCAGCTGCGCAACGCGGCGCTGATCATGAACGCCGCTCAGGCGCTCTCCCTGCCCGTGAAGGCGCAGGCGATCGGTGTGATGACCGCGATGGGTGAGTCGTCGTTGATCAACGTCGACTACGGCGACGACCGCCACGGTGTGACGAACCCGGATGGGACGCCGACGTGCAGCCTGGGCCTGTTCCAGCAGCAGTGGTGCCTGGGATGGGGCACCCGCGAGCAGGTCATGGACCCCACGTACGCGGCGACGAAGTTCTACGAGCGGCTGGTCGCCGTCGAAGGCTGGCAGGACCTGGCCCCGACGATCGCGGCGCACCGAGTTCAGCGCAACGCCGACCCGTTCCACTACGAGAAGTACTGGACCGACGCGAACGCCGTAGTCGCCGCGCTCACCGGCCTCGAGATCGACCCCACCGGCGAGAGCCCGTCCAGCTGTGCCGTCGACACCGCCGCGGGCTCCGGGGACTACCCCACCGACGGCGGCCCGGGCGCCTGGGGAGGGCACTCCAACGGCCGGATCCCGGGCAGCGCGATGAAGGTGTTGCCCTGGGCGAGCGGTCACTACCTGCGCGCGGATGCGACCGACGCGCTCACCGCGCTCAACAACGTCTACCAGGCGCAGTTCGGGCGCCCGCTGTCGATCACCGACGCCTACCGCGACTACGACACCCAGGTGCGTCTCAAGGCGCAGAAGGGCGGCATGGCGGCCACGCCCGGCACGTCGAACCACGGCTGGGGGCTGGCCGTCGACCTCGGCGGTGGCATCAACCGGTTCGGCACACCGCAGCACCTATGGATGAAGCAGAACGCGCCCGCCTACGGCTGGATCCTGCCGAGCTGGGCCGACCAGGGCGGGGTCAACCCCGAGCCGTGGCACTGGGAGTACTGGGGAGTTGCAGATGCCGCTTGATCCGAAGACCGTGCCGGCCTTCCCGGTGGTCAACCTCGCGATGGCCGTCGACGGCGCCGTGACCGTCGATGGGCGCCCGGTCGAGGTCGCCCCGGGACAAACTCCCGCCGCTGCCGGCGTCGCGGCCGTGGCCGAGCTCGTGCGCGACCAGGACCTGGGTGCGGTGCGCGTGCGCGCCGCCGCACCCGAAGGGGTCTTCCAGATGGTGGTCTCCGCCGACGGCGAGGCCATCGACACGACTCCCCCACCGCCTGCCCCACGCGGCCCCCGGCCGCGCCTGCTCCTGGGCATCGGCGCGGCCGCCGGGTGCGTCGTCGTACTCGGCGCGGCGACAGTCGGCGTCCTGGCGATCGCCGACGAGGCCGACCAGCCCCCGGCACAGACCCAGACCGCTACGCCCGAGCCGCTACCCGGCGCCGGCGCCAACCTGCCGGTCGCGACTCCCCCGGGCTTCGCGAGCCGGGCTACCTGGGCCGTGCCGGTGGACCCGCGCTCGACGCCGCTGGTCCGCGACGACGGCTCGGTCGTCGTGACCACGCCGTCGGGCGACCTCAACATGCTCGACCCCGCTACCGGGCGCACGCGGTGGACCGGGACGGGCGCGCGGGGCGCTCTGGCGCTGAGCGAGGTCCAGGGCCGGCACGTCGTCGCCGCCACGTCCTCGTCCGAGCTGCACCTGTGGCCCCTCGACGTCACCGACCCCGCCCGCACCCCCGCCGTCGACCTCCCGCTGACCGCCCGCCGCGCCGAGGTCACCCACCTCGGATCCAGCCCGCTGGTCACCCTCGAGAACCAGACCGTTGCGGTGTTCGACGGCGAGGGCCTGGTGCGCCGCGACGTTCCGGTCGGCGCCGACCCGGTCCTCGCCCGCCACGACGGGATCGTGGCGGTCGGCGACGACGCCTGGTGGCTCATCACCGCCGACGCCGATCCCGTGCGCCACGCCCTCCCGCGCCCCGACGGCGCCAGCGGCGCCCCGCTGGCCGTGTCTGCCGCCGACGACGCCACCCTGGTCATCACCTGGCCGGTCGCCGGGCCGACGGACCTGGCCGCGCTCGTCGACATCGCCACCGGCCGCATCACGGCCCAGGCAGCCGTCGACGACGCGGCGATCGGTGCCGACGACGTCCCGCTGCACGATCCGACCGGGCAGACCATGACGCTCGGGACGCTGTTCGTCGACTACTCCCCCGAGCCGGCGATCCTCGAGCTCCCCGACATCACGCCGACCGCGGTCCACGGACACACGATCCTTGGCACCGTCGGCCGCGCCGCGGCCGTCCTGGAGGCCGGGGACGACGAGCCCCGCATCTACGACGAGTCCACCTCGGCGACCGCACCCCTCGCTGTCACCGACGACTACGCCTACGTCATGGCCGACAAGGTCGACCAGACGCTCCTGTACGCAGTACCCCGAACCGACGAAGGGACGAACCCATGATCAACGTCGTCGTCCACGCTGACGGCAGCGGCGGCCACGTCGAGCTGCCCGACGAGACCGTTCCCCTCGCACCGGGGAACCCCGCCGACGTCCAGCAGCGCGCCGTCAGCGTGCTCCTGCGCCACTCCGCGAAGGAAGGCCGACCCGTCACCGTCAAGGCCGTCGACGCCAGCGGCGCCAGACACCTACGCGTGACCCCGGACGGGCGCGTCGAGCCCGTGCGGAACCTCGACACCCCGCCCGCGCCCGCACCGTCTCCCGAGCAGGCCGACAACCCGGCGCCGCCCAGCCGCGACGAGTCGCCGGCGCCCGACGTCGACGCCGCCCCCACCACGCCGGCACCCGAGCCGACCCCCACCCTCGGCAGCGGCGACGAGCTCGCCCCCGCCGTCGAGCCCGGCCCGCCTGACCCCGCGGCGGCCGAGCCCATGACCCGCCGCGCCCGCAAGTCGTTCCTCACCGTCGCTCAGGCCGAGCAGCCCGCCATGAAAGGGCTGCGGGGAGCGATGACGCGCGCAGGCATCCGCATGGCACCCAGCGAAGCCGAGCGCATCGAGCGCGCCAACGTCCGCGCGGTCTCCCAGCACTGGCCCGGACCCCGGACCATCGCCGTCGTCAACGGCAAGGGCGGCGCAAGCAAGACGCCGACCACCGTCCTGCTCTCCGCGGTGTTCGCCCTCAACGGCGGCGCCGGCGTCGTGGCCTACGACAACAACCAGACCCGCGGCACTCTCGGCTGGCGCACCGAACAGGGCCCGCACGAGGCGACCCTGCTCGACATGCTCCCCCGCGCCACCCACCTGCTCGGCACCAGCGCGCAGTCGGCCGACCTCGCCCACTACGTGCACCACCAGACCCACGACCGCTACGACGTCCTGCGCTCCCAGCCCATGATGCTCGCCGACCAGCAGCGCCTGGGCGTCGACGACTTCGACGCCGTCCACGCCGTGCTCAAGAAGTACTACCGGCTCATCTTCGTCGACTCCGGCAACGACGAGTCCGACCCGCTGTGGCTGCGCATGATCGACCACGCCGACCAGCTCGTCGTCGCCACAACCACCCGAGCGGACATCGCCGAAGCCGGCGCCCTGCTGCTCGAAGCCCTGGCCGACCGCGACGAGCGATCGGCCGCCCTGGCTGCCGGCGCCGTCGTCGTCGTCAACCAGGCCAACGAGAAGGGCGGTCAGCACGAGGCCGACCAGATCGCCGACGGGTACCGAACGATCGCCCGCCAAGCGGTCACCATCCCCTACGACAAGGCGATGGTCGACGGACACCTGCAGTTCTCGACGCTGCGCCCGACCACACGACGTGCTTGGCTTACGGCGGGGGCTGCAGTAGCGCGGGGCCTATAACCCGCACAATGAGCATCAGCCGCACGCATAGAACGGACCGTGACTCACGTGCCCGCGACCCACGACGAGGACATCGACGCCCTCGGGCAGATCGCCCGCAGCGCCGATCGCACGGCCGTCGTGCGCCATCTGAGCACGCACCCCGGTGACTACTTCGGAGCCATCCACAAGGCCACCGGCATCTCCGTCGGAAGCCTCGGCAAACACCTACGCGACCTCGAAGCCGCCGGCATCATCGTCGGCGACCTCCCCCTCGAGCAGCGCAAGGGCCGCACCGTGCGCTACCACGTCGACGACAAGCGCCTGCGGACGCTCGTCAAGAAGCTCGAACGGCGCTTGCTGGGCCAGTGACACCAAGGGCTCTGCGGGACGGCAAGCAGTGCGCCGTCACCTCCGCTCGCCAGGCCGCTCGGGCTTCAACGCGACCGGCGCCGGGGAAGCAAGCGTGCACCCGAGGGTGAGAGAGGACGACACACGCCTCGCAGGCGCGCATGGCCGCCGCGGAAACACCCTCCGCTTCTTCGGCATGCCTGACGTGGCGTCCAGCGCGCGGTATCACTGTGATCGCGATCGCAGTAGGCGCCCAGGGACGTACACGTTCAGGCGCCCATCGTCACGAACACGCGGCGGGCGACACGCCGACACGCCAGTTGCAGAATTCGTCCGGATTCAGGAAGTCGTGTGGTTGAGTATGCCCATGACGATCTCCACGGGACGACCGAGCAAGGGTGACAGGGACCAGTTCCTGCTCGAGCTCCCCGTCGCCGCCGCGGACATCCTTCGACGCAACGCCGACGCCCTGCAGATGCCCCACGGCGAGTACATCGCCGCGGTCCTCGCCGAGCAGGTGGGCATGCCCTGGCTCGCACCTGTCGAGACGCGAGCACCGTATGCCGGCCGCATTCAGGAGATGCTCGACGAAGTCGGAGTGAAGGCGTGGGACACCGCTCCTGCCTCCGGTTGGGCCGAGACCATCAAGTTCACGACGCGTCCCGCGCGGCCCATCGGAGATCTCGTCCGTTCACGCTCGCGCGTGCAGGGCATGACGTACAAGGAGTACATCGTCGCGGCAGTCATGGCGTGGCACGGCATCACGCGTGATGCCGACCCTGCGTTGGCGCCCCGTTCGCGCTACGCCCGGGAGGCGATGCGCCAACCCGCATAAGAAAGTGGCCCGTCCCTTGCGGGACGGGCCACCAGATCGAACCACTTCCGGCGACTTGCTTGGCGGCTGGAAACCGGAGCGGTTCTCTACCTAAGAACAGGAGCCATCATACCCACCGCCCCGACGGGGCGCGATTTCGCCTACACCGGCGTGTCGTCGCCAACCGTTTCCGAGCTCTCGCAGGCGAGCCATGCGCACCCGCGCGCAGGCTCGCCCGACGAGCAGTGGGCGGACACCGCGCACCTCCTTGCAGGGTGCGACCGGGTGCGCATCGGCACGATCCGCGCTGATCGCAGCGTCGACTACCCCACCCGCGGCGAACGTAAACTCACACTCGCGCGTCCGACGGCACCGGCCGCGGTCCGCGTCTACGGTGATGACGGCTGCTGCCGCGCCCTGTTCCTCGACCTCGACGCCAAGGGCCGCCACGGTGCGGTCGACGTAGCCCGAGACGGAGCAGTGCTGCAGCGCATCCTCGCCGTTGCCGGGCTGCGTACCTTCGTCGACATCGCCCCGACCGGTGGTCGTCACATCTACGTCCCCCTCGCCAAGCGTCTGCCGTTCGAGGTTGCTCGCGAGCTCGTCGAGGCGCTTGCCCGGCACGCGCCCACGCTCGATCCAGGCCCGCACCGCAGCGTGCGCACCGGGTGCATCCGCACGCCAGGATCCACGCACGGCGCCGGCGGCCACCAAGTCCTGACCAGCAGCCTCTCGAGCGCTGTCGACGTCCTCAAGCGACCCAACCCACCCACCGCCATTGCAGAGCTCCGCGGCATGCTCGCCGGCGACATTGCCGCGGTCCGCGCTCAGCGCGACGACCTGACAATCGTCTCTGCGCCCACCTCTGACCAGCCCGGTGCACCCGGCACGCTCTCCGCCCGTGTCGTCGCGATCGCCCGCAACGGGCTCTGGGACGTCGGCCGCTACGACTCGCCATCCGCTGCACGCCAGGCGGTCATCACGGCCTGCGTGCGTGCCGGCTGGGACATCACCGATGTGCAGCGTCGACTCAACGATGGCACATGGCCGGCTCTCGCGGGCATGTACGCCCGGTACTCCCCCGCACGGCGCCCCGTGTCCCTGCGGGCCGACTGGCTCAAGGCGAGGGCGTACATCGCCTGTACGCCTCAAGACCCGAAAACCAGCAGTGACGTGCAGAAAGACAGTGTGCACATCTCCAACACAAGCGCTCTTCTGTCACAGGGGGGCGACGACCACGGCTGGATCCGAACCTGGCGGGCTGCGGTCTCCACCTACGAGACGGTGCGTCTTCCCGGTAGGCACTGGTACACGGCACGGTTTCTTCTCCGTGCGATCGGAGAGGCTGCACACAAGACCGGCAGCAGGTACGTCGGATTCGGCTGCAGATCGCTCGCTGAAGCCTGCGGAGCCGACTACACGACGGTGTCAGTCTTACTGCACGAACTCCAGCGTGCTGGCTGGATCGACCTGATCGAGTCCGCGCGCGGCGAGACAGCAGACCTGTACGAGCTCACCCTCCCCCACGATCTCCGCGGCCGGTCGGACGAACTGCGCTGGCAGCGTGGCAAGGTGTACTCGCTTCGGCCGGCCTTCCGCGAGCTCGGCCACGTCAGTGCTTTCGTCTTCGAGGCCGTTGAGCAGGGCAGGGCCTCCTCCATCACGGAACTTGTCGCCATCACCGGGATCTCGCGACGAGCTGTTCACACCAGCATTGACCTGCTCACCGCCTGGGACCTCGTCGAACGCACAGACGAGGGCCTGCGAGCCTTCCCGGAGCGCCTCGGGCGTGTCGCCGAGCACCTCGGCGCCTTCGAGGCGATCTACGAGCAGATGCGCCGTCACCGCGCACAGCGGGCCACCTGGCGGGCCTGGCTCGCGCGGTTCGAGGGCCACTGGGATGAGGGCGAGCACTGGGACGAACTCCACTCCCCCGCGGCCGAGACCCTCTTCGCGACGGAGGTGGCCTGAGATGAGGGCCGAGGCCCCAGCGATCTTCATTCATGAACACAGACATGAACCACGTCATGAACCGTGTTCGCCAGTCATGACTTCATGCATTCATGCAAACATGCACAACCAGGCGTCCGCCGGACACCCTGGACGACTTGAGAGAGGTACGCGATGACGACGACGACCGCGCTCGGAAACCAGAAGGGCGGTGTCGGGAAGACCACGGTGTCGCTGTGTCTGCTGAGCGAGCTCGCTCGTCTCGGCAGGTCATGTCTGCTGATCGACCTCGATCAGCAGATGTCTGCGTCCTCGACCGTGGGCGCGGAGGGCGACATCACGATCGAGGACGTCCTGCGCGCGAAGGCTCCCGCGCACCTGTCCGATGCGATCGAGAAGTCGCAGTGGGAGGGGATCGACGTCGTTCCGGGCTCCGACACCATCCAGACCCTTGAACGTGACCCCGACGTCATGGCCGCCTTCCGTCTCCAGAAGGTCCTTCGAGACAACGCCGACCTGCTCTCCAAGTACGACGACATCATCATCGACCTGCCACCGGATCTGGGGACCTGTACGGTCTCCGGCCTCCTCGCGGCCGACCAGGTCGTCGCCGTGACGATCCCGGAGCCGTGGAGTTCCGAAGGCCTCGACCGATTCCTCACTACGCTCGAGGGGATCCGCCAGGGGCCTCACCCCTCGTTGACCCTGTTCGGCGTCATCGTGAACATGGTCCGCCGCACCAACGAGCACCGGTACCGCATCGCCGAGTTGAACGACTCCGTGGGCGGGCTCGTCATGAACCCGGTGATCCCGCAGCGCGTCGCCGCGGCGGAGGTCGCAAGCGAGCAGCTGCCGCTGCACGAGCTGAAGAACGAGGGCGCAAAGGTCCTATCAGACCTGTTCGCTGAGCACGCCAGGGCGCTGGCCGAGGGCCGGAAGGGGAAGAACTGATGCCGAAGCCGCGAATGTCGAAGAGAACAGCTCTCGACGTCGTCCTCGGTCAGCCGGCGCCTGTCGCGGCGCCGGAGTCCGGAAACGGGACGAGCACAACCACCGCTGTGGTCGAGCCTGAGCAGAGGGACGAAGGGCCAACGTCTGACGAGGCCGAAGGAACCGAACCCGAGCCCGCGCCCACAGCGGATGGCGCCCCGTCGGCAGAGAGCACAACGCTCGTTACGCCGGATCAGGACGAGACGGCGGAAGTTGAGGACGGCCAGCGCGAGACCAGCGAGACGGACGAGGCAGGCGAACCCGCTGAGTCGGCCGAGCCTGAACCGCTGCCCACCCCGGAGCCGGGGCCACGCCAGGCGGCGTCGAAGGCTCGACCTCGCAGGCATGCTCCGGCTGCCCCCTCTCTCGAGGAGTCTGACCCCCGATTTCAGCCGGTGCTCGGACGCAACGATGATGCTGCGCTCGTGCCGTTCTCGACCCGCCTTACCCCAGATCTACGTCGCCGGCTCAAGCTCTACTCCGCGGTGTCGGGCGAGTCCACGACCAGCCTGACCAACCGCGCGCTCGACTACATGCTCGAGGTGGCCGAACGCAAGGTCGGCATGCGCTGAGTCATCCCGTCCATGTCTGAGGGCCCTGCGTCGATCGCGCGGGGCCCTCAGCCTTTGCGCAGGCGTGTGTGAAGTCATGAATGCATGAAGTCATGAGTACCGCGGTCCCAGCCGCGCCCAGCACCGTTCATGAAAGCATGCATGAATGCATAAACTCGCGAGCCCATCGTTGGGCCGGCGTACATCCACCACCCGGACAGTTCATGCATGCCTTCATGAAAGCAGGAACGAATGAATGCATGATCCCGTGACGACTTTGCGTGCGTCGGTGAAAGTATGAAGTAGTTCACGCATTCATGTACCACTTCATGCATGACTGCATGTGTTGATGAAGCAAGTCATGAAGCCATTCATGTTTACATGCATTCATGCATGACGTCATGAACGCATGAATGCATGAACGGTTCTCCTGCGAGCTGTTGGTTCGGGCGACCATGCATGAATGCATGAACGCATGCATGCATGCATGCATGCATGCGTTCATGCAGTTCACACTGCCTCGCCTGCCTTGTCCTCGTTGGCGCAGTCGCGGGACAACCGAGATTAGAAGCTCCACGTGAGTGGGGCACAGCTCGTATGTGCGCACCTAGGCTGACATCGATAGAGCGGGAGGTGCGATGGTCGAGCGTGGATCCTGCCGCACGTGCGGCGTGGAAACTGTCCGCCTGAGGTGCTTCGACGGCACTGTGCGGACATTCCACGCGCGAGAAGCCGCCAATCCCGATCTCGACGAGTCTCAGCGCTGGTACTACACGGCCACGCGCGGAGCGATCAGCGGCGCCGACGCGTCCTCGCCACCCAACAGGCCGTACCTAACCCTTCACCAGTGCCTGCGCACACGCGCCGGCTTCGGCGAGTCCACCAGAAACGAGGCCGGCACGATCCGTGCCGCCGACGCAGTCGCGCTCCGTACGGATGTCCCCACGGTCAACGACTCGGCGCTGAGCCTCACCGGCTACCGCTGGACGTACCGATGGCCGTCCCACTGGGCGCACATCATCGCAGGCCGAGCACCCCAGGCGCTGTGCGGCGCCACCGTCCTGGTGCCCGAGGAGATGAGCGAGAGGGAACGCGCGCGGATCTCGACGATGCACGTGTGCCCACGGTGCGTGCAGACGAACGCCCGCCACGAACGAACACGTCGCTAGGGGAGCACGCGCATCGACGCCGTGTGCGAAGATCTACAACGAATGCAAAGACTGCAAAGGAGTGCGAACGGTGGCGCGTAACCCGTTCAAGCCCACAGCGGGCGCCACACCGCCCCTGCTCGTCGGGCGTGATGACGACCTCGAGGAGTTCGCTGAATCCCTGGACGACGGACCAGGCGCGCCCGGACGACTGACGATCTTCACCGGCGCCCGCGGCGTCGGCAAGACCGTGATGCTCACCGAGGTCGCCGACACCGCGCTCCAGCGAGCCTGGGTGACGATCGCCGAGACCGCCACGCCCGGCCTCATCGACCGCCTCTCGGCAGCCACCTCGATGCTCTCGCGCGAGCACGATCCGACCAGCCACCGCGGCCGCAGCATCACCGGTGTCACCCTGCCGGTCGTAGGTGGAGGCCTCACCTTCAGCCAGGCACCTGCCGTCGTCACGGCGTGGCGCGACGAGCTCGGGGGAGTGCTCGACGCACTCGAGAACCACGGCACCGGACTGCTCGTCACGATCGACGAGGTCCACCACGTCGCACGCGAAGACCTTCGCGCACTCGCCGCAACGTTCCAGCACCTGGTACGCGAAGACCGCAACGTCGCCCTCGCCTTCGCCGGTCTCCCGTCGTCGGTCTCCGACCTGCTCAACGACGACGTCCTGACCTTCCTGCGCCGCGCCACACCCGTCCACCTGGAAGACGTCGCCCTCGACGACGTCAAGACCGCCCTGCGCACCACCATCACCGACAGCGGACGCACCATCACCGACACCGCCCTCGACGCCGCCGCACAAGCCACCGGCGGCTACCCCTTCATGATCCAGCTCGTCGGCTACCACGTATGGCGCAAAGCCAGCAGCGACACCATCGACGAAGCCGCCGTCGCACTCGGCATCCCAGCCGCCCGCAAGCGACTCGGCTCCACCGTCCACGCCACGGCCCTCGCCGACCTGTCCGACGTCGACCGCACCTATCTGCTCGCCATGGCACAAGACGACGGCCCCTCCCGCACCGGAGTCATCGCGAAGCGACTACGCGTCAGCGACTCCTACGCCCAGGTCTACCGCGGCAGACTCCTCGACGCCGGCATGATCGAGACAACCAGACGCGGCTACGTCGACTTCGCCATCCCCTACCTGCGCGAATACCTCCGCGAGCACGCCGCCCAGTACGAGATGGCAAACCGCCCCGAGAACTGACCTGTACCCCGCCAGCGCGCCCTGTCGCCGCGCAGCGCGCGCTGCGGGCCACCACCCAAGGAGCAGACATGACCCTCGACGTCAACTACCCGCCTACTCACCACCCAGCCGTAGCCGTCCCTGAGCGCCAAGACGTCGAGCAGTCCCTGCTCGCCCACCTCCCTCAGCCCACAACGCCAGCCATCGGAGACCTGACCTGGCCAGGCCTCGAGGCACCCGAGAGCCTCTAGCCGAACGACTGATCGACGCCCTCGCGCTCACCCGAGCACGAGGGCATCGTCGTTCCCGGACGCGGCCGATGGCCGAATGGGGGAGCGCTGAGGTGAGGTAGTGCCCGTCTTCGACCTCGGCTGGGCGCACGGAGATCGAAAGCGTCCTAGCTCGCAAGGAAGCGCACGGTTACCCGCGGTGCTTCTCAACGTTGCGATACAGGTCGAGCAGTTCCTGCACGTCGCGTTCCTCCGCGCGCCGACGAACGTCCGGACCAGACACCCGGAACGCACACCAAGCGATCACGGCGACGTAGACGAACAAGCCCGCCACGAGCACGAGCCACTCACCGCTGTCACCGACGACCTCGTCCATGCGCTCGACCGTACCGCCCCCCTCACCCAGCTCACCGACGACCCAGGGAAGAGACAAGTCGGCGGCCGAGACTCGTGGTGGAGCTCGGCAGGGTGCGTGGTGCGCCGGCCGGTGGCCGGCCCGATCTGTGGCCGCTGCGCGGCCCGGTGCTTTCCCGCGCTGCGCGCGGGGAAGTCGTCCCCTCCTGGCTCTCCATCATCGCCCGCGCGACCCTGCGCGCAACCCGCTCGACTACGTCGCCGGCCCGTCGCCGAAACTCGTCGCCCGGCGCTCCTTCGTCGCTTCATCCGGGCGACGAGCCCCGTCGTCGGACCGTACCGCGGGTTGCACTCCGGGCCGCTTATGCGGGCGTTGATTACGGAGCCAGGAGGGGGCGAAAAACGGTCGGGACCACCCGCCACCCGCCACCTGGCAGGAAGGAGCCCCCGTGGCTCACCAGCCCGCACTCCGCGCCCGCACCGTCGCCGACGTGCTCGCCTACATCCCCGCGTGCATCGGGTACACCCCGACCGAGAGCATGGTCGTCGTCGCCCGCCGGTCGAGCACCGGCACCGTCGGCCTGGTCGCTCGCGCGGACCTGTCCGACGTCACGCCCGAGACGGCCGACATGCTCGCCGTGCACGTCGCCAACGACCGCGCCGCGTCCGCGATCATCGCCCTGTACACCGAGGACCGCGAGCAGGCCGACCGCACCCTCGCGGGCATGACCGAGGCCCTGCACGGCCAGGCCGTCGACGTGTACGACGCCGTGCAGGTCAGCGCCGACGGGTACGTCGACCTCCACGCGCCGCACCCGGTCGTGCGCCCGCTGTCGGACGTGACCTCGAGCGTGCTCGCCGCCGAACTGGTCGCCTCCGGCGTCGCCCCGGCGCGTGACCGCGCCGGGCTGCTGCCCGGCGCGGCCGACGAGGCCGCCCAGGACCTCGCCCGCAGTGCGGCCGCCAAGCACGCCGCCAAGACGCGCGACGAGCAGACCACCCACGCGCTCGCCACGTGGCGACTCGCGCTCAGCGGCCTGGTCGACGGCCCCGCGATCTACGGCGAACTCGCGCAGATGCTCACGCACATCAAGGTCCGTGACGCCGCCCTGCTGACCGCCGTCCCCGACGTCGACCCGGACACCGTGACCCAGGTTGTCACCGGGCAGAACCCGGACGACGACGCCGTGGGCCGCGCGATCGCCGCGATGGTGGACCCGAAGGTCGGCGTCCAGCCCGGTGAGGCCGCCGACGCCGCGCGCGATCTGCTCGCGCAGATCATCGCGCACGTGCCCACCAGCGCCGCCGCGTGGACGCTGTGGGGCTTCCTCACGTGGTGGACCGGGCAGAACGGCATCGCGGGCGACGCCATCGACCGCGCGCTCAGCGTCGACGACGGCTATCGCCTGGCCCTGATGCTGCGGGCCGTGCTTCGGGCGGGCCTGCCGCCCGCATGGGTCGTGCGCGAGCGCGACGCGCAGTGACACCCGGCGCGCGGCCCGTGGGACAGCCCCGCGGGCCGCGCGCCCTCCGCGCGGGGTGCTGCCCGTACCGGCCCATCGAGGGCCGGCACGAGCACCGGGGAGCTGCCGCCCCCCGGACCCCCGCCTCATCCCGACGCGCGTCCCAGCAGACCGCACCGAACCAGCCACCAGCGCCAGGCCGGGGAGCGGCCCGTGGCCGATGGGGGAGTGCCGGTAGCGGGTGCGCCTGGTGGAGCTCGGCCAGGTGCGTGGTGCGCCGGCCGGTGGCCGCCCCGATTCGGTGGCCGCTGCGCGGCCTGGTGTTCTCCCGCGCTGCGCGCGGGGGAGTCGTCCCCTCCTGGCTCTCCATCATCGACCGCGCGACCCTGCGCGCAACCGACCTCGCTGCGCGTCCCGGCCCGGCGAAACTCGGCGGCCTGCGGTCGCTGCGCTCCCTGAGCTCGGCCGGCGAGCCCCGCCGTTCCGGGACCGGTCGGTTGCGCTCTGGGCCGCTTGTGCGGTCGGTGATTACGGAGCCAGGAGGGGGCGAAAAACGGTCGGGACCACCGGCCACCCACCTGCTGGCGGGAAGGGGCACCCATGACCACCGACACCACGGCCACTCAGGCCGAGACGACCACCACCGCCGACGGCGCGGAGTTCGCCCACGTCGACCCGCGCACCCTGGTTGTCGGCGTGAACGTGCGCGCCGACGCCGACCTCACGCCCGCGTTCGTCGGCTCGATCAAGCAGCACGGAGTCCTGCAGCCCGTGCGCGTGCGCCGCGACGACGACGGCACGCTCGTCGTCCTGCACGGCCAGCGCCGCACCCTGGGCGCGATCGAGGCGGGCCAGGCGACGATCCCCGCGTACATCGTGACCAGCAGCGGCGAGGGCGCGCAGCGCATCGTGGAGCAGTTGGCCGAGAACGACCATCGCGAGGACATGCGCGACAGCCACCGCACCGCCGCCTACCGTCAGCTCTCGCTCGAGTTTGGGCTGAGCGCGGCGCAGATCGCCAAGCGCACCGGCACGAAGAAGGCCGTCGTCCAGGCCACGCTCACCGTGGCCGAGTCCCAGGTCGCCGCCGCCGTGCAGGCCAAGTACGACCTGCCGCTGGATGTGGCCGCCGCCCTGGCGGAGTTCGACGACGACACTGAGACCGTCAAGAACCTGACCGCCGTCGCGGTCAAGGAGCCTGGCCGCTTCGCCCACGAGGCTCAGCGCGCGCGTGACGAGCGCCAGCGCGCCGCCGAGGTCGCCGCCGCCCGCGAGACCCTGACCGCACAGAACGTGACCGAGGTCGAGCGCCCCGACTACAACGACGCCAAGGTCCAGCACCTGGCTCGACTCAAGCCCACCAACGACGACCCGAACGGCACCGACCTGACCCCCGAGGCGCACGCCGAGTGCCCCGGTCACGCGGCGTACATCGCCGCGCAGTGGAACCGCGTCGAGATCGTCTACGTCTGCACGAACTGGCGCACCCACGGCCACGCCGACCGCTACGGCACCACCAGCACCCAGCGCACCGGACCGATGAGCGAGGCCGAGAAGGCCGAGCGCAAGCAGGTCATCGAGAACAACAAGGCGTGGAAGTCCGCCGAGACCGTGCGCCGGACCTGGCTCGCGGAGTTCGCCCAGCGCAAGACCGCCCCCAAGGGCGCCGCCGAGTACATCGCCCACGCGATCGCCACCGAAACCCACACCCTGCGACGCGCAGGAGAGCGCGGACACACACTGGCCAGCGAATGGCTCGGCATCAAGACCGAGACCAGCCCGTACCCGACCGGACGCGGCCTGGCCGACCTCATCGCCAAGGCCACGCCCAGCCGCGCCCAGCACATCGCGCTCGTCCTCGCCCTCGCCGCACGCGAGGCCGAGACCGGCGTGCAGACCTGGCGCCGCGAAGGCGCCGAACAGACCTACCTCAGCGCACTCGAAACCTGGGGCTACACCCTCAGCGACGTCGAGCAGATCGCCCGAGGCCAGGCGCCCACCGAGTAGCACCCAGCGCGGTCCGTGGGACAGACCCGCGGGCCGCGCACCCGGGTGCGCGCGCTGCCTGCGCCGGCCCATCGAGGGCCGGCGCAGACACCGGGGAGCTGCCGCCCCCCGAACCCCCGCCTCGGCATGAGTACCGGATCAGAAGAACGCCACCGTGGCCGACGGTCGAGATTTCAACGAGGAACTTCCGAGCCTACGTGCGGCTGCCGTGATGACCAGGTGCGATTGGCCTCGAGGTGGCCGGATTCCGCGCTTTCATCGTCTGGGTCGGTTGCATAGAACCCGAACGCTCATGGCGACGAGAGGGTCGCGACTCGCCAGTTGAGGCTATTTGCGACTTCGTAGACGGAGGCTGCGAATCCGTACGGGCTGCATCCGCGGCCGTTCGGCTGCGCAGCAGGGACCCCGTTGCAGTTGTCCAGGACCCACTCCTCGTCTTCGAACCAGTAGATCCCCGAGATGACGCCCAGAGCGCGTGGTCGGAAGCCCGCGTCGACGGAAACCAAGTCGAACACGGGGCCACCGCTGTCTCCGCTGCCCCACAGCGGTTCGCCGAGTTGGTTGACGATACGAGCGACCTTTGCGCTGGTGATGTCGGTGTCCTCATACTCGACGAAATAGTCGGTTTCGACGACCTGCCCACCGCAGGTCATGCCGGAGTACGATCCCGAGCTGCAGACCTCTTGTCCGAGAAGATCGCCAGTGGAGACTGCCTCCACGCCGACGTACTGGGTGCTCGTGTACTCGCCGATGTACATGTAGGGGTTCGACCAGTCCTGCGTCAGGACGGCGCCGTCGAGGCTTGTGAGCCGGTGCGTCATGTTGCCGTAGTGGTAGGCCATGAGGCCGCCTTCAGACATGGCGGTACGGACCCATTGGGAGTTGATCGGACCGCAGTGGGCGGCGGTGACCATCCCGTAGTCGCCGGTGACCTTGTGTCGGGTGGCGAAAGCGGTGCTGCAGTTGCCACGGAGGTAGCCGTCCTGGAACCGGCTTATCCGGGCGCCGCCCAAGTGCAGGTTGTCGGACAGTCGGGCGGGGTTGTTCTGGACGTTCTCGTTGACGCGCACCGGCACGCCGGCGATCTCGCTCAGCTCGTTGGCTACTTCGTCGCGATCGGGGCTCGCGCTGCGGCGTGCACCGGTTGACGTGCTCTGGTCAAGGTCCACATAGACGCCAGAGGCGTCGGCGTTGACGCCCGCGCCGGCGACCTTTGCACCGCCCACCTCGGTGCCGGGAAGACTTGCCGCGGCCCGGCGGAGGTCTCCAGGGAGGTACGGGGCGGCAGTAACCGCCAAGTTCTCCGACGGCGTCAGGTCAGCTGGGACGTCCCCGTACCACGCGACAGACAGGTGGGACCGGTCGTCCGAGATGGCGAGCGTGCCGAGGCGGTCGTCGGAGCCGTAGCGCTTCCTGATCTCGTCGGCCTTGGCGGCCACAACCTCGGGAATGGCGGGCGTGTGAAGGTGCTGCGCCAGGTCAGACGGGTCGAGGACTGACCGTTGATCGACGGGGCCCTGTACATCGGGCTCAGGCGGCGGGACGGGCGAGTTCGTCGCGTGTGCAGCGATCCCCCCGCACAGAGAGAGCGAGACGGCGGCGACGAGCGCATAGCTGCCGCGTTGCAGCCTGGACTTCATGTTTCCCCCTACGTTGTCGTATGCGGTACCGCTTTGCCATTAACGAGAACCTCGACAGCGTCGTCGACGGAATTCTCGACCGGGATCTCCACAACGTGACTAAAAGGAACGCTATCCGCGGTGCAGCTCATGTTGTTGCTGCGCGCCATCTCGAGAGCGAGAGTTGTCGATCCTTGCCAAGCGATCCCCACCGGGATCGCTGGGCAGCTGGAACTACCCCAGGACGTGACCGTGAGCGTCGGCGGCTCGGCGGTCGGGTCGATGACTACATTCGACTGCCCCTCCGGCGGTGGCCTGAGCGTCGAGTCCTCGGTGGGAAACGAGTCGACAGCGATCGAGACAGCGGGCACGCCAGTCCTGGATGCGGGAGGCGGGTCACTAGAGGGCGCCGCACAGCCGGTGATGACGCCAACGACGAGCAACCCAGTGAAAAGCACCGGCACGTAGGCGGCTCGCCTCATTGACTATCCCCCAAAGTCAAGGTGGTGGAAGGAGAGTGCCATAAGTTCGGATGGTCGACAAGGGTCGGGCGCGCGGTCCGTGCTCGGCCGCGAACGAGTAAGGGGCACGTTGAGCGTCTGAGCGTGGCGAGACTCAGCCGCGTCGCTCGCCGAAGATCAGGGTGCTCGAGGGCGCGTTCTTGCGCGGTGCAGGGGCACGGCAGATCCCTGCGCCTTGAGGCCCGCTGCGCGGGCTGTTCGTGCCGCTGCGCGGCCCGGTGTTGTCCCGCGCTGCGCGCGGGGGAGTCGTCCCCTCCTGGCTCTCCATCATCGACCGCGCGACCCTGCGCGCAACCGACCTCGCTGCGCGTCCCGGCCCGGCGAAACTCGGCGGCCTGCGGTCGCTGCGCTCCCTGAGCTCGGCCGGCGAGCCCCGCCGTTCCGGGACCGGTCGGTTGCGCTCTGGGCCGCTTGTGCGGTCGGTGATTACGGAGCCAGGAGGGGGCGAAAAACGGTCGGGACCACCGGCCACCCACCTGCTGGCGGGAAGGG